>VFQS010002417.1_pt1 | contig 15385 bp, 20 predicted proteins | sample 3512361 | NCBI WGS metagenome assembly VFQS01 (sample SAMN10412375, study PRJNA504923) | tailings metagenome | isolation source: Relicate 1 Philex TSF3 active mining | place: Philippines
AGTCCCTTACCTCTGTAATACTTTTTTCCTGACCGCACACATTACAAGTTCCAGTCCAAGTAGAAGAACAACCTACTGAATAATGACCATATTTACTTCCACAATCTCTACAAACAACTTCAGCACTTTTTAGAATATCAGCAGTAATTTCATTTTGAGAGCAGAGAGCATCCATTTCCTCATCAGTATAGTTTGGATTATCAGGTTGCTCAAGACGAGACAGTTTTGCTTTTAGATCATAAATTTCAAGTTTAAGTTGTTCTTTCTCATCGTCAGGTAGGACAGTTCCCATTGGACCTTTTTTCAGTCGTGCCCAATCTTCTTCTGCTTTTTTCCAATCTTCAAACTTATCACGAAGATCTTCATCCATCGTCAGTTCGTATTCTTCACAAACTTTACGCTGGTCTTTTTCATTCACACAATCATTGAAAACTAGTGACATAGCACCAGAGTGAATAGATTGTGGACACATACCAATACAAAGAAGAAACTTTTCAAAGAGTTTGAAATACTGCTTACAGTTCAAATCCCCAGCAGGAGCAGTAATCAAATAGTGCTCTTCAGGGAGCATTGTATCATCAGTCCAACTGGATGTACCATAAGTCGGCGTCCAAGTAGAATCAAATTTGAACTGAACCTCAGCGGTATAAGTCATAGTGAAGATGTTTCAATACAGATACTATAAGTCCACAGACAACCAAAGTCAAGTGTCTTGTGACAGTTTCTTTTCTGCCCACCACCTTTTCATACTTTCTGATTTCTTTTTACTTATTTCCTCACTTTGCTTTTTACCTTTATGAGATTCGCGCATTCTCTCTTTTGTTTCTTGAGAGTGTTTTTGTAAACCACTTTTACCTTTATTCCATGGAACATTACCCTTTCTTGATTGACTGATTTTTCTTTTAGTTTCTTCAGATAAAGTTCTCCCTTTGTTTTTTTGACTTAACTTTTTTCTAGTTTCTTCTGAAAATACTTTATCTTTTCCCGCTTGACTTAATTTTTTTCTAGTTTCTTCCGAAGGTGATTTGCCATAGTTATGATTTTTATCTCCTTTTTGTGCTGTACCAATTTTTACTTTGGTTTCTTCAGAACAAATACGACCCGAAGAACCTTCACCGCCATTAGTCCTATTATGCAAAATACCAGTTCCTAAATCTTTTCTTCCCAAAACAGCAATCATATAGATTTCGTGCTTAAATGCTTCTTCCTCTAAAAGATTTTTCTTGAGAAAAATTATCCTAGATTTGTTCTTTGGAGGTTTTATTTCATTTTTATACTTTTTATATGCTCTACTACCAATACCTTTACCTACGTAATAAGGAGTTCTATCCTCACGCAAATATGCATAGGTATAAAATCTATATGGATTTACCATAGTTCTGCTCTTAAGTTGACTGACTTAAGTATTTATACAAGAAAAGGGCATCTCTGCCCTCCTCTACCTGTAGAGATGTCAGTCAACTTCAGGCACTTTTATTTATTAGTTTTTTCAAATTCCTTCATCAGTTCCTTTGCCATCTTCATAGACCTTCTATGAATTAACCAACGAACAATTAAGTTATCTGGTGAATGTAAAATCCACCATTTCGTCTTTTCGTATTGTACTCTTGCCAGTTGAGTGAGCATATAAAATGCCCTCGATACAGATTGATCAGTTACAATCAAGTACGCAATACAAAAGAAAATAGTGAGATATATGTATGTAGAACTCATTGTCTCAGTGTTTTAAGATATTGTAACACTTGCTCACGAACTGCCATGAGTTCATTAAAGCACTTTTGCGAATGAGCACAGTTACGAAGTTCAGGATCAGGTTTCAGTACACTTTCCTCAAATAGAGTTAGTCCGCGATTCCACTTGTCGATTTGAGATTCTTCAGTCATTTTTTTACTACTTTAACGGGACAGGAAGGGACAACTTTTCGGATTTCGTGAATGATTTCAGTTCTTTGAAGTTCGGTCAATCCTACAACTTTAGTAAGACGATGAATTAAATTCAATGCATCGCTGCAGCTGATAATGGTTGCAGTAAGAAATACAACCATAGTTTTCTCCTATTCTACTACTATTTAAGGTAGTTTATGATTTTTTAATATTTTTCAGATTTCTTTAACACACCTCTTGACCACTCTGGTCCAGGACATTCTACTTGAAATGCATTTATTTGTCCATTATTCCACCATTTTCTTCCTTTATTTCTTTTTGTACTTATTTCTCCAATCTTTTTCTTTGTTTCTTCACTATGTCTTATTCCTCTACTACCTTCAGACATTCTTTTTCTGCTTTCATCGCTAAAAGTTCTTCCTTTCTGTGCCATAGACATTTTCTTTCTTGTCTCTTCACTGATTTTTTTGCCTTTGTTTATATTTGAAATCTTCAGTAAAGATTCTTCGGTATGTTTATATCCACTAGACCCTTCTCCACCGTTGGTAAGATTTCTCAAAATACCAGTTCCTAAATCTTTTCTACCAAGCACAGCAATCATATAGATTTCGTGTTTGAATGCTTCTTCTTCAGTAATGTTTTGTTTAAGAAATAAAATTCTTTCTTTTGCTGGAACATAAACACAATGTCTATTTTTATCGTATGCTCTTTTACCTCTACCTTTTCCAACATAGTAGGGTGTTCCGTCTTCACGCAAATAAGCGTAAGTGTAATATTCATTCATAGTGTCTGGGGATGACTATGAATATTTATATTATAAAAATGGGACTTATGCAACTATCATCTCCCCAGACACTAGTTGCTGCCCATCTTTTATATATTAGTCCCAGGAAATATTTTCCACATAAACCGAGGGCATCACTATAGTCCAACCTGTCCCACCAAGTTTATACTCAAACTTGTACTCGAACTGATTATAAGAATCCCAAGTTACAAATCCTTTTTCTTTATCAAAACGCGATTTGATAGTCAGTCCAAAGCGATTAGAAAAGATATTACGAGTGCGTAGAGCACCATTTGGTTCTCGTGTCTCAATCACTACGCAAGTATCATCATAGAATTGATCGTCCTTTTCAATTCCACATGCAGTTTCATAGCGGAATGGACGATATGTTTCCTGTGCAAATACAGGAGCAGAAAACAACAGTGCAGCAAGAACAATCAGTTTTTTCATCCAACAACCCTCCAACAAACGACAGCGTTACCTTTTTTTACAGACTGAATGTGAGCAAAAGCAGCATAAGAAAGATCTAGATCCGCATGAGAATAAGGACCACGATCATTGATACGAACAATAACTTGTTTACCGTTATCTTGGTTTGTTACCCGTATGCGTGAACCCATAGGTAGATAAGGATGAGCTGCAGTCCAAGAATAAGCATTAAACCGCTCACCATTTGCCGTAGTTTGTCCATGAAATCCATCTCCTACTCCATAGTATGTAGAAATTCCGCAGGTCAGTGCAGCAATCAATCCAATCATTTAATAATATTCCAATGAGGATCGTTTTCTTTATTCATCCAAAAACAGTACTTACGATTAATAGAAACAACAAAGAGTTGAGTCTCAGTCTCCTGTTCTACCTCCATTGCATGAAGTGAATCCATAATGTTTTTAAAACGATTGACTGCTTTCTTAGATTTTGGTTGAACGTTGATGAGTTTTTTCTTGGTTTTCATCATTTTTTCATTTACTTAGTAATCATAGCACTAATTTTTCTCTTCGGGACTTTGATGTGACACTTTTTTAAGTGGTTTAACAACGTTATGCCAGTACCATTTACTATATTCGTTTCTTTTTTCTTTATTTTGATCCCTACCACGTTTCCATAACTCTTTTAGATAATCTTTATTTTCTTCTTTCCATTTTTTAATTTTATCTTGATTGTTTGCTCTCCATTCTTTCATATATTCTTTTTTTCTTTCTTTTATTTTTTGTTGATATTCTCTATCCCTTTTTCTTTTTGCCTCTCTTTTTTCTTCTTCTGTAAAATATTTTTTATTATGTCTGATATCAGTTCTATTTTTAGCAGCAATACTTTGTTTCTTTTTTGTTTCTTCTGATGGACTAAATCCTCTCACTCCTTCACCACCTACTGTAGAGTTATATCCATTATTGTAAGTGTCATAATAATCAATATAAAAAATTTCCTGTTCATTTAAAAAATTAACATCATATTCTTCTATAATTCCATAGATAAACAAACTCCATCCATATTTTCTCACAGCACGATAAAATTTATTATCAATACCTTTTTTACAATGTAGTTTATGTTGCGCCTTTCTTTTTCTTTCAACTATTGTTTGCCCTATGTATTTTTTACCCGTAGGAATACAATGGTAGCAGTAAATTACTCCTTTCATTTCTACTCTATTGAACCGCAAAAATATTTATATTAAAAAGGAGGGACTTTCACCCTCCTCCTGAAGATTGCGGTTCAACAGGTAATAGTATTTAGAGTATCTTTAATATATTCTTTCAACCTCCACAAAGGTCATTGTACAGAGTTATCAGAGTGATGTCAAGTGGTTTAAGAATTCTTCATAAAGAACCTTTTCCATTTGAAACGCTTGTAGTTCCCAAGGTTGCTCAGAATAATCAGTATCAGAGTGGTCTATGCCCCTCCAGTGCCTCTTCCCGTACTTATCCTTGAGAACCCCCATAACATGCTGATAAACGTGCCACAGTTCGTGTAGGAGGGTTCTGGTGTAGTGTTCCAATGTTAATTGGTTGTGCATCTCAATTTCAAATGCAGGAGGACGATAATCACAATCAATGACTCCTACCCAACCATAGACTCCATCACGCAACATTCCACGATGATTAACAACAATCTCAAGTTTGTGTCTGGGAAGATGTTTGTTGATGAACCAGTTCACAATGCGTTCACAGCGACGCTTGCTATAGTTGTACCCACTGGTGTATAATGTAAGCATCAGAATAGTGCGTTGATTGCCACCTCAGATACTTTAACACTCCAGTGGATCACCCAGATAAAGGATGTGACAAAAATCAATCTGTCTAAGTTGGAGTACCTCATCGGTTTTCGTGTGTCTCCACCTACTATAAAACCTTCCAGGTCGGTTCTGGAAGGTCAGTGGACGGTTTTTGAACTGTCTATCTTGACATATCGTTTGCACAGTGTGATCTTTGACCATCAGCAAGAACATAGTGAAAAAAGATCTGGTGATAATAAAGTCCTTCTTTTTCTACTCTCTTACCATACCAAGTTCTCTTATATTCTGTGGGCATTGGATCTCTCCAATGAGGTCTTTCGCAACCTTTATAGATCATTCCATCACCAGCGGATAAAATTACAGAACGATTCTCGCCTCTTTTTGTGATGATTGTTTTGCTTTTATCTGCATATGTATCTGGAGTTTTAATCCAAATAGGCCAAGGTTCTTCAAGATTTGTACTAATATGAGTTGTTACTGAAATCTCACAAGCATCACGATCTGCATGTCTTGTTAGTGCTTGTCCTGGGAAATAAAAGCGATCATAATAGTAAGTATTGTAAAGTTTTTTGTCGATAAGTTTTTCTAATTTTAAACGAATACCCGAATGAATTGAACGATATTGTGGATGCCAATAACAAGCAAGAGATCCTTCTACTTGCATTTCCAATTCTTGATATGTAAATTGATCTAACCGTTTTCCCCAATAGTTAATCTGTCCTCGTTGTTCTGGAACATCGCGATAAAGTTCTTTTGGATCCCATAGGTTTTTTACAACCAAGTATCCATCTTTTTCAAACTGTTCATTATTTGTTTTTGAAGTTCCAGTGTTTTTCCTCTCTTGGTAGAAGAGTTGCTCCTCTGTCATTTGCTCTGCCATAATTTATACCTCTTTTTTACTTTTTAACCCTCCCAAAATCCATCCCTCGCCCGGACATTCTTTTGAGAACTTTTGTTGGTTTCCGTTGTTCCAAAGTTTTTTACCTATTTTTGATGCTCTAACCTTTTCTTTTGTTTCTTTACTTTGAGTTTTACCATAATTTGGATTTTTTTCACCTTTGTTATTTTCTCTAAACTTTATTTTTGATTCCTCACTATGTTTTTTGCCAATCCAAGGATGTGGTTGATTTTTCCAAGTTTCTGTTATTTTTTGTCTTAAAAGTTCTTTTGTTTCTTGTGAATGATTTTTCCCATAAAACGGATTATTTTCTCCTTGGTAGGTTCTGCGATTTTTAACATTTCCATTATGCATATTTTGGTATTGTGTTAAAAATTTTTTCGTTTTATCGGAATGCTTTTTACCATAAAAAGGATTTTTCTCACCATTTTTTTTTTCTGCATAATAAAATCCAGTTGTTTTTTGTTTTGCTTTATTTGCAAAATGTGGATTTTTATCTACTTGATAAAATTTATGAAGTTCAATTTCTGCTTGAAGTGCTTCTTTTCTTGTGGAAAAAGTTTCAAGGATTACTTTATTTGTAGGATTAAAAGTTTTGTCGTGATAAGAACCAAGATAAGAAGTATCATCCTCTGGAATGCAGTTACAGGTTCTACAACCTATGTAACCTCTCCCAAATTCCTCATAAGAGTAATAAACATAATGATTTTTCATAGTTTTATTGAATCTTGATGGAAGTATTTATGTCACTTCCACCGAGGTTCACTATTTCCAACGCGAACCGCATACCCACCCAACCAAACTCTTACGTGTTCCTTTAGTTACTTTAAGGACACGATGTTGAGTTCTTGAGTCAAAAACAATTACAGTTCCTCTTTTTCTTGGAGCAAAATAAGACTTTCCATCCTCTGCGAGAAGTTGAAGATTTCCTCCTTCGTAATCGTCAGGATCTGAAAGTTGAACTACGAAGGATAGTTTTCTTACAAGTTCTAATTTTTCATTTAGGTAATCTTGTGCTCTTCCTTCATGATGGTTTCCGACAGATACTGGTTTATAATGGCAAGAAATACCAGCATCATTATGCCATCCATAAAATTCACCAACATCATATTGAGTGAACTGCATAGATTCGCCATCAATATTTCTTATATCATAAAGAAAGTTTTCGCGATTCGCTCTTTCAATATAATGCCAAACAAATCCAGCAGTCCAATGATTTGTCGGAACCCAAGCATTTTTTGAATTTCTTTTATCTCTATTGAGAGAGTCTCCCATTAGTCTGGAGTCTCCCATTTGCTGTTGAAAATTATCTGTTAAATCTTCTTCAATGGTTTCTATAATTTTTGGATTTAATTCAGTATAGTACCAAATTGATTGCATCGCCACCAGATTTTATCTCCTTATAATGTGCTCAACGATAGTATATAGAAACTTTTTAGAAATGTCAATTTATAATCTCTACTTTTACAATGTCTTTGTGCCTACCCTTATCACCAATTTTTACTTGATACAAGTTAGAACTACGATAACCATTTTCTTTAGACCAATCTGTAATATTATCAACGATTAAAGTTTTTCCATTAATAAAAGTTAGTCTATGTGGTTGTGCTCTTAATTTAATTGCCTTACTTATTTTTTCTACATGTTCTGGAGATAAACTTTTCCCTCTTTTAGAAACAGACATTTTTTGTTTTGCTTCTTCAGTATGCCTAAACCCCTTCTTTGCTTCACTTACTTTTCTTTTATGTTCCTCAGTGCAAGTCCTACCCTTATGTCCTGCTCTTAATTTTGCTTTCATTTCTTCGCTAAGTTTTCTACCGAATAATGCTTTAGATATTTTTTCTCCAACTTCTTTGGGTCTCTTCTTACCAAGATTTGCTTGACGAAGTTTTTCTCTGGTTTCTTCACTTCTTATCGCACCAGAAGCTCCATCACCACCATCACTTTTATTTCTTAAAATACCAGTACCCAAATCAATTCTACCAAACATTAGAATATAAAGTTTTTCTAACAGAAATGATTCTTCCTCTGTTAAATTAGATTTGATAATTATAACTCTTGATTTATCTCTTGGTGGTTTAACTTCTTTTGGTCCTTTTGTATATGCTCTTTTACCAGAACCTTTACCAATATAATAAGGACTATAATCCTCTCTCAAATAAGAATAAACGTAATACATTTCTACTCTAAATGGGTGGTTAGTATTATTTATATTAAAAAGGAGGGATTTTCACCCTCCTCCTGAAAAGAACCACCCATTCAGGTAATATTATTTAGTATAAAAACCTCAATTTTCAGATTTTAACTGCCACTCTTGAGTTTCTTCATTCCATTCATAATAACTTCCAGACTCTTTTTGTTCTTCTGTGAGTTCTGGTTTTGGAATTGGAGATTCCCATTCATAAGTTTCAGTATTTAAAGTCCAAGAAGGATATGGTTGGGGATATAAAAATACATCGTGTTGATTATCATAAATCATTCCTGTACCAGCATAACGATGTCTAAAATTATTATTATATGAGGTTTGAATCCAATTTGTTAGTTGTCCATGAACTGATTTAAGAAATTGTATTCCAATTTCTTCACTTTCATTTCCATTTTCGTCAAGAATATCTTCATTTCTTACAACATCTACTCTTAAAACTTTATTATCATACCCAATTTGTGCAAAGTGTGCCATATAACTTTACCTCCTTATTCTGGATATTGAATAATAACGATGCCACTACCACCAGTTCCTCCAGGTAAATTAAACCCTCCACCTCCGCCTCCACCGGTATTCGTAGTTCCTGGAGTTCCTGAATTAGGAGAATTAACATTTCCAGCGCCACCACCCCCAGCACCGCCCTGAATACCAGTAGAAGGAGTGGGAGAAAGAACGCCCCCACCTCCACCAGCAAAATATCTATATTGTGAAGTTGGCGTAAGTGGACCTGGAGTTCCATATGCAGATGGTGATAAAACAGAATACCAACCATCACCGCCCCGGCCGGCAGCCCCCACCGCACCGCCACCGCCACCGCCACCACCAGAAGTCACTATATTAGATGATGGGGTTGTTCCTCCAGTATTACCTTGGATAAATGGAGTTGGAGTTGCAGTTCCTCCGCTAGCTGGTACTCCCGATGGTGTAGGTTTAGCGCCACCACCACCAGAAGCACCATTTCCACCAGTTCCAGGTGCTGTAGCACCTGCCCCTCCACCATATGCAATAATTTGTGTTGCTCCTGGACTTCCTATTGTAGTATTATTTCCAACTGTTCCTGCATTGCCACCAGTTCCAATATCTATCGGATAAGTCCCAACTCCAACAGGCATTTCTTCCCCAACTCTTACAGAATAACCAGGGTTCCAAGGATATGCCTCTAAAATTGTAGTCGGTGTTGTTGTTGAAGTATGAATAGAAGAAACAAATCCACCACCACCTCCTCCACCGCCGTGAATAGTGGGATTTCCACCACCACCTCCGCCACCACCAACGGCAAGATAATCAACCCACTGAAGTGTTGGGTCGGTAATAGTAAAGTTTCCTGGTTGGGTAAAGATATGTCTCCAAACGCCAGGATGTTCTGGGTGTGTATTTGGTTCTATTGTTCCACCAGTTGCTCTTGAATATGGTACTGTTTTTTTGTATCTTACACAGACTATACCAGAAGCCCCGGCAGCTGCTACTGGACCAGTTCCTGGACTACCATAACCGGTATTTGCAGGTGTATTTGGAGATGGATTACCAAGATAACCATAACCACCTCTTGCAAATCCATTAGTATTAACTTCAGAATACCAAGTTGGGATATTGGAAAATGCTTTACTGACTATTTGTGCAGGGAATTCGCTGATTGCCCTACCAGGACCACCAACGCCTTTAGTTGGGCTTGCTGTGGGTAGATTAATATTTCCAACTCCACCAGCGCCGCCACCGCCACCACCTAAATTGGGCGCACCCGGTCCTGGTTGAGAAGAACCAGAATAACCTTGCCGCGGAATTGTTGGTGGAGTATCTCCTGTACCACCAGTACCTGAAACTGGTGGCGAAGCAAAAGCTCCTCCACCAGAACCTCCTGGTGAACCTGGATAAAAAGTAGGGTTTGGTGATCCTGGAGAACCGCCTCCACCTCCTCCCGCTGCAGTTATTCCGAAAGCACTTGAAGGGCTTCCGTTTCTAAGAGGGGAAGCTCCAGGGCCAGAACCACCTCCACCCACAGAAATTGGATAAAAACCTGGAGCATTTGAAACACCTATATTTCCAAATCTCAACCCACCAGCACCACCACCACCACCAAATGGTCCGCCACCTCCTCCACCAGCAACAATTAAATAATCAACACTATCAATTGCGGCAGGTGGACGATTAACTTGAAAAGTTCCCGCACCAGTAAAGATATGATAAATGTATCCATCACCACCATCGATAATTGTCCCACCAGTTGCATAATTACCTAAACCAGGAGCATTTTCAAAAGTATAAAATTCACGATTCTTACCACTAACATTATATCTCGTTGCTGGAGAACCTGGAGACCAATTTTTTGCGCCAAGTGAATTTGCACTTTTACCTGCCATTTATCAAGCCTCCTTATCACCAAGAATTAAAACATTAACTGCATCTGTTGTGCTTGAATTATAAACTTGTATCGTGTCATTATTATTTGATAATGTAATGGGATATGCAAGTTCAAAGAAATAAGTATCTGCTGGTTGAATTGAAAGTTGTGCAAGTTGATTAACAGAACTTGCAGTTCCAGCAGAACCTCCAGAGTTTGGGACAATATGAATTCTTACAGTACTTGAATTAACAGTATCAATATTGTGAACGATTACTGAACGAATATAAGAAGTCTTTGCAGAACCAACAGTATAAACAGTTGATGTTGTACCAAGAGCAACTCTTGTGACCGTTCCTAATCCTACTTTTGCGAATGCCATAATATGTTTATTGTTTTTGAGTATTTATGCGAACATCATAACTTCTAAAATGTCTAGTGCAGCAGCACCTCCACCTCCACCAGTAGAGTTGATTGTAACTTGTCCTGTTGAACCAGAAATAGTGATATTATCTCCAGCAACAATAGAGGTTACAATACCAGTTAAATTAGTTCCAGAACCAGTAGTTGTAAGATAAGTGCTTGAATCAACACTTCCATCTGCCTTTAAGAACTGATTTGATGTTCCACCAGACTTTACAAATGAAGTTGCAGTAACAACACCGGAAATAACAGCACCAGAAGAAGTAATAATACCACTAAAGTTTCCTGATGTTGCTGTAAGAATTCCAACAGAAATTCCATTAACAGTGCTATTTCCTCTACCAGTTACAGAATTTAAAGTATCAGTTTCTGTATATGATGTTAGATAAGTACTACTATCAACACTTCCATCTGCTTTGAGGAATTGCGATGAAGTTCCACCAGATTTTACAAACGACGTAGCAGTAACAATACCAACAGTAATGTTGGGAGTTCCAGTTAATCCTTGAGCAACTGTTGCAGTTGTCGCATATGCTACTGATATTGTAGAAAGATCTGGTTTATTACTTAGGTCATTATAATTTCCAGAGAATGTTGATACCTGAGATCCTGCAACATAAATTGCTGTTGCACTGACAATTCCAGTATTACCATTGATTGTTACACCAGAACCAACTTTTATCGTATTGGTCGAACCATCAATCGTTACAGATTGATTACCAACAGTAAGTATTCCAGTGACCTTAGCATTTCCCTCGACAAAGAGTTTAAAATCACTCTTTGCTGTGGTTCCAACACCAACGTTAGAAAGTGTATGAATTCCAGCAGACGTTGATACCCAATAACTTTCTCCACTTCCCCCACCACCGCCGCCAATGGCACCTACCCATTTATCTGTTGCTGCATCATATTTTAAAAATCTACCATCAACTTTTGCAGAATTTCTATCAACATCATCAAGGAATTCGAGACGTGTTTCTCCTCCACCACCAATCGTAGAAAGTTGTTGCTGAACGCGATTGATGAATAAGCGATAATGGTCTTGTAATTGATCAAGTGTTACATAGTTTTTATCTAGTGGTGTAAGTGAATCACTATTTTTGGATGTTGGCGGTTCATTAAGTAAACCCTCATTCAGAACAGTCTTTTCATTAAACTTCTTGAAGACTTCTTCAATGTAAGAAATCTTATTGGTAAGATGCGAATATTTCTTATTCAGTTCTTCCAAATTCAAATCATCGAATTGATTTGAAATGATTTCAATTGCTTCAGTAAGATCTTGATTAACTTTTTTAATCTTGTTCTCTTTGAACGAAATATCATTCTCAAGAAGATTAATCTTTTTTGTGAACTGATTTTTAAGTTCAGTAATATCTCTTTGATAATCTTTCTTTCTCGAATACTCATCTTGGATATCCTCAAGATTTTCTTTCAGTTCCTCAATTATATTTGAAATATCTGCAATATTGTCTTGATATTTCTCAAACTTTTGATTATCGGAAAGTCCTTTTACTTCAATTGACTTGATTAGTTTCTTATAGTCATTTGAAGTTTCTTGAAGTAGAGACTTATACTTTTTGACTTCTACATCACCAAAAGAAGAAATAGTTTCTTCAAGGGTTAAAATCTTTTCTTCTTGAGACTGTTGATAAGACTGGAATGTTTCTTGAATTTTTTGATAAAATTCTTTTACATCTTTCTCAATACCAAAGATTTGTTTTTTGGTCTTTTCAATGAGTTGATTTTGATTTTCGACTTCTTGAGATGACTTTACAACATTCTCTCTAATATCAATGAGTTGATCCTCATTGATAGACTGTAGATTTTCTTGAAGTACCTGGAATGAACTAACAATAAATTCTTCGAATTGATTTACCTTCTCATCAATTTCTGATGAGTATTCGTAGAACTTATCCTTAATGAAGATCTCATTTGACTTGAGCGCCTTCTTATATTTGGGGAATTCTTCTTCAAGTGCATAAAGAACTTTATTTTCAAGATCTTCAATTTCCTCATTAATTCTATTGAGATCTTTGTAATTGATACCTTTTAGATTAAATTCAATCTTTTGAATATTTTTTTCCAGGACAAGAAGATTAGACATCATTGCGGTGTCTAAATCTTCCTTAGTGATTGAACTTTGTAGTTCTTCTTTAATTGATTGAATAACTTCTTGTAAATTATCAATCTTCTGAATATTTTCCTTGAGTGTTCCAAATGAACTTACAAAATCATTTAGAACTTCTATATTCCTTACATTGGATTTATAGGCATCAAAGTTTTCGGGTAGAATCCCTTCTAGTTGTTCAGGAATTTCTACCTTCTTCTTTGGTTCATTGTTAAAAAGCTCAGATGGTTTCTTGAGTGCCACTTATATAATCTTAACTACTGTTTAGATATTTATTTTAACTTAAAACGGACGCATTGACAATAATATTTCCTTCTCTTTGTTTCACTTTCTTGGAACTGCCATCAATAGTAAAAACATTATAATAATATCTACCAGCATCTAGTGTTGATGTAATAGTGCTGGCCATTGAAATATTGATTGTACTATTGCTTGTAGTAATACCAGTTACAAATGGATATGTTGTTGTATCGCCTGCATACTTTGCCATATATGCACTTGCAGTATAAGAAGAAACTCCTACTAAGGAATTATCTGGATTTTTAAGAGTGAAATTTCTTGAAAAATCCTCTCCTTGTTGAATTACAAAGTTCTCTGCTATGACTGCTGCCATTGGTTTTTTAAGTATTTATTATTCTGGTTTGGTAGGCCAAACTACGTTATGCGGAAATCCTTCTTGTGTTGTAATGTCTCTGAGTTCTTGACGATAAGCAATCCAATCAGCATCATTATCAAGAACAACATCTCTACTTTGCGTCCAATCAGTTTCTTCAAGTAATTTATTTCTTTGAGTTCTTACATTATCTGCAACTTGAGTATCAATTCTAGTTCTATACTCGATTTCTTGCTCTTCTACAGTATGAGTAATACCTTCTTCATCAACATACTCAGTAAAAAGGGGCCCTGCAACATACTTAGTGAACCACTTACCATCAATCTCTTCAACGCCTTGTCTTACTGAAATTTCATAAGGCGGTGTTGTGGTTGCTTGTGGACCTTCAAGTATTGGATCAACACCAAAATTATTTAAAATTTCTTCTGTTAATACTTGTGGAAATGACGTATTTGGATGAAGAGAACGAAATTCTCCATCAGTGATAACTTGACCAGTTTCTCTAACTCTAAATTCCATTTTACCAATCTCTTATGTTTTATTTATTTTTATGCAATAGCAAGGTAAATATAAGAGCCACCGTTTGCGTTGATGGCGGCAGGGGCGGTGGAGCTGATCTGAAAGCCAGAACTCAGCGGGTCGATGTAGTCCGTGTTGGTGACTTCGGCTGCACTGGAATTGAGCAGCAGGTAGGGATCGTTACCACTGACGATGCCGCGAGCGGTGTCCCAGACGTACCAATCACCATTTGAACCACCAGCCCTGGTAATCAACACAAAACGGGCTCCAGCAGTAAATCCGCAATCAATGTTTAATGTTGTTCCTGTTCCGGTGTAACTACCAAGTTTTGACACGCCTGTAACAGAACCAAACAAATATGCAACAAAAGTACCGCCCGATCCGTTTATTTCGCTATTTGTTCCAACAGTAAATACAGTACTCGTTGGCTCAGTGTCATTCCAGGTATTTGAAGAGGCAAAAAAGGCCAGCGGATCAGTAAATGATTTGTATTTAGTTGCTCCTTCAAAAGAGCTGTAAATACGCCAGTTTGAAGCTGTATTTCTCTGTTTGACAATCATCAACTCTGGCGCAACACCAAGGTTGTGACTGACCGTGCGTGCTGAACCCGTGCCGGTGTAGCAAACGACATCGAAGAACCCAGGGGCGCGGCGGAAGTTATGTGAGACGTATTTTGTCGATGTTTTGTTAAGGTATCCTCCGTCGCCCGAGCTTGATGTGTCCCATCCCGTTTGCCTATCGAAATCAACGTAGCCGCCCCATCCACCGCCTTCTCCATTGGTTGACGCTGTTGCCAATGAAACTGTTCTACCCCTTAAGCGATCAAAGATGTAGTGCGCGTAACTTGTCCAGCTTGTGCTGGTGGCGTCACGGTCTGAAAGCAGAAAAAAGTCAACCAGAGCCGACGTGCCAATGACCCGCTCGGATGTTTGATCACCTGTGTAAGCAACATTCTCATAAACCTTAGTCGCATCCGTAGGCGTCTTCATCGGCCCGCGTCGGATGGCGATGTAAATTACAGAAGCACCATTGCCAAAAAAGTCACCAGAACCAGCAAAACCATTTGCAGTCGGATAAACATAGCTTGATGATCCCCAAATTATCTCTGCGCCAGACAAGTTGGGTGATAGCGAAACACTTGATGTCAGTGCCATGCCGCGCATGGTGTCCCAGAGGTACCAACTCTGCGCATTAGTACTTTTGAAAAGAATCCATTGCGGCTCCCAACCAAGGGATACTTCATTAAAACCGTTTGATCCAGTCGTAAAACTCCCGCACTTAATCACACTATCCGCCCCAGTATCCCCAAACCCGCCAGCGTTGTGCGCGAATAGGTAGGCGACGTAGTTACGGCCACTTA
>VFQS010002419.1_pt1 | contig 15382 bp, 13 predicted proteins | sample 3512361 | NCBI WGS metagenome assembly VFQS01 (sample SAMN10412375, study PRJNA504923) | tailings metagenome | isolation source: Relicate 1 Philex TSF3 active mining | place: Philippines
TCACTTTGTTCTCTGCAATGTCCAAGTTGACGTTCTTCAGACCCTGGAACTTTCCGTAGAAAAAATTGAGCCCACGAACTTCAATGGCGTTGGGTAGATTGCTAGGTTCAAGAATAGACATAAGTTTCCCTTTTAAACCTTCACTTTTTCGCGGAACATAACGCGGGCAATGATGTTAAGAACCAGCACTGTGAGTGTGATGAGGAGCGCACCACCCCAGGCTAGCCGCACCCAGTTGTCGTAGGGCGACATGGCGAATTGGAAGATCACCACGGGCAGATTTGCCATGGGCGCATTCATATTCAAAGAGAAAAACTGGTTGTTGAGCGCGGTGAACAGCAGAGGCGCGGTTTCTCCACTGATTCGAGCCAAGGCCAACAACAAGCCGGTTACCACTCCAGCCTTGGCCGCCCTAAGCGTCACGAAGGTTGCAACTTTCCAACGAGGCGCCCCCAAGGCAAAGGCGGCTTCGCGCAGGCTACCTGGCACCAAACGAAGCATGTTTTCGGTGGTTCGTAGGACCACCGGGACGGCAATCAGAGCCAAAGCCAGACTGCCAGCCCAACCAGAAAAGTGTTTCACCTGTGCAACCAGAATCGCATAGACGAACAAACCGAGCACGATAGATGGCGCGGACAGCATGATATCCGTCACGAAACGGGTGATCGAGGCCAACTTGTTGCCATCACCGTATTCTGCAAGGTAGACGCCCGCAAAGATTCCAATAGGCGTGCTGACCAGAGCAGTCACGAACACGATCATCAGACTGCCAAGAATCGCGTTGAGCAACCCGCCTCCCTCCGATCCTGGTGCCGGGGTCGACTGGGTGAACATCGCCAGGTCTAGGGCCTGGAAACCGTTTTTAAACAACACAAACAGAATCCAGAGCAACACAAACAAGCCCAGTGCCATGGCCAGCATGGAGAGCGTTAGGCCAACCTGATTGGTGAGCTTGCGTCGGCGATAGAGAGATTGGTTCATGGCCATTTATTAGAGTCCTGTTACCAACATCAAGTTTTGGCACCCTTGGATCGCTCTGTTTTGGCGATTAACGCCTTGGCTGCAGCCAGAACGAAGAAGGTGATGACGAACAGCAGAAAACCTAGCGCAAACAGGGTGGACAGATGGAAGTCGCCGGCCTCCGCAAATTCGTTGGCAAGGGTCGAGGCGATGGATGTGCCGGGTGCGAACAATGACGGCAACAGTCTCTGTGAGTTTCCGATCACAAAGGTGACCGCCATCGTCTCACCAAGGGCCCGTCCAAGTCCCAACATGATGCCGCCGATAACCCCGGTCGAGGTGTAAGGCAGTACCACGTTACGAACAACCTCCCAAGTGGTGCAGCCCAAACCAAAGGCGGACTCCCGAAGAATCGGTGGCACGACTTCAAAAACATCTCGCATGACTGCCGCGATAAAAGGCAAGATCATGAAGGCCAAAATAATGCCAGCGGCCAAAATACCAATACCGTTCATGGCCCCCCCGAAGAGTGGCGCAATGATTGGCATCTGACCCAAGGTGGACTGCAGGGCTGGTTGTCCATGCTCTGCAAATAGGGGCGCAAAAATGAACAGACCAAACATGCCGTAGATGATCGACGGCACCGCGGCCAACAACTCAATCGCGGTACCCAACGGTCTCCTGAGCCAAGTTGGGCACGTCTGCGTCAGAAATAGTGCAATACCAAAAGACAACGGAACGGCGATCAACAGCGCGATCGTGGCGCTGGCCAGGGTGCCATAGATAGCAATCAAGGCACCGAATTCTTCATTGATGATGTCCCACTCGATCCGCCAGATAAAAGAGACCCCGAACTTCTGAAATGCAGGCCAGGCGTTAATCAGCAAAGAGACCAAAATGCCCGCTAGCGCGAGCAATACGAGCATGGAGAAAAACCAGGTCACACGGTGAAAAAGAAGATCCTGCAGCTTTTGTCGCCGGACAATTGCTGCCATATCGACGGACAGACCACTGGTGGTTTGCTGTTGTGCCATGGAACGGTTTCCTTAACCCATGTGCTGCGAAAGACAACCCAGCGGGCCCCGAAGGGGCTCCGCTAGGTTATGAGAGGCTTACTTACTTGTTGTTAATTTGTGACCAGACTTTCTGACGAATCTGGGCAGTCAGCGCATCGGGAAGTGCCACGTAGTCAAGATCGGCAGCCTGCTTCTTTCCATTGGCGAAGGCCCACTCAAAGAACTTGATCACTTCGGCAGAGGCTTTCTTGTCGGTGGGCTGTTTGTACATCAGGGCAAAAGAGGCACCAGTAATCGGCCAAGACTGATCACCCTTCTGATTCACCAGGGAAATACCCATACCTGGCACGGAGAACCAGTCAGCGCCAGCAGCCGCAGCAGCAAATGTCAAGTCATCTGGGTTGACGTACTTGCCGTTGCGGTTCTGCAGTTGCAGGTGAGGAATCTTGTTCTTCTTGGCGTAGGCGTACTCAACGTAGCCGATGGAGCCTTTAACGCGGGATACGTTTGCCGCAACACCCTCGTTGCCCTTGCCGCCAACGGAGGAGGCAGCAGGCCACTTGACCGCAGCACCCTTGCCAACCTTCTCTTTCCAGAGCTTGGACACTTCGTTGAGATAGTCAGTGAAAATGAAAGTAGTACCGGATCCGTCTGCACGGTGGACAACCGTAATCGACTGATCAGGCAGTTTCTTACCTGGGTTCAGTGCGGCGATCTTGGGGTCGTTCCAGTTGACAATCCAGCCCATGAACATCTCGGCCAGCACCTCACCGGTCACACGGAGCTCACCAGGCTTGAAGCCCTCTAGGTTCATAACAGGTACTACACCGCCAAGGATGACGGGGAATTGAACCATGCCGTCTTTATCCAGATCAGCGCCAGACACAGGGGCGTCCGAAGCGCCAAACGTGACGGTCTTGGCGCGGATCTGACGAATGCCGCCGGAAGATCCAATGGACTGATAGTTCAAGCCGGTGCCTGAGACCTTCTTGTAGTCTTCGGCCCACTTGGCAAAAATCGGGTAGGGGAAGGTTGCACCAGCCCCGGTGATGTCAGCAGCAACAGCATTCAGGCCGAAGGCCAGAGCGGCGCCACCGATCAGCGATTTGATGAGAGATTTACGCATGAAGAGAGCCTCTTTCGGTTATCAATGAAAAGCAGGACAGAGAAAACGCAAGCTGTTGCGTCGGACTCCAGCGTAAACCCGCATTGTTACGCTTCCATGACAGGTCAGAAGCGGTTGTTAAAAGTGATTTAAAACAATGATTTAACGACTTTTTGGCAGGGCGATGGTCAGCAGAAAACAAACCAGCAGCATCAGGCCCGATCCCACCAGACAGGCCAGCAGGCCAGCCCACTGATAGAGCAGGCCCGACAAGAGCGTGCCAGCAAAACGGCCTGCTGCATTTGCAGCATAGTAAAAACCGACGTCCTCAGCAGCCTTGTCAGATCCGGCATAGGCCAGCACCAGGTAGCTGTGGACCGAAGAGTTCACGGCAAAGACAAAGCCAAACAAGACAAGACCAACCACCACCAGCCAGGCCATGAGCGCTGGCTCAAGGGGTGCCATCAGGACGAGGGCCGCCAACAATAGCGGCACCAGGGTCAAGACCCCGGTCCAAAGCCTTGCTGCTGGGACCTCAGCTGACAGGCCGTCTGGGCTCTTCTTGACCAAAGCGGGCGCGGCGGCCTGCACCAGCCCGTAGCCAATGGTCCAGGCGGCCATGAAGCCCCCCACCATGGTGAAGGTCCAGCCCTGGGAATAGAGAAAGACGGGCACACCGACCACAAACCAGACGTCACGGGCCCCGAACAAAAAGACCCGGCCCGCAGACAGCAGGTTCAGCGCCAATCCCTTGGCAAAAAACTCTTTGGCACTGCCAGAGGCCTTGCGTTGGCCCATCAGGCGCGGGAGCGCAACAAAGACCCCCACCAGCACCACCCCCAGCAGGGCCGCCATCAGATACAGCGCGCCCTGAAAGCCCATGGCATCGAGCAAAAGGCCCCCAAAAAAGAAGCCCACACCCTTCATGGCGTTCTTGCTGCCCGTGAACCAGGCCACCCACTTGAATAGCTTTTCGGAGACCTGTCCTGCCGTCAGCTTGATCGCTGACTTACTGGCGGTCTTGGTCAGGTCTTTGGCAACCCCACAGACCCCCTGGGCCACCACGACCCAGGCCACCGATAGCGCCATCGACCAGTCCGGTGAGACCGCTGACAACAATAGAAAACCAATGATCTGGGTGGACAGGCCCACCATCAGCATGCGAGTGATGCCAAACCGGGTCGCAAGCCACCCACCGAGCAGATTGGCCACAATCCCGGCCGCCTCGTAGAGCAAAAACAAAAAGGCCAGCGTAAAAGGCGAGAAGCCCAGCTTGAAAAAGTGCAGCAAGACCAGCATGCGCAAGGCGCCATCGGTCAGCGTAAAACCCCAATAGGCGGATGTAACCAGCAGATACTGACGAAGGCCCGACTGCGCCGCTGGGCTCGATGTCATACCGAATTAGAGTCCAACAGACTGCAGGTGACAGGCCAGGTCCACCATGCGGCAGCTGTAACCCATCTCGTTGTCGTACCAGGCGTAGACCTTGAGCAGGGTGCCGTCGGTCACCATGGTCGAGGGTGCATCCACAATGCTGCTGCGTGTGTCGCGCGCATAGTCCGCACTGACCAGCGGCAGGGTCTCGTAACCCAAGACACCTTTGAGGGGGCCTGAGGCAGCTGCAGCTGCAAAGGCCGCATTGACCTCATCGGGCGTCACGGCTCGCTTGAGCTCAAAGACACAATCGGTGAGCGAGGCATTCAAGACAGGCGCACGGACCGCATGGCCATTGAGCTTGCCCTTGAGCTCCGGATAGATCAGTGCAATAGCCGTGGCACTGCCAGTGGTCGTGGGGGCCAGGCTCATCATGGCGCTGCGGGCCCGACGAAGATCCTTGTGAGGCGCATCGACGACCAGGTTGGTGTTCGTGGGGTCGTGAATGGTGGTGATCTGACCGTGGGCAATGCCAAAGGTCTCGTGAACCACCTTGACGACGGGAGCTAGGCAATTCGTCGTGCAAGAGGCTGCGGTCACGATGGGATGTTTGGCTGGGTCGTAGAGCTGCTCGTTCACACCAACCACCACGTTCAAGACCTCACCCACCTTGACGGGGGCCGAGACAATGACGCGCTTGGCACCACGATCAAAGTGTCCCTGGAGCTGCTCTGGCGTCAGGAACTTGCCCGTGCACTCCAAGACCACGTCCACGCCCAACTCGCCCCAGGGAATGTCAGCTGGGTTCGCATGAGACGAGAAGGCAATGGCCTGATCGTTGATCTGAATGCGGTCATCACCAACCGCAGCGATGTCTGCGCGCCAGCGGCCCTGCACAGAGTCAAAGGCCAGGAGATGCGCCGTGGCGGCTGCACCACCCTTGAGTTCGTTGACAGCCACCACCGACAGACGGTTGTCGCGACGGGGGTCATCGACAGGGCGATCCACCGCACCAAAGGCGGCGCGAAGCGCCAGACGTCCAATACGACCCATCCCGTTGATACCGACACGCATGCTCAATCCTTTAATCAGAGAAACAGAATATTTCGAATATTATCGAAATATTCTGCCGCCCCAATGTGTCAGATCGATGACAGCTGTGCGGCCAATGCCTGGGCGGTGGCCTGAGCCAACTGGGCTGAGGACGACTCGACCATCACCCGCACGAGCGGCTCGGTGCCAGAAGCCCGAACCAGCATGCGACCGGTCTTGCCCAGTTGATCCTGCGCCTGCTTCTGAGCCGTCAGAAAACCTTGGTCCTTCTGCCAACGCTGCATCTGATCCTGGGTCAAGGCCACATTGACCAAGACCTGGGGAAACAGACTCAACTCCGAGATGTACTGGGCCAAGGTCTGCTCAGCCTGAACGACTGCGGCCAAGACTTGCAGGGCACTCACGATGCCATCGCCCGTGGTGTGTCGATCCAGACAGAGAATGTGGCCCGACGATTCGCCACCACAGAGCCAGCCGGTTTCTTTGAGCATCTCCAGAACATAGCGATCACCCACCTTGGCCCGCCGAAACTCCAGGCCCATGTTCTCAATCGCCTGCTCCAATGCCAGATTGGACATGAGTGTGCCCACCACGCCACCCAAGGCTGTCACACCCATCTGCTTGGCCCGTTGTTTGACGATCGCAAACAACAGTTCGTCACCGTTGAAGACCCTACCCTGCCGGTCAGACATGACAATTCGGTCACCATCGCCATCCAGTGCAACCCCATAGTCAGCCCCAAGCTGCTTGACCAGCTCCACCATCGCATTCGGAGCAGTCGCACCGACGTCTTTGTTGATGTTGAAGCCATCGGGCTGGTGGCCCATGGGAATCACTTCCGCGCCCAGCTCATGAAAAACGTCGGCCGCCACATGATAGGCCGCCCCATGGGCCGTATCGACCACCAGACGAAGGCCTCGCAGGCTGAGCCGAAGTGGAAAGGTGCTCTTGCAGAATTCGATGTAACGACCGGCCGCATCGTCCAGGCGACGGGCCTTGCCCAGCATGTGCGGATCTGCGCAGACCAGTGGACCGTCGAGCGCTGCCTCGATCTCGAGCTCAACCGCATCGGCCAGCTTCTCGCCGTGGCCATCGAAAAACTTAATGCCGTTGTCTTCAAACGGGTTGTGAGAGGCGCTGATCACGACGCCGGCAGAGAGCCTGAGCGTCTTGGCCAGATAGGCAATCGCCGGAGTCGGCATGGGCCCTGCCAAGACCACATTGACGCCAGCACTGGCAAATCCGGCCTCCAGTGCAGCCTCCAGCATATAACCGGAGACCCTGGTGTCCTTACCGATCAAAACGGTTGGGTCCTCGAAGCGCTGAGCCAGAATTCGTCCGGCCGCCATGCCCAACTTCAAAACAAAGTCAGGGGTAATGGGCGGCTGACCCACCCGACCACGGATGCCGTCGGTGCCAAAGTACTTGCGCGCAGTTTTCATGCTGTCATTTTAGACCTGTAATATTTCCAACATATTCGAAATGTACAGTCTGGTTCACCACTGGCCCAGCCAAGGGACAGGGACACCCAGGGAGAGCACTCATGAACACTCAGCGTAAATTCAATGTGCTGTTTATCTGCACCAGCAACTCATCGCGTTCGATTATGGCCGAGGCCATGCTAAACAGCATGAACCATCCGTCGTTTCAAGCCTTCTCAGCCGGCAGTCAGCCAAAGGGCGAGGTCAATCCCAATGCCATCAAAATCCTGCAAAACAACCACGTGAATGTGGAAGGCCTGCGCAGCAAAGACTGGAACGAATTCTCAGGCCCCAATGCACCGCACCTGGACTTTGTCTTCACCGTCTGTGACAAGGCGGCCGGCGAGGCCTGCCCCGTCTGGCCAGGACAGCCCATGACCGCACACTGGGGCGTGGAAGAGCCCAGCGTCAAGCCTGGGGAGAACATCACGCTTGAGCAGAAGTTCCTAGAGGTGGCAACGGTCCTGCGCCGCCGCATTGAGCTCTTGCTGGCCCTGCCGATCGACAAACTCGACAAGCTGGCGTTGCAAGACTCTCTGCATCAGATTGGACGGTCTTAAAATCGATACCTCAGCATGAACAATCAAACCGCCACCGCTGCCTTCAGCGCACTGAGTCATGAGCTCAGGCTCAACCTCTTGCGTCTGCTGGTGCAGCGGGCCCCGGCTGGTATGACCCCCTCAGAACTCACAGAGCTCTTGGGTATTCCTGCCGCTACCCTGTCTTTTCATCTGAGAGAACTCACCCAGGCTGGACTCATTACCCAGACCCGCCAGGGTCGTCATCTGGTCTATCAACCGGCCATGCGAACCATGGCAGACCTGATCGACTTTCTCACCAGTCAATGCTGCCAAGGTGAACCCTGCGAAGTCAGCGTTGCCGCCAAGCGGTCAGACTGCCGAAAAGCATGAGTGTTTTTGAACGCTGGCTGAGCCTCTGGGTAGGCCTGGCCATTGTCGGTGGTGTCGCCGCAGGGCTGCTGTTCCCGGAGCCATTTGCCTGGATTGCCCAACAGTCCATCGCAGAAGTCAATCTGGTGATCGCGGGTCTGATCTGGGCCATGATCTACCCCATGATGGTTCAGGTGGACTGGGCCTCTGTTCGGCAAGCCAGTCTTGAGCCAAAGGGCCTTGGGCTGACCCTGGTGGTGAACTGGCTCATCAAACCACTGACCATGGCCGGTATGGGCGTGCTGTTCTTTGACCTGGTTTATGCCGACTGGGTGGATGCCAAGACTGCACAGGAAGTGATCGCCGGCATGATCCTGCTGGGTGTCGCACCCTGCACCGCCATGGTCTTCGTCTGGAGCCAACTGGTTCGAGGGCATGCCGCCTACACGGTCGTTCAAGTGTCGATCAACGACCTGGTCTTGATCCTGGCCTTCGCACCCATTGCAGGGTTGCTCTTGGGCGTGACCGACGTCACCGTTCCTTGGCAGACGCTGTTGCTCTCGACCCTGCTCTTCGTGGCCCTGCCATTGGTGGCCGGCGTCCTGACGCGCCTGTGGCTGCTCAAGGCCGGGCGAGACTCGGGGTCCACCGCAGCGCAAAGCTCAGGTTCAAGCGCAGATTCAAAACTGGAGCGCTTCCTGCAAGTCATCAAACCGTTTTCGATGCTCGGGCTCATCCTGACGGTCCTCATTCTGTTTGGGCTGCAGGCCGAGACCATTCTGGCCCAGCCCCTGCTGATGGCCCTCATTGCCCTGCCCCTGATTCTGCAGACCTACGGAATCTTTTTTCTATCGTGGTTCATGGCCAAGCGACTGCGATTGGCCCACCCGATTGCTGGTCCGGCCTGCCTCATTGGCACCTCTAACTTTTTTGAATTGGCTGTTGCAGTGGCCATCTCACTGTTTGGACTGCAGTCGGCTGCCGCACTGGCAACGGTCGTCGGTGTCTTGGTAGAGGTGCCGGTCATGCTGACCCTGGTGGCCCTGGTCAATCGTTGGCGACCAGCCGATCAGACCTGACCGCCCCTTTAAGACAACCCCTTCAGCACCCTCAAAGCGTCTATCGTCTGGCGCACATCGTGGACCCGGACGACTCGAGCACCGGCCTGCGCGGCCAAGACAGCTCCTGCAATGCTGCCGCCCAGTCGGTCGGCTGCTCGGTCCTCTCCACGGCCCGACAGCTGGCCAATCATGCGCTTGCGAGACACACCAATGAGCAGGGGTAACGCTTTGCTTTGCTGCGCAATGGCGCCAAACAAGGCCTGGTTGTGGGCCAGGGTCTTGCCAAAGCCAAAGCCGGGATCCAGCAGGATCTGCGACGCCTCTAGCCCCAAGGCCATCAGCCGGTCACGCTGAGTCATCAAAAACCCGTAGACCTCGGAGACCACATCGTTGTAGTGCGGGTCGACCTGCATGGTCTGAGGCTGGCCCTGCATGTGCATGACGCAGACCATCAGGCGCTGCTCGATGATCTGAGGGACCAGCTGCTGCATCTCTGGCGAACGAAAGCCATCGACATCGTTGACCAGGTCAATCCCGATGGCCATGGCCTGCTGCACTACTGCTGCGCGACGGCTGTCGAGCGACAGCGGAACGCCAGAACCCTGCAGGGCCTCGATCACCGGCAGCACTCGATCACATTCCTCTTGAACACTGACCGGTTGTGCACCGGGCCGCGTACTCTCGCCGCCAATGTCAATCAGGTCGGCACCATCGTCGACCATCTGATGGGCCGCGGCAATCGCCCGGTCTCGGTCAAAGTGCTGCCCGCCATCGGAGAAGGAATCCGGTGTGATGTTCAGAATGCCCATGACCAGACAACGGTCAGCGGGGCACTGGTGTCGGCCGATCTGAAACACAGGAGTGCTATCGGTGGAATTGGATGGAATGGTTGGCATGGCCCTGAAATGCTAGCCTGAAAATGAAAACGGCCCGCTGGGAGGCGAGCCGTTTGGGCCTGGACAGCCTGGCCTTGGTCAGGCCGGTGCCGCGGCAGGATCAGGCGCTGGACCAGCCGCACCCTTGCCGGCCGATGGCGCACTGCCGCCACCTGAGCCAGTCTGCTTGGGTGGACGGGGATCCCGACCTTCGATGATGTCATTGATCTGGTCCGCATCGATGGTTTCCCACTCCAGCAGGGCCTTGGCCATGGCATGCATCTTGTCCTTGTTGTCCTCGATCAGCTTGCGAGCCACCGAATACTGATTGTCGATGATCTTGCGGATCTCGGCATCGACCTTTTGCATGGTCGCCTCAGAGAGGTTGGTGGTCTTGGTGATGGAACGACCCAAAAAGACCTCACCCTCGTTCTCGGCATAGACCATGGGCCCCAGGCTGTCGGTCATGCCGTAGCGGGTGACCATGTCACGGGCCAAGGCAGTCGCGCGCTCAAAGTCATTGGAGGCACCCGTGGTCATCTGATCCATGAAGACTTCTTCAGCGATACGACCACCGAAGAGCACCGAGATCATATTGAGCATGCGGTCTTTGTCCATGCTGTAGCGGTCGCCCTCAGGCAGCTGCATGGTGACCCCCAGCGCACGGCCACGGGGAATGATGGTGACCTTGTGAACGGGGTCGGTCTTGGGCAGCAGACGAGCGACCAGGGCATGGCCAGACTCGTGATAGGCGGTGTTACGACGCTCTTCTTCGGGCATGACCACCGACTTGCGCTCAGCGCCCATCAGGATCTTGTCTTTGGCGCGCTCGAAGTCGTCCATCTCGACCAGGCGGCCATTGCGACGGGCGGCAAACAGAGCTGCCTCGTTGACCAGGTTGGCCAGGTCGGCACCCGACATGCCAGGTGTACCGCGAGCCAGGATGTCAGCCTTGACGTCCGGACCAATGGGCACCTTGCGCATGTGCACGTTGAGGATCTGCTCACGCCCACGCACGTCAGGCAGGGGCACCACCACCTGGCGGTCAAAACGGCCGGGACGCAGCAAGGCCGGGTCCAACACGTCAGGACGGTTGGTCGCAGCAATCACGATGATGCCCTGGTTGGTCTCAAAGCCGTCCATCTCGACCAGCATCTGGTTGAGGGTCTGCTCGCGCTCGTCGTTGCCACCACCCAGGCCAGCACCACGCTGGCGACCGACGGCGTCGATCTCGTCGATGAAGATGATGCAAGGCGCCTGCTTCTTGGCGTTCTCGAACATGTCTCGGACACGGGCAGCACCCACGCCGACAAACATCTCGACAAAGTCAGAGCCGGAGATCGAGAAGAAGGGCACCTTGGCCTCGCCCGCAATGGCCTTGGCGAGCAAGGTCTTACCGGTACCAGGCGAACCCACCATGAGCACGCCACGGGGAATGCGTCCGCCGAGCTTTTGGAACTTGGAGGGGTCGCGCAGGAATTCGACGAGTTCGGTGACGTCTTCCTTGGCCTCATCGCAGCCAGCGACATCGGCAAAAGTAACTTGGTTGGTGTTCTCATCCAGCATGCGAGCCTTGCTCTTGCCGAATGAGAAGGCGCCGCCACGGCCACCGCCCTGCATCTGGCGCATGAAGAAAATCCAGACGCCAATGAGCAGCAGCATGGGGAACCAGGAGACGAAGATGCTCATGAGCAGCGACGGCTGCTCTTCGGCCTTGGCCGAGACCGTCACGCCGTACTTCATGAGGTCAGAGACCATCCAGAGGTCTTGCGGCGCATTGACGACGATGGGGCGCTCATCGGTGGTGACCGCACGAACGGTACGACCGTCAACGATGGCAGAGCGAATACGGCCCTGCTTGGCTTCTTCCATAAACTGGGTGTAGGAGACCTCTTGGCCGCGGGATGCCCCGCCCTCGAACTGGCGAAACACCGAAAACAGCACCAGGCCGATTACCATCCAGATGGCAACCTTGGAGAACACGTTGTTCAAAGACCCACTCCTTATAAGAAAAAACCAACCGAATCACTAGGATACCCCCGGATCCCTTTGGTTCCCAGTCATTAATCCCTATTTCGGCGATTGATGTTTTAAATCACGCCCCAACAGGAACAGCTCCGACGATTCGGCCCTGGAGGCCGCTGGTTTGCGGGGAGAGACCGTCTCGAACACCTTTTTAAACGACTCCACGAGCTGGCTGTAGCCGCTGCCCTGGAATGTTTTGACCAACAAAGCCCCATGGGGCTTTAAATGTTGCTGTGCAAAATCAAGGGCCAGCTCACAGACATGCATGACGCGGGCGGTATCCGCCGAGGCCACTCCCGACATATTGGGGGCCATGTCCGACAAAACAAGGTCTAGCTTCTGCCCCTCCAGCAAGTCCGAGAGTTGCTTTTCCACCTCGGCCTCCCGAAAGTCACCCTCGATAAAGCTGACATCGGCGATGGGGTCCATGGGCAGCAAATCCAGGGCCACGATCTTGCCGTGTATGCCCTGGGACCCTTTTTTGGCCAGACGCTCGCGAACCACCTGAGACCAGCTGCCGGGTGCTGCCCCCAGGTCGACCACCGCCATACCAGGACGGATGAGGCGGTCCTTTTCGTCGATCTCTAGAAGCTTGAAGGCAGCCCGAGACCGGTAACCCCTCTGCTGAGCCTGCCGGACATAGGGGTCGGTGACATGTCGGTGCACCCAGGCCGCATTGAACTTGTTCTTCGCCATGGGCCCGCCGACAGACGGCTATCGGTAATCCACCTCGAGGATTTCGACCTCGCGCTGACCGCTGGGAGCCGTGACCACCACCACATCCCCCACGGATTTCCCAATCAGAGCGCGGGCGATGGGGCTGGAAATCGAAATCTTGTGGAGCTTCACGTCGGCCTCATCATCGCCAACGATCTTGTAGGTCATCTTCTCGCCAGAATCCAGGTCTTCCATGGCCACCGTAACGCCGAAGACCACCCGACCATCCTGCTCCAGGGTGGTGGGATCGATGATCTGGGCTGTGGAGAGCTTGGCCTCGAGCTCGGCAATACGACCCTCGATAAAGCCCTGACGCTCCTTGGCCGCGTCGTATTCAGCGTTCTCAGACAGGTCACCCTGAGCCCGTGCCTCGGCGATGGCGTTGACCACGTTGGGACGCTCGACATGCTTGAGGTGGTGCAATTCGCTGCGAAGGGCTTCCGCACCTTCGATGGTCAATGGGGTCGAGCTCATACGGTTCCTTTGAGTTTCTTGTGCAGGCTCTGCAGGTCATACACCTCTAGACGGGACTCTGCCATGCTCTGCATGCCCTGAACAGCGGCCAGGGCACCCGCCACGGTGGTGTAGGTGGTGACACGCTGAGCCAGGGCTGTGGTGCGAATGGAACGTGAATCGGCCATGGCGGTGCGCTTTTCCTCAACCGTGTTGACGATAAAACTGACCTCGCCGTTTTTGATCATGTCGACCACGTGGGGGCGGCCCTCGGTCACCTTGTTCACCACCGTGACCGGAATCCCCTGCGCAGCGATCGCAGCCGCCGTGCCGCGGGTGGCGATGAGCTTGTAACCCATGGCCTGCAAGACACGAGCCACTGCGATGGCCGCAGGCTTGTCACCGTTTTTGACGCTGATGAAGGCAAGGCCGCCCTTGGCCGGATCGGGCAATGAAGTGCCAGCCGCAATCTGCGACTTCACAAAGGCCTCGACAAAGGTGGGCGCCACACCCATCACCTCACCGGTGGACTTCATCTCGGGGCCCAGCACCGTGTCAACACCAGGGAACTTCACGAAGGGGAAGACGGCCTCTTTCACCGAGTAGTAAGGCGGTACCACCTCGCCGGCCACACCCTGCTCATCAAAGGTCTTGCCCAGCATGGCTCGGGCAGCGATCTTGGCCAGGGGGCGGCCAGTGGCCTTGGAGACAAACGGCACCGTGCGCGAGGCACGTGGGTTCACTTCCAAGACAAAGACGGTTTCGCCCTGAATCGCAAACTGGACGTTCATCAGGCCCACCACGTTCAGGGCGCGGGACATGAGAACGGTCTGACGCTTGAGTTCCTCGATGAGTGCGGGCGACAGCGAGTGCGGCGGCAGTGAGCAGGCCGAGTCACCGGAGTGAACACCAGCCTGTTCAATGTGCTCCATGACACCGCCGATGATGACCTGTTTGCCATCGGATAGGCTGTCAACGTCGACTTCGATGGCATCGTTCAGGAAGCGATCCAGCAGAACGGGAGAGTCGTTGGAGACCTTGACGGCTTCGCGCATGTAGCGCTCCAGGTCCTTCTGCTCATGGACGATCTCCATGGCGCGACCACCCAGTACATAGCTGGGGCGAACCACCAAGGGGTAACCAATTTCTTGGGCCAGACGAATGGCCTCTTCCTCGGTGCGGGCCGTCCGGTTGGGCGGCTGACGCAGTTCGAGCTTGTGAAGGAGTTTCTGAAAACGCTCGCGGTCCTCGGCAATGTCAATCGACTCAGGTGAGGTACCAACAATGGGCACGCCAGCAGCCTCCAAGGCCTTGGCCAGCTTGAGCGGCGTCTGCCCACCGTACTGCACGATCACGCCCACTGGTTTTTCTAGATCGACAATCTCGAGCACATCCTCCAGGGTCAGTGGCTCGAAGTACAGGCGATCGGAGGTGTCGTAGTCGGTGGAGACCGTCTCTGGATTGCAGTTGACCATGATGGTCTCAAAGCCATCGTCGCGCAGGGCCATGGCGGCATGGACACAGCAGTAATCAAACTCAATGCCTTGGCCGATTCGGTTGGGGCCACCACCCAGCACAATCACCTTCTTGCGATTGGTCGGACGAGCCTCGCAATCCTTTTCGTAGGTGGAGTAGAAGTAAGACGTGCTGGTGTCGAACTCAGCCGCGCAGGTGTCCACGCGCTTGTAGACCGGACGAACGTTCAGGCTGTGACGCAGCTTGCGGACCTCACCTTCAGTGGTGTCCAACAGGTAAGCCAGACGTCGATCCGAAAAACCCTTGCGCTTGAGCTCAAACAGCAACTCGGCGTCCAGATCCGCCAGGGTTTTCTTCTCAAGGGCCAGCTCAATGTCGATGATCTCTTTGATCTGAACCAGGAACCAGGGGTCAATCTTGGTCAGGCTGTGAACCTCGTCAACCGAGAAGCCCTGGGCGAAGGCATCACCCACGTACCAAATGCGCTCGGGACCCGGTTCACCGAGTTCTTCCTCGATGACCTCGCGGTCGGTGGTCTTCTGGTTCATCCCATCCACGCCCACCTCCAGGCCACGCAGGGCCTTCTGGAAGGACTCTTGGAAGGTGCGGCCCATGGCCATGACCTCGCCCACCGACTTCATCTGGGTGGTCAGGTGGCTGTCGGCCAAAGGGAATTTCTCAAAGGCAAAGCGGGGGACCTTGGTCACGACGTAGTCGATCGAGGGCTCGAACGAGGCCGGCGTTGCACCACCAGTGATCTCGTTTTGGAGTTCATCCAGGGTGTAGCCCACAGCCAGCTTGGCCGCCACCTTGGCGATCGGAAAGCCGGTGGCCTTGGAGGCCAGTGCCGAAGACCGCGAGACGCGTGGATTCATCTCGATGACGATCATGCGGCC
>VFQS010002421.1_pt1 | contig 15369 bp, 11 predicted proteins | sample 3512361 | NCBI WGS metagenome assembly VFQS01 (sample SAMN10412375, study PRJNA504923) | tailings metagenome | isolation source: Relicate 1 Philex TSF3 active mining | place: Philippines
CGTTGACACGGAATGCGATCGCCGATCGTCTCACGCGTCCGCAACACTGGCGACAGGGCGACGCCCAGCATGCCCGCCGGTTCTTCCGCTTCTTGAGCTATTGGCGTCAGCAAAGCTATGCCGCGCGACTGCTCGAGCTTGACCGCATCTACGAGCCGTTCAGCCCAGACAGCGACCTCCTCATTACACGCAAATTCAGCCCGCCGGAGCGACTGGCGCTGGAGCGCCAGCTCGTTTCGCAGGTCAAATCTCTGTTGCAGGGCGCCAACTTCACGCGGATCGACCCGAGCAACGTCGAAATGATCCTGACGAAGGAGAGCCATTACGGGCTCGATCTGCACGTCGATCTGAAGGCCTTCGATGAGCTCGAGATCTATTACCGCGGCGCGACGCATCGCAAGGCCTCGCGTCGCTCGCTTCGCAAGTTCTACTTGCGCAAGGAGGAATACGAGGTTCCCGTCTTCCAGCGGCTCTTCATTCTGTTCAAGCTGAAGTCCGCCGAGAAACGGGCGCGCGAGATCATGCTGGAGAAGGGCTGCTCGCTCGAAGACGCCGAGAAGATCGTGAAGCGCAACCGTTCGATGTTGCCGGTCGAGGTGAAGAGCGACTTCGTCTACATGAAGCTTTTCAAGAATATTCCGCGCGCGGACATCGAGATGGTATTCCCGAATACCAAGGTCCGGTTCCGTCTTTTCGACAAGGTCAAGCTTGGTGTCAGCGCCGGTGGCGGTCTCGGCATGGGCGTGATCGGCACCGCCGGCAAGCTCGCCGTGGCGACCAATCCCGTAGCACTGGCGGGCGCGGTTGCCGGTCTGGGTGGCATCGCCTTTCGCCAGGCGGTCGCCTTCATGAACCAGAAGAACCGCTACATGGTGACGATGGCGCAGAATCTCTACTTTCACGCGCTGGCGGACAACCGGGGCGTCATGTCTCTGATGGCCAACCGCGCGGCCGAGGAGGACGTTAAGGAGGAGATGCTGCTCTATACCGTTCTCGCCAAGGAGCGGGTCAACCGGCGCGAGATGAAAGATGTCGATCACGCGATCGAGCAGTATTTGTTGAACACGTTCGGTGTGAACCTCAACTTCGATGTCGAAGACGCCCTATCGCGCCTGATCGCCGATGGCGTCGTGCTAGAGGAGCCCGACGGAACTCTGCGCGCCATGCCGCCACAGCAGGCCGCGCAACATATCGATATGCTCTGGGACAAGCTTCTCGACGAATTGCCTGATATCGAGAGCTTCGAGGGGCGCGAATTCGACCCCGAGGACGAGGGTGCGGACGCGGCCAGCGCATGACCGCGAAGGAGCAGGATTACGCATGAATGTGACGCGGGTGAGTGTGGAGGTGCCTGGGGCGACCGAGGCACGGACGGCGTCGGTTTGCCTGGAGGATCTGGCCGATCCGCCGGCGTCGGCAACGACGCTGTTCGAGATCGCGGGTACGCCGCGTTGGCGCGTCGACGCCTATTTCGAAGTAGTGCCCGATGCCCAGGCCCTCGCCGCTATGTTGTCCAGCCAGCTGGGCGGGCAGGTATCCGTAGAGATCGAACAGGTTCCGGACGAGAATTGGGTCGTCGTGTCCCAGAAGGCGCTGCCGCCGGTGCATGCCGGGCGCTTCGTCGTGCATGGAAGCCATGACCGGGATCTCGTGGGGCATCGCATGGACGCCATCGAGATCGACGCCGGGGAGGCGTTCGGCACCGCCCATCACGCGACGACGTTCGGCTGTCTATCGGCGCTCGAATGGTTGACGCGTCAGGGCAGCTTCGCGCGCGTCCTGGATCTGGGCTGCGGGTCGGGCGTGTTGGCCATCGCGGCCGCAAAGGCCTTGCCGGAGGCGCGCATCCTCGCCAGTGATATCGACCCGATCGCCGTCGATGTGGCGCGGGAGAACGCCCGGCGCAACCGGCAAGGCGGTCGCGTGCAGATCGTGGTGGCCAAGGGCCTCGATCACCCCCGGCTGCGCGCGGCGCGTAGCTTCGACCTCATACTAGCCAACATTCTGGCCGGCCCGTTGATCGATCTGGCTCCGAAATTGCGGCGTGCCTTGGCGATCCACGGTGTCGCGGTGCTCTCTGGTATCCTCGCCGAGCAGTCTGCCGAAGTGGAGGCGGCCTTCCGCGCGGTGGGCCTGCCGCTTCTGCAGAAGCGGATCCGCAACGGCTGGGCCACCTTGGTGTTACAGGGCTGAGCGGCGTGGCGATGGCGCCTCAGCGCATCGCCTTCACTTTGGCTTCGATCGTGTCCCAGATCATCGCGGCGATATCGTTGCCACCGAACGCTTTGACCTGACGGATGCCCGTCGGCGACGTGACGTTGATCTCCGTGAGATAGGGGCCGATCACGTCGATACCGGTGAAGATGAGGCCGCGCTTCTTGAGGTGGGGTCCGAGCCGCGCGCAGATCTCCTTGTCGCGCGGTGTCAGCTCGGTCGGCTTCGGCGTTCCGCCGACATGCATGTTGGAACGCGTCTCCCCCTCCGCTGGAACGCGATTGATCGCGCCCGCCGGCTCCCCGTCGACAAGGATGATACGCTTGTCGCCGCCGCGCACCTCGGGCCGATACTGCTGCACCATGAACGGCTCGCGGAACACCGTCTGGAAGAGCTCGACCAGTGAATTCAGGTTGCTGTCGCCTTCCTGCAGGCGGAACACGGATGCGCCGCCGTTGCCGTATAGCGGCTTGATGATGATGTCCTTGTGCCGTGCGCGGAACTCTCGCACATCGTCGAGATTGCGTGTCACCATCGTGGGCGGCATGAGATCCTGGAACTCCAGAACCCATACTTTTTCCGGTGCGTTGCGAACGCTCGCGGGATCGTTGACGACGAGTGTCTTGGGGTGGATGCGCTCGAGGAGATGCGTCGTCGTGATGTAGCCCATGTCGAAGGGCGGATCCTGACGAAGCAGGACGACGTCCCAAGTGCCCAGATCGATGCGGCGGGTGTTGGAGAGTTTGTAGTGATCGCCGACCTTGTCCTCGACCGTCAGCGTCTGGCCGGTCGCCATCAATCGGTCGCCGTCGAGCGTCAGGTGCGGAGGCGTGTAGTAGAACAGCTCGTGGCCACGGCGCTGTGCCTCGAGCAACATCGCGAATGTGGAGTCCCCAAGGATGTCGATGCGGTCGATGGGGTCCATCTGGCAGGCGATCTTGAGGGCCATGGGGCGCCGTCCTTCATGCTGTCCGTGAAATGTCGCGCTATCGAAAGAGCTTGTAGGCCGCAAAGTCAACTGTCACGGGCGCGGCGTCGAATTGACGGCTTGTCTCGAACAAAATGAGAACATATAAGTCGCCGTCATCTTGCATCAATGACGAGGACGAGTGAGGCGGGGTATGGCTTTCACGTTCGTGCATACCGCGGACTGGCAGGTCGGAAAGGTGTTCGGCCGCTTCGATGCGGAAAAGGCGGCTGTGCTGCGGCACGCCCGGCTGGAAGTGGTGGCGCGCATCGCCGATCTTGCGCGGGCACAGGGTGCCGCGCACGTCCTTGTCGCCGGCGACGTTTTCGATGGCGAGACGCTGCCGCGCACGCTCGTAATGCAGGCGCTTCAGGTACTCGCCGCGCAGTCGGGGATCACGTGGCATTTGTTGCCGGGCAATCACGATCCCGCTCGTCCGGGCGGTGTCTGGGAGACGGTCGCGGCCGCCGGCGTACCCGGGAACGTGCGACTGCATGTGCGCCCCGAACCCCAGGAGATCGCGTCGGGCGTACATCTGTTGCCTGCGCCCTTGACGGCCAAGGCGACGAGCAATGATCCGACCGCATGGATGAGAGCCGCGCCGACACCCCCGCACGCACTGCGGCTGGGGTTGGCGCATGGCTCCGTACAAGGCTTCGGTGGCGAGGGCGATGCGGCCGTCTACATCGATCCGGCTGTCACGCGCACGGCTGACTTGGACTATCTCGCGCTCGGTGATTGGCATGGGATGAAACGCATTGCCGAACGCATTTGGTACTCTGGTACGCCGGAGCCGGACGGCTTCGGACAGAGCGATTCCGGAAACGCGCTCGTCGTCCGCATCGACGGTGCCAGCATCGATGTCACCGCGCATGCGACGGCAAAATTTTCCTGGTTGGAGCGGCGCATCGACGCGTCGCGCGCCAATGCCTTGGCGTCGATCGAAGCTGAGTTGAGCGCGCTCGGATCGCGGTCGCTCGCACATCTGCTGATGCTGCGTCTGGACGGCTTCCTGACGATCTCGGAAGCGGATGCGCTGGAGGGGGGCATCGATCACCTGCGTGCACGGCTGTTCGATCTCGCGGTCGATCGGCGCGGTATGTCCCTGTCGGCGGGAACGTCGGATGTGGACGGCATTTCGGACCCGGGGCTACGGTCGGTCGCGGCGCGGCTGCAGGTGATGGCCGAGACACCGAACGAGGATGGCCGCATCGCGCTGCTGGCGCTCCGTCGGTTGAAGGCACTTTCGGGCGGCGACAGCGCGGATCGGCAGCCATGAAGATAAGAGCCATCCGTGTCTCACAAGTCGGCCGTTTCAACGATCCGGTCGCCGTCGAGGATCTTTCCGGCGGGCTCGACGTGCTCGCGGGCCCCAACGAGCTCGGAAAATCCACACTGCTATCCGGCCTGAAGGCGGCTCTCTTCGACAGATACAACTCGAAGAACAGGAAACTCGAGGCACTGCGCCCCTACGGCGGCGGCGCACCGCTTGTCGAGGTGGACGTGGAAAGTGACGGGCGATTGTGGCGTCTGCGTAAGCGCTTCCTGTCGCAGCCGATGGCAGAGCTGACGCCGCTTTCCGGTGGCCCCTCTTTCCGTGGACCGGAAGCGGAGGCGCAGCTGGGTCAGATCCTCGGTGCCAAGGACGGCGACGGCCGTTTCGCACTGCTCTGGCTATCGCAAAAGGACAGCATCGGAGCATTCGCGCCGGGCGAGACCGAAGGCGGCGTGCAGTCCATCGAAGAGGCGCTGGCGCGGGAGGTCGCCACCGTTGCCGAAGGAAAGGCCGTTCTGAACGTTCAGCGCGAAGTACGGCGCCGGCTCGGCGAGTTGATGTCGGCTCATGCGACACCGAGGCCGGTCGGGCCTTACCGCGCGGCGCGAGCCACACTCGAAGCCAAGCGTGAGGCGATGTCGGCGGCGCAGGCGCGTCACGCGGCTGTCACCGGCCTCCTCGATCGCGTGGCAGACCTCAAGACCACGCGCGAGCGCCTCGCGAGCCCGGAGCAGACAACCGCACGCCGGGCACGCGCAGAAGCGGCACGCCAACGTCTTCAAGAAGCGAAGGAGGCGAGTGCGCGTCGCGACACGGCTGCGGCGAGCCTGCGTGCCGCAGAAAGTCAATTGAGCCAGCGGCGGGCCGCACGGCAGGCGTTCGCCGCCACACGCCAGGAGGCCCAGCGTCTCCACGGCGCGATCCTGGAATGCGAGGCGCAATTGGCGAGCCTTGCCGTTCGTCAGGCCGAGGCCGACGAGGTCGTGGCGCGAACGGTCGCCGAAAGCCGAGAACTGAAGGAGCAGGGACAGGCCCTCGATGACGAGCGTGCGGCAGCCGCGGCGGCCGACACACGTCGGCAGACTGTCCAGCGCGTAGCCGATCTGACGGCACGGGCGCGTGCGGCCTTGGAGGCGCACGCCGAGGCCGAGGCGGCGCGCGTTGCGCTGGAGTCCATCCGCGTGACACCGGCCCTGGCGGCCAATGCACATACGCACGGGCGCGAAATTTCCATCCTGCGCGCCCAGTTGGAGGCAACGGCCCCGAGGGTGCGCGTGGCCTATCTGCCGGGCGTCGATGGGGCCATTCGCGTCGGCGGCCAACCGCTTCGCGACGGCGACATGCGGCTGGTGACAGGTGCGACGACGATCGAAATTGCGGGCGTCGGCCGATTGCAGGTCGATCCCGGGGCATCCAGTGACAGCGACGACATGCAGGCGGACCTGGAGGCTCGCCAAAAAGCCTTGGCCGATCTCTTGCGGCAAGTCGGTGTGGGGGATCTGGCCGAACTGGAATTCGTGCTCACGAAGCGTCGCGAAATCGAGCGCAGCCTGGGCGATGCAATGTCCAAACTTGCGGTTCTGGCGCCCCACGGCCTGCAACGCCTCGAAGCGGAGCGGTCGCGCGAAAGTGCCAAGTTGTCGGATGTCGCGGAAGGGGAGGTCACGGCCCGCCCCTTGGCCGAGATCGAGGCCGAGCTTCAGCAGGTGCGCAAGGCGCACGGCAAGCTCGTCGAGCGTCTCGATGGCGAACGTCAAGCACTGGCGCGCTGCCGCGAGGACGTCGCACGGTTCACGTCGCGACTGGAAAGCGATCGCAAGCGTCATGCCGAAATCGTCGCGAGCTTGGCCGATATCGCAGATCTGGAGGCCCACGCCATCGCATTGGCCCAGGAGACCGAGAGCGCGGAACGCGAGGCGAACGCCGTACGCCGCGAACTGACCGCCTGGAGCGAGAGAGCACCGGACCCGAAAGGCTTGCAGGTGCTCGAGATCGAGTTGGCAGAGAGCGAGCGGGCCATTGCGGTAGCCGAGCGCACCCTGCAGGAAGCACAGTTGGAGATCGCCAATATCGAAGGGCAGCTCGAGACGGCGCGCAACGAGGATATCGAGGCGCGCCTGGCCGAAGCGGCGGCTGCGGTTGCCGTCGCAGAAGCCGAGGTGGCCCGGTTCGCCGACGAGGCGGCGGCGTTGTCGTTGCTGGACCGGGAACTGTCGGCCGTCGAGACATCGACGCGCGATCGTTTCCTGCGGCCCGTGATTGCGCGGCTCCAGCCTTATCTCGACGCGCTCCTCCCCGAAACGACACCGGTGCTGGCCAGTGGTTACGGGCTGGAGCGTATCGTTCGCGACGAACGCGAAGAACTACTCTCGAGGCTGAGCGATGGTACGCAGGAGCAACTCGCAGTGCTGGTGCGCCTCGCCTTCGCACGGCTCTTTGCGGATGCCGGTCGCCCCGTCCCCGTCGTCCTCGACGATGCGCTCGTCTATTCGGACGACGCCCGCATCGCCCGCATGTTCGCCGTATTGGAGGCGGCGGCGGAGCACCATCAGTTGATTGTATTCACGTGCCGGGAGACGGCGTTCCGTGGCTTGCACGCAAAGCAGCTGTCTGTGGTGCCGTGGCGATCCACCGCTTGATCCGCACGTGACGTGCGTCGGCTCAATCGCAGAGGCTGCGCGGGGTGACGAAGCGTAGAAGACGCGCCGCGCCGGGTGCGGTGCTGCGCCAGTCGCCGCCTGGCAACTCCATCGCCACGAGTGCGCCGGTGGGGAGTTTCTCTTCGAGCGCCGCCATCGGCCCTGCTGGCCCCGTGCCGACGAGCGCGAGCGCCAGTCTTTGGAGACCGGGATTGTGCCCGACGATCATGAGGTGATGCACCCCTGCGGCGGTCTCCTGGATCAGCGCGAGGAGCTTCTGCGGAGATGCCAGGTAGAGTTCCTCCTTGAAGACGATCTTTGGGAGCGATCCGATGGATGCGAACACGAGGTCGCATGTTTCCCGTGTCCGCACGGAGGTCGAGGACAGCACGAGATCCGGCACGAGACCTTCTGATCGGATGAAGCGTCCCATGATTGGCGCCGCTTTGCGGCCACGCGGTGAAAGTGGACGTGCAGCATCGGCCAGCCGAGGATCGTCCCAGCTGGACTTCGCGTGGCGCAGCAACGACAAAATTCGCGTCATTCCCAACCCTCCTCGTTGGACACGGTCCGGCCTTTTGGGCAATCGGCCGGCAAGCTACCTCTGGCCTGCCCTCGCATCTCGCGATAACTTGGCGCCGGATTACGAAAACGGTGGGACGGCCCGCTCTCGGCAAAACGGTGAGGAAACACGCGAATGGCGCACAAGGGTATGATCTTCGGCATCTTTCTGGCCCCGTTTCATCGTGCGGGCGACAATCCCACGCTCGCGATGCGTCGCGACATCGAGCTGATCGAATGGCTCGACGACTTGGGCTTCGACGAAGCGTGGATCGGCGAGCACCATTCTGCGGGCTGGGAGTTGATCGCATCCCCCGAGATTCATATCGCGGCCGCCATCGAGCGCACGAAGAACATCCGCATCGGCTCGGGCGTCACCAGTCTACCCTATCACCACCCCTTCATGGTCGCGCAGCGTTTCGTCCAACTCGATCACCTCTCGCGCGGTCGTGTCATGCTCGGCTGTGGTCCGGGTGCCTTGGTGTCCGATGCCTACATGCTTGCCATCGATCCGGCGACGCAACGTCGACGCATGGACGAATCGCTCGACGTGATCATGCGGCTGCTCAACGGCGAGATCGTCACGGCAAAGACCGACTGGTTCGAGATGCGCGAGGCGCGCCTGCATCTGGCGCCCTACACCGACCCGCACTTCAAGGTTGCCATGGCCTCCACGCAAACGCCCTCGGCCATGTTGGCGGCCGGCCGTCATGGTCTGGCCGTCCTCTCGCTGGGCGCGGGCATTCCCGGCGGTCCCGAGGCGCTGTCCAAGCAGTGGAAGATCGCCGAGGACGAGGCGGCCAAGCACGGCAAGACGATGGACCGGAAGGAGTGGCGCCTCGTCGTCAACATGCATTGCGCCGAGGACGACGAGGAGGCCTTGCGTCAGGTGCGCCAGGGTGAACGTATCGAGACGATCTCCTACTTCGAGGAGACGCTCGGCCGTCCCGCCGGTCGCTCGGACGATCCGTTGCGCGACGGCGTGAAGATGGGCACGACGTTGGTGGGCAGCCCCGAGACGATCGCGAAGGGTCTGCATCGTCTGATCGAGCTGACGCGCGGTGGCTGCGGCGGCTTCATGTTCCGCGCTCACGAGTGGGCGAACCGGCGCCACACCATGGAGAGCTTCGAGCTGTTCGCGCGGTGGGTGATGCCCCAGTTCCAGGGCTCCATCGAGCCGGTGATCGCTTCTCGCGATTGGGCCCGCGCCAACCGGAAGGCGATATTCACGCCGAGCGTAGATGCGGTGCGAAAGGCCTATACGGACGCCGGCCACGAGCCGCCCGCCGACTTCAAGGCCCGCCTGCTCGGCACCATGGACGCGGACAAGAAGTAATAGGCAGGTCGGGAGCGCAAGATGCGGGATGTCAATGTCGACAGTGGGCCAACGGCCTGGCAGAGCCGGGCGAACCACAACCGGATGCTGGAGTTGCAGCGCAGGCGGGGCTCGCCGTCCGATCCGGGGGTGGTGGAATTGGCGCACTTCGGCAGCTCGGCATTCCGCATCACCTCGCCGCAAGGGTTGAGCGTCCTGATCGATCCCTGGCGCAATCATCCGCGCCGGCATTGGGATTGGTACATCAGGGACATGCCGATGACCTCGGTGGACATCGGCGTGTCCACGCACGCGCACTTCGATCACGACGCGCTGAACCGGCTCGACGCACACGTGCTGCTCGACCGGCCGATAGGTTCCTATTCGCTGCTGGATGTGACGGTCACCGGCATAGCGGACAAGCATTCCATCGACAATTCCGCCGGAACCTACGACTTCGTGAAGGTCTATCGCGAGTTGATGGACACGGATATCACACCGCCCAACAATCCCCGCTCGTGGGACAACGTGCTCGTTGTAGTCGAGACCGGAGGCCTGCGCATCCTGCATTGGGGCGACAACCGGCAGGATCCGCCGGACTATGTTTGGGACATACTGGGACGGATCGATATCGCCCTGTTGCCTGTCGACGGCTCGCAGCACGTGATGAGCTATCGATCTGTCGAACAGATCATGGCGCGCCTCAAACCGCGGATCGTCGTGCCGCACCACTACTACATCTGGGACCTGGTGCTGCGCGCGGCAACGCTTCAGCCCGCCGATGAATGGGTGCGCCGCCACCCCCACCGTGTCCTGGAAAGCGCTGCCCAAAGATATACGCGCGAGAGCCTCGATGCGTTGCCCGACGCGACCACCGTCGACTACTTCGGTGATCACGTCGCCTTCGACAAACTGGCTTGGCGCAAGGGCGAACTGCCCTGAGCACCGGGGCCAAGGTGGGCCGCAGGCTGGGCGCTCGTCAGCGCCCGAGCCGGTTCCAGCCGCGCAGGCGCTCGATAGCCTCGGCCATGTCGTCGGTCGATCGCGCGTAGGAGAAACGTACGAAGCGACCGCCTCGGCTCTCGTCGTAATCGAGGCCCGGAGTTGCCGCGATCCCGGTCTCCTCCAGCATCAATTTGCAGAACGCGAGGCTATCGTCGGTCGCATGACCGACATCGGCGTAGAGGTAGAAGGCGCCGTCCGCCGGCACGATGTTCGAAATGCCGATCTTCGGCAATTCGGCAAGCAGGAGATCGCGGTTCGCGCGGTACACCCGCTTGTTTGCCTCCAGTTCCTCCAGGCCGTCGAACGCGCCCAATGCTGCGACCTGAGAGATGGCCGGCGGTGAGATGTAGAGATTTTGCGCGAGCCGCTCGACTGTCCTCACGAGCCCTTCCGGCACGATCATCCAACCGACGCGCCAGCCCGTCATGGAGAAGTATTTCGAGAAGCTGTTGATCACGATCGTCTGATCGGTGAACTGGAGCGCGGTGGCCTCGGGCATGCCGTATGTGAGGCCGTGGTAGATCTCGTCCGAGATGAACCAGATACCGCGCTGGCGGCACGTCTCGATGAGAGCGCCGAGCCGTTCAGGCTCCAACATCGTTCCTGTGGGATTAGCCGGGCTCGCGATCAGGAGCCCTTCGATGCCCTCGAGGGTATGGGCATGCGATAGGGACTGAGGCGTCGGCATCCAGCGTGTCTCAGGGCCGGTCTCGATCGACACGGGGCAAGCGCCGAGCGCAGTCAGGATATGCCGGTAACACGGGTAGCCGGGGGCGGGTAAGGCGACCTTCGCGCCGATGTCGAAGAGCGCCAGGAACGACAGCACGAAGGCCGCCGACGATCCGCTCGTGACCACGACACGCTGCGGGTCCAGCGTGAGGCCGTACCAGTCCTTATAGAGGCCGGCGATGCGCTCACGCAGGGGCTCCATGCCGAGCGCGAGCGTGTAGCCGAGCGTATCGCTGTCGAGCGCGCGCTTGACAGCGTCGCGTGCCGCCCGCGGAGCGGCCGTAGCCGGCTGGCCCACCTCCATGTGGATGACGCGGCGGCCGCCTGCTTCGGCGGCTGCAGCCGCGCGCATGACGTCCATCACGATGAACGAGGCGATGTCGCCGCGTCCCGCCGGCGGCCGCAGGAGCGTTGCTGCGGCACGCTGTTCGAGCGATGTCATGAAACTGAGGCCTCCAGGACGGATGGTGAGCACGGTGCCCTGCGGCGCCGCCTCGATCTTGCCACGGGTGGACCCTATTCGATTGCGTCGGATCAGCCCTCTTCGTCCTTGAAAGCGTATAGAAGGGGTCGCAGCCCGTGCAAAGCGCTATGGCGTTGCGGTCGACTGTGCCGGCGCATTGACCCGATGGGAGGCCGACACTAGCGTCGGCCGTCGCCGGACCGGCATTGCGGGCAAGGTAGTTAACTGAGAAAAATCCGAGGGGGGCTGGGAGATGCGTCTCCAGCGAGGATCGTTCGGAAAGCAACGTGCCGTCTTCCGTGGGATGCTGGGCCTTGGTTTGGCCGCGGCGATCGCCATCGGTGCGCCGACGCAGGCCGCCCAGGCGCAATACATCAGTTTCATCCGCGACACCGAGATCGAGAACCTGCTGTCCGACTATGCCAGCCCGATCTTCCGCGCGGCAGGGCTCGGTTCGAACCGCATCACTATGCGGATCGTCAAACATGACAGCTTCAATGCGTTCGTCTTGGATGGGCGCAATGTCTTCGTGCATACCGGCACGATCCAGCAATCGGAGACGCCGAACCAGGTGATCGGCGTCATCGCACACGAAACCGGACATATCGCTGGCGGCCATCTGGCACAGCTGCGCGAGCGCATCGCCCGCGATCAGACCAAGAGTCTTCTGGTCAAGCTTCTGGGAATCGGCCTCATCGTGGCGGGCGGCGCCAGCGGCGCGGGTACGACCGGAGCAGGTGTCGGCGCGATCGCCGGCGGCGATCAAATGATCATGCGATCGCTCCTCTCCGACCGGCGGGCTCAGGAATCCTCCGCCGACCAGGCGGGGCTTCGGTTCTTGACGGCCACGAAGCAATCGGGCCGCGGTATGCTCGAGACCTTCGAGCGTTTCGCGCAACAGGAGTACATTTCGGCGTCCGGTCAGAACCAGGATGCCTTCGCGCGCAGCCACCCCGTCGCCGCCACGCGCCTTGCGCAGCTGCGCGATGCGGTCGGCAAGAGCCCGTATTACAACGCCAAGGATCCTTCCGAGCTGCAGCTACGCCACGATCTCGTCAGGGCGAAAATCGCCGGATATCTCGATCGTCCGCAAACGGTGTTCAATCGCTATCCGCAAAAGGATCAGAGCCTGCCGGCGCGCTATGCCCGCGCGATCGGACGCTTCTTCCTGAGCGGATTGGATAGGGCGCTGCCGGAAGTCGATGCGCTCATCAAAGAGCATCCCGGCAACCCCTACTTTCATGAGTTGCGGGCAGACTTCTTGATGCGCTCGGGCCGCGTTCGCGAAGCGATCCCGTCGCTGCGCCAGTCTCTGAAGCTGTTGAAGGGTGAGGCGCCGTTGATCTCGGTGCGCTTGGCGCAGGCCTTGGTGGGGACTGAAGACTCAAACGGCATCGATGAATCGATCACGCTGGCCCGCAAGTCGATCATCGCCGATCCCAATCCACAAGCCTACCGCATCCTCGCCAGCAACTACTACAAGAAGGGGCGAACGCCCCAAGCGGATCTGGCAATAGCCGAGGCGCATTTCCTGGAAGGGAACATCAAGCAGGCCAAGATCTTTGCGCAACGCGCCTCCCGTGGCCTTAAGAGTGGATCACCGGAAGGCCTTAGAGCTGGCGATATCGTGAATTACAAAGGGCCCAGCAGCCCGCTATAAGGTGCCGCACTCGAATCTAAAGAGGTCTCATGCTCCGTCTCACTGACATGGCGCACGCAATCCAGCGTAGCTTCCGCCGAACTGCGCTCGCTGGCATTGCTGTGGCGGTCGCTCTGACGTCTTATAATCCGTCGGCCGTCGCCCAGAACCCCGCGCCTGCGGCAGCGCCTGCAAACGGCACGGCTTCGTTCAGTCCGGAGCAGAAGGCGGAGATCGAGAAGATCGTCAAAGAATATTTCCTCAGCAATCCGGAAGTATTCCTCGAGATTCAGACCGCCCTCGAGTCGAAGATGGAGAAGATCCAGGCCGAGAGATTGCAGTCGGTGTTGAAGGAGAACGCCGCGGATATCTATCGCCGCGCCAATTCTCCTGTCGCCGGCAATCCTGATGGCGATGTGACGATCGTCGAATTCTTCGACTACAACTGCGGGTATTGCAAAAGGGCGTTTCAAGATCTCCAGAAGCTCGTTGACAAGGACAAGAAGGTCCGTCTCGTGCTGAAGGAGTTGCCGATCCTGTCTCGAGGCTCCGAGCAGGCGTCTCGTGTCGCGCTCGCAGCCAAATTGCAGGGTAAGTACTGGGAAGCGCATCGAGCGTTGCTGAGCGTGCGGGGTGAGCTCAACGAGCAAACCTCGCTGCGGGCAGTTGAGAAGCTTGGCCTCGATATGGCGAAGCTTCGCAAGGATATGGAATCGCCTGAAGTAAAGGGCGAGATCGCCTTCGTTCGCGGTCTGGCGCAGAAGATGAACGTGCAGGGAACACCGCACTTCCTCGTAGGCGATCGGTCCATTGCGGGTGCGCCCGGTAATCTGCTCGAGCAGATCTCGCAGCACGTCAGTGACTTGCGCGTAAACAAGTGTACGTTCTGCTGAGTGAATACGTCGGGCGGCGTTCGGTCGCCGCCTGCAACGCACAACTCAATTGACCCTGTCCCTTCCGAAGGACTCCAAAAGCTGGTAGACGGCTGCTGTTATATGGATCTGCGGCGTCTCTGTGCCGGGATCGGTAAGCGCGTCGGAGCATATGGCGGGAGCAGATGGGCAAGGATCATAAAGATAAAGAGTTCGCCGAGCGGGCCCTGATCAGAGACTTGGCCAACCTGCTCGGCGAGACCGGTCTGAGCGAGATCGAGATCGAGCGGGATGGCCTGAAGCTGCGTGTGGCCCGCCAGATTACCGCTCAGGCGGTCATGGCCGCCCCCGCGTCGCCGGTCTCCGTCGGGATGGGTGCGTCTTCGATGGCGCCCGCCTCGAGAGCGGCTCCCGCGCCGGCCCCGGAGATGCCAGATTTCTCCAGGCATCCCGGTTGCGTGAAATCGCCGATGGTGGGCACCGCCTATCGCGCTCCAGAGCCCGGGGCTGCGCCCTTCATCGAGATCGGGTCGCGGGTCACCCAAGGGCAGACGCTCTTGATCATCGAGGCGATGAAGACGATGAACCACATTCCCGCGCCGCGAGCGGGGACCGTCACGCAAATTCTTTTCGAGAACGGGCAGCCCGTCGAGTTCGACGAGCCACTGGTGGTGGTCGAGTGAGAGGGAGGGCGCCGGGTGGACCGGTCGCCTTCGGAGCGGGTTTTGGCGCGCTCGTCGATGTGGCAACCGCGACCGGGGCACAGGTAAGATGTTCGACAAAGTCCTGATCGCGAACCGCGGCGAAATAGCGCTTCGCATTCAACGTGCCTGCAAGGAGCTGGGCATATCCACCGTCGCGGTGCATTCGACCGCGGATGCAGATGCAATGCACGTGAAGCTGGCTGACGAGAGCGTTTGCATCGGTCCGCCCCCGGCGTCCGAAAGCTATCTCAACATTCCCCGTCTACTGGCGGCTTGCGAGATCACCGGCGCTGATGCGATCCATCCCGGCTACGGGTTTCTGTCCGAGAATGCGCGCTTCGCAGAAATCCTCGAGGAACATGGCATAACGTTCATCGGCCCGACATCCGAGCATATCAGGATGATGGGCGATAAGATCCAGGCCAAGGAAACCGCAAAGCGTCTGGGTATCCCCGTCGTTCCAGGCTCCGAGGGGGCCGTCACAAGCGAAGTGCAGGCCCAGAGGATCGCGCGCTCGATGGGGTTCCCCGTCCTGATCAAGGCCGCGGCGGGGGGCGGCGGTCGCGGTATGAAGGTTGCCCGAACTGCCGAAGAACTCGACATGGCGCTGAAGACGGCCCGTGCCGAAGCGAAGGCCGCTTTTGGCGACGACAGCGTTTACATCGAGAAGTATCTGACACATCCCCGTCACATCGAGATCCAGGTCTTCGGTGACGGCAAGGGGCATGCTGTGCATCTCGGCGAGCGCGATTGCTCACTACAGCGTCGCCACCAGAAGGTGTGGGAGGAGGCGCCATCGCCGGCACTCAACGCGGAAGTGCGCGAAAAGATCGGGATGACGGTCGCGCGCGCCATGCAGAAGCTGCAGTATCGCGGCGCCGGAACGGTCGAGTTCCTTTACGAAGACGGTGAGTTCTATTTCATCGAGATGAATACGCGCCTGCAGGTCGAACATCCCGTGACGGAAATGATCACGGGGCTCGAT
>VFQS010002425.1_pt1 | contig 15344 bp, 18 predicted proteins | sample 3512361 | NCBI WGS metagenome assembly VFQS01 (sample SAMN10412375, study PRJNA504923) | tailings metagenome | isolation source: Relicate 1 Philex TSF3 active mining | place: Philippines
CCCCAAAACCCCAAAACCCCGTATGCATCGATTTGAAATAAGAAGAAATAAGAAGTATTGGTGGTTGTTGAGTGTTCATAGAAATAAATTTAAATAATTCAAAGATGGACAATACCAAGTAAGAAGAGAACAATATTTGCAATAATCGATTCGTTATAGAAACTCTAAATACAGAGGTAAATTGTAACCAGATTTGGAGGGACTGGCAGAAGTGCGCGGTCGAAGTATGAACAATAGCCACGTTCAGCAAGAGGCTAAGAATGCTTAAGGGGCCTATCAAAGCTAGCAAAATACACCTTTAAATCAGATAAACTTGCCAAGCATTGGAAATGGCTTGAACAATGTGAGTGGACCTATAATAGGGTCCGCATTAAATCCTTCCAGAAAGGTATGGCCATTGTTTTAAATCTGATTTAGACAAACAATTACAATGCGTAAACAGTTGAGATTAAGACCAAGGATCAGTCAATAATGGGTCAGTCGATGACAAACTCCTTCAAAATTTCAAATTAGGGTTATAACCTGGCAAATCCAACTCCGAAAGGAAATTATCTACCAAACTTGGTTACTCTCTCATCTGTAAGTTTCATAACTTTCCATATCTAACTTTTAGCCGTCAAAGAAAGACTCTAGTTAAGATTAACTTGGAGGCGTTATCAGCTCAGGTAGAGAAACAAAGTAAAACTTGTCGCAGAGAAATGGAAATCATAAGACACATTCGATGGACCCTGTCTCAAATAGAGCAGGTGTTGTGCAGTTCAGAGAAGAAAATATAATCTCTAACGAATATAATCAGGTAGCTCTCCTGAATATCACAACCTAGCCTCAGCAGTAAAATCCAAATTCTTCAGTATTCGGCAACTATATGATGAAAGTTGTACAGTCAGTTGAGAGGAGGAAAAAGAAGCAGACAGCGAACTAGTTGGCACTTATGACGACCCAAACTCAAAGATTGGCTGCCTTAGTTTACACCGACGTGAATCCATTAGCCCTGATCACAAAGCAACGCTCTTCATAACTTTCAAATTCAGCCATCTAAAATTTTAACAATCAGATCATTGGCTTGAAGGATCAGCCCATAGAAATGGTAGATATCAAAAAGAAACTTGCGGGGAAAGGAAGCTCCCTGGATGCATACTATGATGGTAGAGATGTTATATCTGGTCTTTCTTTGCCAAAAGAAGGGCGCTCAGAAGCTAAAAGACAACATTCTTCTCTCAATTAATCAAATTCTGAGGTATCAGGTCGTGGTAGTTCAACCAAGAAAAATAATCAGCAGGTTGCAGGTAAATAAATTATCAATGTTAAATCTGTATCAGTTGTCGGTTTTCATTCAGTCTTTTCAGAGCCTAAAGCTACCGAATAAGTAGCTTTTTTACTTAAGGAAGCTCAAAAAAGTAAGTTATATTTTTAACATTCAAATTTGAAAATTTAGAGGACAAAATATTTATACCTCTTGAAAGAGCCCCCGAAGTTGACTCTGCCTTGATGTACAAGGAGATGAAAAATGCTCCAGACAACCATGGAGGTATAGTGGTTTTCAGCAAGTAGGGTTTCGTAACTGTCGGCAAGGCAAAGAATGCGACCTCGAATTTTGTTTCAAATGAACAGTATATAAATGAGGGAGTTGAAAATTTCTTATTGAAAGATCTCCCGTTCTATAAGAAGTTTCATGCCATGAAGATTTTCAAATAGTGGAAATATATCATGAAGTGGAATGCTTACAGTCGAAAACGTGAACAACTTGCCAATAACTTCCACATGGCAAAACCAATTTTTGCTGAGCGTTATGACTAAATCATTCCTCACCTCAACAATGTGAGGACACTACCCTTCATTGATATCAAGCCAAATGTAACATATGGAAAGAAGCAGCAGTTATTGTTGGAAGAGAAATGCCTTGACTAGCTTTAAATTTCAAAAAACGTGCTCGCAACTGATTTGAAGGAGCTCAAGCGAATTTTAGAGGAGCTCAAGAAAGAGATACTGGATGATGATCATAGGTATGAACACGCCATAAAGGAGAGAAGGATGCAAGAGATCATTAAGTCGAGTAAGCAGGGCGGTGGAGAGGATCTCATAATGTTCTCTAAGGCAAGAAGACAGAAGGAGGCTGAAGAGGAACAGTATAGGATACAGAAACTGAGGCACAAGCTTTTCGACCGCTTCGTTTAATATGTCCTTCAGATCTGTCAATCAAATCTGATTGAGGCACAGTTTGAGAACAAAAGGATCTTTAAGGATGTGTTCCGTGACTAGAAACTTGGGCCTCAATTCGAAGTTTCCATCTGCTTTAACCAAGACGGCATTCTAGATACAGATCCATCGATGACAGAACACCTTCAGAGTTTCCACAACGTTTTCATCAACATTGAGATAGCGATATACCAAAACCAGAATCTGATCGATTTCATCAATGATTTGGTAGGCCTACTTTTTGTGGAAAAAAACCTTTACTATAAAAACCTTTGTAAGACTCAAAAAAATTCTCTAAATTCTTCGTATAGTCAATCACATGCAGAAGACATTAAATGGGAACCCTCTCCACATGATCAACAATGAGTTGATTTTCGATATGGTTGGAAAAGACATCCAGAAATGCAAGGAATATATGGAGAAGTTTTATGTCCTGCAGGAAATCTATGATTTCGCTAACGATTGGGAACTTAACCAGAGAGACAAGCAGATCTCGACTGAGATGAGCTTCTACAAGGAGACATGGATGGAAATGGAAAAGTTTGCTGCCATGGTCGAGAAGGTCCCGAATTCTAACACAAAAATGGGTACGATACTTGTTGAAACGTTGAGTCTCAAGAAGTACCTGTCAGATCTTCCTAAAAAAGTGATAGACTCTATCAAGAGCAATGTGACGAATACGATGGAGACAGAGACAAAGTCTTTGAGGGAAGAGCTTTCTAAGACATCTGAAATTCTCGATCAACTCCCTGGAAGTCTCAATGTCTATGTTGAACAAGTCAATACTTTGAAGTACGTCAAAGAGAAGAACGAAGAATTCTCATAGAAGTTCAAGACAATTACTATGCTTCATCAGCTTTGCAAAAATGACAATATCAAGGTCAGTCTCAATTTGCAGTAAGCGATCGAGGAGGTGTCTCATTTATATGAGACCTTGCCCAAGCTACAAAAGAGGGCATAGGAAGGGCTAAACCAAAATAAGGATACAATGGAGAAAATCATGCACAGTTCTTCTCTTGTGTTGTCCAAGAAGATCAAAGCTTTTGAAAAGAAGTATGTGGAAACTTATTTGCAAGATCGATCAAGAATAGATGATTGTGCCGATACTCTTGAAGAGCTATTCAAACGTTCAAAGGCAATTCATGAAATAAGATCTAAAGTCATTCTTTACAAAGAGTTCCTTAAGCTCTTGTACGAAGATGATCCCAAGAAGGACAATAAACTAGATCTTAACAAGCTCTAATGCTCAGAGGATTATGAATTTATATCTGATCTGCATAAGCAAACTATTAAACTATGGAAAATGCTTCTCTACTGGCGCAAAAGAAGGTAGATTTGCTACAATACTCCATTTCTCTCCCTTGATACCAACAAGATAATTAGGTCTATTAATAAGATCAACAGATATTTCGAGGAAAAACTTTCCAAGAATGACTTCATGAAGGATAAGAGTAGACCTTTATACAAGGTAGTAATGCTTTAAGTCAAGGAAACTTCCCTAATTATTGAGTTTCTCAAGGACCTAAGACGTGACTCTCTGCAATCCAGGCATTGGGTTTAGATTTTCAATTTGATCAAGGCCCCTCATTTGAAAAATTCTGTCACCTTCACTATAGTAAATCTTAGGGAGTACCACATCCAGAATTATCGAGAAGAGATAGCTAAGATAATCGAGCATGCTAACACAGAGCTCAAGTACGAGCGAGTTTTTAAGTCGATCAAGGAGGAGTGGGACAAGCATGAGCTTAGAATAATCCCATATAAGGAATCAATGGACTGCTACATATTGGTCAACACAGAAACACTTAGCACCTCGATTGAGGAGAACTTGACCACTCTAGAGAACTTAAGCTAATCCAAGTATGCAATGCACATTAAGAAAGAGATTGACGAGCAATTGAAGGTGCTGCAATAGATGCTCCGCAATTTGGAAATCTGGGTCTCAGCTCAGAACCATTGGATTAACCTTGATCCAATCCTTCAGTCATCTGAACATTTGGCTGAAATTCTCAGAAACGATGCCATGGGAATCGGCTATGGAAACAATAGGGATATTGACTAGAAAACTTAGGATTTCTTGGACATGAGAAACTAATTCAAGAGAATAATGTGGAGCACCTTTAAAAAGCCCTAAGCCACTTATAATCTCTAGATCAAAAGCAGAGTGACAGTTTTCGAGAACCTTATCAAGCACTTCAGTAGCCTTCAGAAGAAGGTCCACGACTATCTGGATCAGCGAAGAAGAAATTTCCCTCGCTTCTTCTTCCTCACAGACGCTCAATTTCTGGAGTTTTTGACCCTCGCGAACTCGAACTAAGACTTCAACGAATACATCAGCGTGATGTTCTAGGGAGCGCACAAGCTCTACATCAATCGCATCTTGGGAAAAGAGCCACTCATGGAGACAGTGAAGCTTGAAAACTTGATATCGACTAAGATCCGGGAATTCGAGTAGACACATGATGCACAGGCTGTGAATATCGAACCACAGCCCAACAGTAGTCCTGAGAAGAATGCTGCGAGGTCTCCAGCTGAACAGGAGGATGAGATCATGTCACAGTCTGAGTCGGCGATGAGTTAGTCTGAGAAGAAGTCAAACAAGAAGGTGTTGGTTGGGATGAAGTCTAACATATCAAAAGAAATATAATCGATTGATGAGATAAATCAGGGGGGAGAAAGCCCAACAAGAAAGTTGCTTCAAACTTAGCCCTCAATGAATGAAGAGGTGTCACAGACGTTTTAGGTGCTGGGAATGATCTCACTCAACAAAGAGTTATTCTTGTTTGAAAGATCTATTCCTATGGTCAATGGTGTCGAGAATTGGCTCATGGAAGTAGAAAAGGTCATGCAAGAGACTGTATCAAAGTCACTAGGTTATTCAGTAAGCAGTTTTCCTAATCAACCTCTGGATGAGTGGGTCCTCGACTATCCGCAACAAATCATCTTGACTACTCTCCATCTAATCCTTTCCCACGAAGTCAATGAGATCCTTGAATCCAACAAAGACCTCCATCTCCACTAGAATGACTCACGTGCTTAATCCTCTCGTGCTAGTAGCAAAGCTGACCTCACCAAAAAGGGCGAGCCAAATGTGGTTGTAGATGCCAACGCCAAGGTACGCGAATCCTTCAATAAGAAACCGGCAAAGGTTGAGGATGACGATGATGATGACCCGGGGATGGCTGAATTCCTAAGGAAAAAGAACGAGTTGAAGATGCAGATGCAGGCCGAAGAAGAGGAAAACAAGAGGAAGCTGCAGGAAGAGAACAGGAGAAAGTATGCTGAGGCATTTGAGCTGCCAAAGGATCCTGCCCGAGAAAAGAATGAGTTTATCGCTGACATGTTTGGCAAAGATTTCCCCACAACATCAAGGTTATTGATGGAAGAATTCAGGACAAACATAAATGATGACTAAGTCACATCTAGCACTGGTTCTAAAGCTTTAAAGCTGATGGCAAGCAAGAAGACTGATTATAGGGAGATTATAATGGAGAACTTGAATAAGAAAACATTATCTGGTCTTTGCCTTAGATTGCACTTCTGGATCAATTAGCTGATTAAAACACTCTATAGGCATTTAAATGGTCTCAAGGAAAAGCAGCTTCTACCAGAGATAAAAATGCATAGCGTGTAAAAATTGATAGTGAAGAACGTTATCAGCTTCTTGATATATCAAAGAGATATTGTTGAATCACTGATGAACAAAAACGTTCAAGAAATTGAAGATTTCGAATGGTAGCAATAAATTAGACTCTTCTGGACTGGGGCTGAACCTTAATGCAAGGTACTATGTGGTGGTTGGTCTGTCTGTCAGCAAAATGAGTATCTCGGGACTACTTCTCGTTTAACTCTTACACCTCTGACAAACAGATACTTCGTTTTTATCTCGTCGACATTGAGAGAATAATCAGCAGTCCTTTTCAACAATCAAAACCAGTCGAACTCAATAGCAGGAGACATTTTCGAGGAGTTTTCGTCCATCTGCATGACTCCCTTCAAAAAAGTAATCTGCAACCAGCACCTCTCTATTAAGACCGTAATGCAGAGTCTGAAGGGTGCGGCATAATCTTCTACCTGGATATTCTACGAAAATATTGACAACTTGCAGAGTGCTTATCTCCAAGCGTTCATCAAAGAGATTCAAATGATCCAACAGCAAGTGATCATTTCAGAACTTATCGGCGATAAGGATGATGAAGTGGACCTTCCTCGATTTGGTCAAAAGAGTGGAAATGGGATCCTTGAAAGCTAAAAGGATATAAAAGTAGCCATGAATTAGAACTCGATGAAATCTATGCAAAAGGGTTTGTCAAAGTCTGAGGAGTCCTTCAGAAATATGCAATACATCAGAGGAAAGCAATAGTATTTTAAGACATCACCGTTCGGGATATTCGCCACGCTCTCTTCTAATTCAATTAATTCTAGAATCAAGAATTAAGAGCCTCTCTTAAAGTAGCTCTCATCATCATTCAGAGTTCTCTAATTCACGCGCTTCAATGAAAGAGTTTTATTCTAATCTCTTCTCAAGTCCGAAGGATTCTTCAATTACAAGATTTTGTCCAAGATTTCATTTGAGTTCCTCGGTGCCCTCTATGACAAACTTTATCCATCGACAAAATCTACCAACAAAACAGCCTCCTAACCAAATCTAGCCTTTGGCTCCAACGTGTCCCTGATTCAGACTCAATCCACTGACTTAGACGATAGACATCTCCTTACTCTCAAAGATCTTAGACTGGTGGTAAAACTGGCTTGTCTGTTGAGAGACCAAGAACTCCGGGTCTATCACCGCCAGTTAAGCACTGTGCGGGAGAGTCAACTCGCAGAGAGCGAGAAGCATCTCTACTCTAAGATGAAGCGCAGAGAGGAAAAAGTAAAGGAGAAGGAGGTCAATGAGAAGGACGTGGAGAGACAGATTGAGGAGGAGAAGAGGATCGAGTTGAAGACCCTGCAAGAGGGGATGCGGCTCGTTTGCAGGCAGAAGCTGTTTGCTATGGAGTGGTAGAAGCATACGAGTGAACAATCTGTTGAGAGTGGAAACAACAAAGATGACCAATATTCTAAAATCGATACTATTGAGAAGAAAATACTTGAGTGCATGGAATAAAACTTTGAGAAGCAAAGGAAACTAGACTAGGAGGACGATATCGACCTCAATAAAGCATTGAAAAACGAAAACAACAGCAGTGCTCCCCTTAAATCCATCACCATGCTATCGATGAAAAACCGGTCTAGCTACACAGGTGGACCCCTAGTCAGAAAGAAGTCAATATCTAATGACGATGTCACATCTCGCTTCTCTTCGAATGTCGGCCTCACAGAACTCAAGCACAACAGTCATAAGGTTACTGAGTATAGAGCCTTTATAGAGGGTGTCACGAAGTCTCTTAAAGAGATTATTGAGCGTTTGAATCTTCACAAGTCAAATGCTCAACTTAGAAATTGCGTCAATGTGCTCGATCTTTTTAGAAGATCTAAGGCTATAGTTTTTGTAGGTCCAATTTGCAGTGGAAAGACAACAACTCTCAAAATAGTATCCAATGCCTTGCACTCTGCTTTTAAGGTCCGCCTCAGGACTTCAATCGTCAATACTTCAACATTGACCCCATAAGAGCTTTATGGATCAATCGATTCATTTACTGAGGTTGAAAAGAAAGTAGCTTTCAAGGAAAAAACAGACGAAATCGGTGGGGACTTTAGCAAGAGTGGAATTTTCAAGATTATACTCGATGTATTTGAGAAGGAACGTATCTCGAACAGCAAGTAAACGGAAGAGAAGCAAAGAATTATCCAGTCGATATTCTTTGATTCATGCAGCATTGATCAACCACTTAGTGAATGTTTACTTGAATTTATTGACAAAACGAATAAGAGAGAGGTCCTCAACACCTCTTAGACTGAGTTCTTGATCGATTTCAATCTCAAAGGAGAGATAAAAGGTGCTAGCAGTAATGGGTTGGATGATAGAATACCTGTGACTCTTCCAAACGGTAATGTAATGCAGTTCCCAAGTGACCTTTTCCTCTTTTTCGAGACCACTTCTTTAAGAGATGCTTCCCCACCATTCATATCAAAGGTAGGCCTGATAGTGACTGAAGAAGATGATATGACATGGTAAAGTATCTTCAAAAGACAGCTACTGATGTTTATAAAAAAGCATCAAGCTTTATTTGACGATGTAAAATTCAAATAACCAAATGTTCACCTGAAAGATTGCTCGGAAGAGTTCCTCATGCCTTTTATCGAAAAACTTATTCAAAATCCAAGGATAACTGGTTGGGAGTTCTTTAACTCAAAGGCATCATGTCTATAACTGTTCAATATATTGAACTGCCTTTTCTTTAAGATAAAGGACACTTTAAAATAGAAACGACTCGAAGAAGATTATGAGTATGAGTCTATGCTTGTGGAGTGTGAAAAAGACATTTTTTGGTCAAATGTTTTGCTAGCAACAATATGGGGTTTTGGCGCAACCTTATCTAAGGAGAATAGAAAAACCTTTGAAGAAGTCTTTATGCCCTTCAAAAGGAAATTCAACATCAACATGTCTTCATCAGCAACTGCTCAGACTGCAGGAAGCCGTTCAAGATTTACCCTCTTCGACATCTATTTTGACCCTGACTCTCTCCAGTGGGAACTACTTCAAGAGAACATTGACTTCAAACTTAAGCTCCAATTCGATCCCTTTTCTAATCAGCTATTGATTCCTACAATTGAAACTTCTCAGTGCTTCTTCTTGATGGATCTACTTCTATAGTCTGGTATGAAGAATGAAGATAATGTGTTGGACAATAAGCATTTGAGACTCATGGGTCCAAGTGCCAGTGCTAAATCATTCAATATTAACTCGTACATGAAGAGAGTGCATGGAGATTCTAAGTTCCAAATCATTCAGATACCTATGAGTGCATATGTCACAATTGATAAAATCAAGGATAATGTTGAGAGGCTTTTTTAAATGAAGCGAAGAAATTTGTTGGAACCAAAGGACAAGGAGAGGCCAATTGTGTTGCTGATAGATGATGTACATTTGCAAACGAACCTTTCAGTCAATATTTTGGAGTTTCTGCGCACTTGGTGCATGAGTAAAGGCTATTACGATATCTAGTAAGGTTTCTTTAAGGGTATTGGAAACTTTACCACAGTTTGTGCAGAGAACACAGATTATAGACGCACAGAATCAACAAAATTTCCTGGTCGTCATCCTGTTCACTCACGTTTCCTTTTCTACTCAAACTCAGTCTACCTGGACGAGTATGATTCAATGGGTCTAGAACGTTATAAAGTCTTTGCTTAACAGTGGTTTACATCTAAGCTCTGGACAACTTCTAAGCTTCTCAATAAGTACTATATATTGATCCAAAATACGATGATTACTTTTCTGGACAAGCTTAGAAGAATGGACAGTTTGCACAACTCATCTTTATTGAGGCTTACTTCGTTTCACCTTTTCCAGAAATTCTGCACCAATATTGTGACCTACTCTATGACATTGGAAGAAACCAGGACTTAAGCATAGTAGTCAGCAGCTGCAGCACAGAACGGTGCTCTAAAAGAAGAAGACACGATCGCTAATATACTTTTCTACGAAGTAATGAGAATGTATGGAGACCGAGTACACAAAGGATCGTAGAGGACTATACTTATTCAAAAGTTCGTGGAAAGCTTTAAGTAGGAGTTCGTGGGAGGGACTCAGAAGTCAGCATAATAAATTGATAGTTTAGTGCTTGGAAATTATCATGATAGGCTACCAACAGCTTGCATTAAGTTCTCTCAAGTTAATCCTGATCAACATAACGGTATAAAGAATATTATCAGGAAGAAAATAGCGGCTAAGTCTAATAATCAATTCCTAGAAACCTTCTTGGAAACACCGAACAGCATCAAGGAAATATTTAGATTGAGCCGCATATTATTTAAGGAGCTCCAGCATCTTATCTTAATTGGACCACCAGGTTGTGGCAAATTAGAGTACCTGTAACTTGCTGCAATTTTGAATGATGCTCTCATTTTCGAGTTGAACTGCACGAAATTCTGTGACTCTCTTACCTTCGTTGAATCTTTCAAGGCCTCCGTGATTTCATCCGTCTCCCTTGACTTGCCAACTTACATGCTGATCAATGAGCTGTAACTAAGGGATCCTCTGTACATAGATTTTGTCAATCATTTCTTGGGTAACATGTCCAACAAGCAAGAATCAACATTACTATACTCCGTCCTTGATCCTAGATTCAAATAGGCGCTTATTGCAATAGAGAAAGAATTGTATGCGAAAGCAACAATTAAAAGGTCGGCTGAACCAACAGAGGAATAATTCTTAAGCTAGGCAATGCGTAAAATTTAGAAGAATGTCCATGTAGTTCTAATCATTGAGGACCTATCAACCTACTTTGATTGGGTTACTTTGTATCCATCACTTGAAGCAATGTGCGAAGTAATTTACATGGATGAAATGAGCAATGAGGGCTATAAATAGTTAACACAGAGTTTCTTCCAGGTTAGAGGAACAGACAACTCAATTTTTCAAGATTAGAAACTCTTTAGTGCACTCGTGGAACTGAGAACTTTAGTTAAAAATAACATTATCTCAACATTCTATACTCCTTCTATGCTGAAGCACACTGGTAGCGAAGAATTCAACGTTCTTTGCTTGACTGAATTTATCCATGGCTGTGATACCAAACTAAATTCTTTCTTATACAATGACGGAATGAACTTCCACCCATCAGACCCCAACCACAACAGATAGTTCCACTATAACCTTCCTGTGAAAGTGTCAAACCTCTACGTCTCCCGTCACATTATGTTCCTGGATCTCTTCAGGTACCTCTACGATTTCCTGGCTCTGGGTCTCATGGTCCGCAAGAACTACTACGAAGCCTTCTTGCGCAAGGCAAGTGAATTCACTGAATTTTTCCGAGACATTAAAAAAACTAAGAGCCAGCTGCACTCTGAGGCAGCCCAAGTCAAGCTTAAGTCTGCATCTCTCAAAGATAAAGTCTCGAAGATGGCAGCTCTATTGGATGAACGAAAGTTGATCGTGGAGAGGAAAAATGCAGAATTGAGTGAAATAGGTGCAGAGCTTGCAAATAATCAGGGCGAGATTGATAGGGCTATGCGTGAGAGAGACACAGCCATTAGCACGATCTTAGAGCATATTGAAAAGGTAACTGGGTCAGAGTTCCTATACATCATCGGATACAATCCAAAGTTTACTGAAAATGAAACTAGACTTCTTGAAGTGATAAGTGTCATTATTGAAAAGAGAGCTGATAGAGAAAGTTTCAACATAAGGGATCATAGCCATTTCTTTACTGATAGAACTGAGTTAATCGATTTGCTGGATAATCGCAAACAATTTAAGTTCGATGATTTATGCTTTACAAAAATCAAAGACTTCATAAATGATCATCAGCTTCAAGATTTCAAAGACAAGCCCTTGTTTAAGTATCTCTTCCAGTTTATAGTTGAGCTCTATAGAAAACTCAACATTAAAAATACCCTCAATAGTACCTTCCTGCGCATCACTCAGTTCAAACAACAACAAGATAACGCATAATTCACACTGACATACTCTCTTAACTATATCAGAGATAAGCAGCAAGATCTTGACGAAATATAAAAGGCTTATGATGAAGTGACTACTTAAGAGAGATAACTCTCCAGCTAGATTGAGGAGGCAGAGATTTCTCATATGAGAACAGAACACATAATCGACTAGATAGAAAAGTATTGTCACAAAATGCTGGGTAAACTTACCAAGACTAAAAAGAGAATAGAGACACTACTGGGAGACGCTCTAATACTGAGTGCATCTGTAGTATTTTTGGGTGTTTTCTCGATAAAAGAACGAAAAATGATCAGGAAAGAGATGGCAGAATACCTGTAGAATACTACTGGTGGTACAATTAAATGCGGTTAATATTGGACTGAGAAGTAAGGGATGCGTAACACAAAGCTTCTCAGAACTATCATCAAAGAGCATGGTTTTGGAGGTTAGGGAGTAGAAAACAAGATTATATCAGCCCTTCCTTAAGGTATATTGTCACAAGAGTCAATAGTAGAGTCAGTATTCAGTCTCATGTTTGCACCATCTTGTCCCTTAATTGTTGATCCTACTGGTCATTTATAGGATTTTGTTTCAGACGTTTTGCTTTCAAAACTCTAAGTTAAAAACCTTTATGCATCTGACAAAGGCATAAATCAAGCTTTAGAATAAGTTCTGAGAAGTGGTTCATCTGTCTTCGCTTGTCTAAACGACTTAAATGATTGCTCTTCAAGTACACTTGGCCTATCCTAAGATGAATCACTTTTGACACGTCTTTCTCACATAACTTTTAATGGATTTGAACATGATAGAGAACTGCTTAGGAATCCAGCGATCTAAAATGTTCTCAAGATTGTACATACCACACATGCATCAGTGAACAAAAGAATGCAAGTGAATACTGGTTCATCGATTTCAGAAAATGTTCAAAATTCTCAAACAGATTCTCTATCACTTTACTAGATCCAACTTTTCACCCCTCGCTTCGATTTCTTATTAAGTAGTGATTACATGTCCCGAGCAACGATGCTGGTTGCCATTGATGACGATGAAATTGGATAATTTGGAACAAATCCTCTTGCGAACAACTCTGCTTGGATTGATATCAAAGAAGTCATGCTTTATTATTTCCTACCTGAAGAATGCCAGAGACTAAGAGAAATTAAGATGAAGATTTCCAAGCTGGATAGTAGGAAATCAGAGATAAATCGAGCTTTTGAAAACGCTTTCTTGATCGCAAACTATGATACTCTTCAGAATCTTGGTGAATATTCCAGCCTAAAGCAAAGTGTAGAAGATATCAAGTTCTATAACGAAGAGAAGAAATATTTGAATGAGCAATTCCAAATGATCCTTGCAGACCAGCCTTTACTCTCTTCTTACGCTAATGTGATATCGGTCATGTTCACAGCCTTGAAGAAACTCTCCAAAGTTACAGGGGAGGTAACTTATTCGTGGAGCACTTTTCTTTCCATAGTAGATCAAATTCTATCCAAGACTCTTAGAGAGCTCACTGTAAAGCTAGAGCTTCAAAACAATGCCAATAATTAATAATCGAGCACATCAATTATAATTGATAATCAAGGCAGAATTTAAGTGCGATCAACTAGATAGCTGGGCAACTCGTAGAGTCAGACGTTGGACTTCACCTTGGACGAAGAATTCTTCTCGACACAGGTCATCCCATAAATATATGGGGTGATGCAGGCAAGCTTGAAGCAAGAACTAAACCCGCTATTCAATTTGATTTACGCAATAAAATTAGCAAGCAAGAAGAAAGACATAACCGATGGGGAGGTCGAATACTTCTTTAAGCAACTCTTCTTGCTAAGAAATTTTGAAAGATGGAGGAATATTGAGCAGGACCTAGTCAACATGGATGATAAAGTGGATAAGACAAGATTCTTGCAATATAAGCGAGAGCTAATAAAGATATATCCAGAACAAGGTCGAAGGATAATTGAGTACATTGAGAAAGAGATAGGCCAAACGTTCCCTTATAAGGAGGCATCTAGAATTTTGAATTTTAGAATATTTTCAGCAGGTTCCGAGTATTCAAATCTCAAACTCTTTTAGCAGATTAATGTAGGCTTTTTATGCCCAGATCACGAATTCAAAACAAAATTGACCCAGCTGGTTTATGAGCAACTCTCCTCAGTATTCCTGTTTACAGAGCAGCCGCTTAAGCTCCATGATTTCCTCAAGCTAGCATCTTGGCATCAACCAATCGCCTTGATCCCTTAGGCGCATTTGAACACTATTAATTCAGTAAGTTCTGTTGCGACTTACTATGGGATGAATCTTGAAATAATCAGAGTCAGTGAGCTGCCGACAACCTTAGAAAACTAAAATGGCAACAATGGACAGCTAATGTCACGTATTTCAAATGATAACTAGCTCTTGGATTATACTGCACAGGCTGAGAGTCACATGGGAAGCCGAGGTATGGTCATACACAAGGATGCTGCCACATACATTAGGGATCCATACCACCAAGACTAGGTACCTGAAGCTGAATAAGATAAGATTAGGGGAAGTGCATGCGTTGCAAAAATGAACGTAAGGAACCTTATGCGAAAAGAAGCTCTTAGGATGCATGAAAAGAGCATACTTGGACCTAATTCAGAGGTAGATCCATTGTAAGTAATAGAAAAAGCTGCCAAAAATGGTGTTTGGGTAATCATAGCCAGCCTTAGGTTTCCAAGTTACTGGCATAAAATAGTCACTCTCCTTGATAAACTTAGGGATGAAAGCAAAATAATGAATACCTTCAGACTTTTGTTTGATTTGCAGGGTTTCTCGTAGAGCGAAATCCCAGATAGTTTCTTATTCAAATATTCCGTGACCTTCAACTTGACAACCAAGAGCAATAATGAGCAATTAGAGAATATGTAGGACATCTGGTCTTCAGTGATGGACCCACAAGTGTTAAATCACTTGACAGAGTACAAACCTCAGTTCCCAGACGAAGTTAAGGACGCAGCTGTCAGCTTCGGAATACTTGAGGAAATGCAAAAAGGGGCAGGAAACCTAAAGTCCTTCACTGACATATTGAGCTCCCAAGCTATGCCAGGTGGTATATCAAACATTCCGGGGACCCCCTACTTGCAGGGAACATTGATAGAGCAGTAAGCCAAGTATGTCCCTGACGAGTAGCAAAGAGAACTCTATGAAGAGTTCATCAAACATCAGCGACCGCAAATCGAGTCGCAGCTGCAGTGGCGCATTAAGGAAGAAATGAAAGACAATGACAACTATATTAAAGAACTAATTCTCAAAGACAATGAAGATGAGTTGGTGGACCAAGACACCCACCAAATGATGAAGAAGGAGACACCCAGGAGTGAGGTTGGTGTGTCTTCCCCATCAAAGGAAACACCTGAAATAGTTGTTGAATCTTCGCCTCAAAAGGAGGCTAAAGATCTAGAGTCTCAAAGCCCTATGAAGGAAGAAACTTAAGCGCCCAAGGAAGAGGCTGCGCTTTGAATGGGTTATACCCTATTTTAAACACTATATATTCAAATACACAATTCATAAAATTTAAATTATACATCTCCCTCTTCTTCTTTCTTATTATTTATGGGGTTTTGGGGTTTTGGGG
>VFQS010002427.1_pt1 | contig 15333 bp, 13 predicted proteins | sample 3512361 | NCBI WGS metagenome assembly VFQS01 (sample SAMN10412375, study PRJNA504923) | tailings metagenome | isolation source: Relicate 1 Philex TSF3 active mining | place: Philippines
CCGGGGCCTGGAACGGGCTGGATGGACTACCGAGTGTTCTGTTGCTGGCTTCCGCATTCGGCCTCGTGGCCGTGGCTATAGTCGCGCTCCTCCGACACGGCGTCGGCCGCATGACCAGAATTCCGTTCGGCCCGTTTCTTGCTGCCGCGGTATGGATCGTATGGCTCGTTGGCCCGCTTGCATGAAAGGCGAAAGTGCTTGACGATTAAGACTTTGGATATTCGCTTGTTCCGTTGGCCGCCGATATTCGAATACCCACCATTTCGCAACACCGCGCTGGAGAACGTCGCCATGACGCAAGCGTCGCGCACGTCGTCTCTTCGTCCGCTGCTCACCGCACGGGACGCCGGCTTCACACTGGTCGAACTTCTCGTGGTTCTCGGGATATTGGCGCTGCTGGCGACGGTCGCCGCGCCGCAGGTCATTCGCTATCTCGGCAAGGCCCGGACCGATACGGCACGAGTTCAAGTCAACGCGATCGCGAGCGCACTCGAGTTGTATGCCATCGACAATGGGGGATATCCCTCGCAACAGACCGGCCTCGGAGCGTTGCTGCAAGCACCGGTGACCACACCCCGCTGGGCGGGTCCATATCTCAAGAAAGCGGATGGCTTGATCGATCCGTGGGGCCGCCCATATCACTATCGTCTCACCAACAATCAGTTTCAGGTTTTCACACTCGGGCGCGACAACACCCCGGGTGGCACGGGTGAGGATCAGGATATCGCGAACTGAAAAGCCCGGCGGTTCGCTGGGCGGATTTCCATAGGATGCCGAGCCGCCCTACCGCGACGGCAGCGCCACGATGAGCTTGCTCCAGTAGCGGCGGTCTCCGGGACCAAACGATACGTCTACGGAAATCATTTCAGGCATTGCCGATCGGCTGTCCCAGGTGTCCTGCCAGGCCCGCTCACTCTCCCCGCCGGCCCGTCGGCCAAGATAACCGAACATTACGTCTGCAACGTCCTCGAGCAGAACGTGATGAGTTTGCGGCGCCTCGGGGTCCATCTTCTCACGGGCCGAGCGCTGACGGTAGAGCGTCCTGAATTCCACGAGATCGAAACGACCGGGTTTCGAGGACGGGGCCAAGGCCAGCCGCACGACATAGAGACCGTCGTATTGCCCCTGTGGCGCGTAGGTCGAGACGAACTCCAGAAATCTTGAGCCCCCCGCCAACCTCGGCTGCCGTGGTCCGGCTTCCGGCCGCGCCAGCGGTATGGCACCAGCGATGACATGCCGGAGATGCCGACCGACCGCCTCGATCGCCGCTTGCCTGGACACCGATGCCGTCGATGCCAGCGTTCCCCTGACGCTTGTCACGGCATGTGCCAGCAACATCGTCAGTATCGCCAGCAGACCGACCGCCACCATCATCTCGACGAGGCTCCAGCCGCCGTCGGCTCGTTCCTCCTCGTCGACGGTCGGGACCCCGTGATACTCAGGGGCTTGCATCGCGATCCCCTTGTGCTGTCTCGGTTCGTTCGAGTTTGATCGATCTGAGCACACCGAGCTGATGCCCCGACCGACTGAATAGGTCGATACGGACGACAGCGGCTCGAGCCGGAAGCGCCGTCACGTCGGTGGAAATCGTCAGCGGCGACACGCGCATGCGCCAGCGGCTTCCATCCGGGTAGATCCCGGATCGCGCCGCAGGAGGCGGATCGGTTGATTGGCAAACTGCCTCAAGGTGCGATCGCGCAAGTCCAAGTGCGCGCGCGCGCAGTTCACGGGTCACGCGCTCGCGCGCCTGCCCGCCTATGGCCGCGAAGATCGCAGTCAGAGCGATCGCAACGATCGCAAAGGCGACGAGAACCTCGACGACCGAGAAGCCCCTCTCGTCATCCAATCTGGTCATAGGCCCTCCAGCCGGACCGCTCCCGTCAGCCAGTCGATGCCAAGCCGTGCAAGCTTGCCATCCGCAGCGAGATCGATGGTTCCGCCTGTCGAGCTGCCATCGGTGAAAAACCGGATCCCGATGCGGCCCCTCCCATCCCTGAGTTCTCGGGCCGCCCTGACCTGGATCGCAATGCCGCCAGGCATTTGCTGGCCGCGCTCCCGGCTCCCGACCCCGTACCTTTTGCCTGCGATATCGAACCAGAGGTCTACAGGTTCGCCGCTGGCGATTGCTGCGCCCCGCGCCCTGCGCGCAGCCCCGAAGACATCAAGGGCAGCTACCCGAAGCTCGCTCGCGCCCTTGGGCGCGTTGAAACTCGGCGCCACGACGAGGTACGCCAGGCTCACGACGGCCAGAACGATCAGCAGTTCGAACAATGTAAACCCAGCATCTCCCAGCTCTGCGACACACGGCTTTTTCGGTCCCCCGGGGCTCATTGGATCGCGATGTCGTTGATGCTCAGCACCGCCTTGATGACGGAGAGTATGATCGCGCCGACAAAGCCGCCGATCAGCAGCGTCAAGGCGGGCGTCAAGAGCGTCAGCAGGGCAGAGATCTGCCGCTCGTTGTCGGCTTCGGACACGTCGGCAAGATGCAACAACATATCGTCAAGGCGGCTCGCCTCCTCGCCGATGGCGACAAATCTCAGCGTGGCGTCGGGAATAACGCCGGAGCGCCGCAACGAAAGGGACAGACGGCCGCCCTCCTTGATGTCCTCACTCGCCGTCTCGAACGCCGATCTGATCGATGCGCTCGACGACACGCCCGCTGTAAGCGTCAGCGCGGGGATCAGCGCCACGCCGTTTCGCAGGAGAGTGCCGAGCGTTCGGGCCGCAAGCGCAACTGCGAGGCGCCTGCGAAGCGGCCCCACCACCGGCAACACATCGAGCAGCCGGTCGCCCAGTCCGCGCACGACGCGTCGCGCCTTCCAGATCGCGACAGCAAAACCCAAAACGACGCCCGCCGCGACAAGCTGCGCCTTCGGTTCCCGTGCCATAGCCATGGCCTTATCCGCAGCCGCCAACAGCCAAGGCACCTCCGCGCCCGAGTCCTTGAAAAGGGGCAGAAGCGTGGGAACGAGTAACCCAAGCACCATCGCCAGCATCGCGAGCGCGACGACCAGAAGAAAACCGGGATAAGCGAAAGCGCCGCGCATCTGTTCGCGTAGAGCAAGCTGACGCTCGAGCATCCCCGCAAGATCCAGTAGACCGGGAACCAATTTCCCTCGCGCCTCCGAAGACCGGATCAGTGGAGCCATAAATAGCGGGGCAGCGGGCGCGACACGCTCCACCGCTTCGGACAGCGATTGGCCGGCGACGATTGCGTCCCCGATATCGCTCGCCAACATCGCAATCCGAGTCCCCTTCGCTTGGCTGACGATGAGCCGCATGCATTGGTCGACCGGTATCTCGGCACGAAGAAGCGCCGCCGCCTGGCGGGTGAAGACCGCATAGTCACGCAACGTCGGTATACCGCTTCGGCCACGTCGCCGTGACGTCGCGACTTGATCCCTCGCAACGTCGACACGATAGGCATGCAACCCGCGCGCAATCAGAATGCCGTCCAACTCCGTCCGGTCGGAGGCGTCGATGGTTCCCTCCACCTTCTGTCCGTTTGCGGAGTACGCAGCAAAGCTGAATGTCGGCATCGTCACACCTTCGCCACCCGCATGACCTCCGACATCGTCGTCTGACCCGCCATCACCTTGCGCAAGCCGCACTGCAGCAGCGTCTCCATGCCGCCGCTGCGCGCGGCCTCCTCGATGAACCCAGCCGTGACGCCGTGAGTCAGACGCGCCCTGATCACGTCGTCGACGACGAGGATCTCGTAGATCGTGGTTCGGCCGCGGTACCCCGTACCACGACACGCACCGCACCCCACCGGACGGCGCGGCGTCGGCTCGCGTATGGTGCCCGCGAGTTCGGCAAGATCCCGAGGCAACAGATCGATACCGGCAAGGAAATCCACGTCGGGAGCCGCGCAGTCCGGGCAGAGCGTCCGCACGAGCCGCTGGGCCACCACAGCCGACAACGTCGACCCCAGGAGATAGTCCTCCACCCCCATATCCAAGAGACGCGTGGCCGACGCCGCAGCACTGTTGGTGTGTAGGGTCGAGATCACCAAGTGCCCCGTGAGTGCTGCTTGGATGCCGACCCGCGCCGTCTCGGTGTCTCGCATTTCACCGATCATGATGACATCGGGATCCTGGCGCAGGATCGACCGCAAACAATCCACGAAATCCAGCCCAATGGCAGGCCTAATCTGCACCTGGTTCACGCCTGGCAACTGGTACTCGATCGGATCCTCGACGGTGAAGACATTGCGCTCCACGCGATTGAGCAGTCTGAGCGCCGCATAGAGCGTCGTCGTCTTGCCGCTACCGGTTGGTCCGGTGACCAGGATGATCCCGTTCGGGATACCCAACAGGGAGCCCAGGGCACCGCAGGCCGCCGCGTCGAAGCCCAGGGCGGCAAAGTCCAATTCAACGGCATTTCGATCCAGGATGCGCATGACTATTTTTTCGCCATGCAGAACCGGCGCTGTCGCGACCCGGATGTCGACTTCGCGTCCCCCGTGCACGAACTTGATCCGTCCATCCTGCGGCAACCGCCGCTCGGCGATATTCAACCGGCTCAAGATTTTTATCCGCGATGCGATCCCGGCGTGCACATCCGGCGCCAGCCGTTCGGTCTCCGCCATCACACCGTCGATCCGAAATCGCACGCGAAGGCAGTCGATTTGGGGCTCGATGTGGATGTCCGACGCCCGCTGCTCGATCGCCGACGAGATGAGGCGATTCACGAGACGAATGATGGGTGCCTCGCTAGCGATGTCGCGGAGGCGCTGCACGTCGTCCTCTTGCGCCTGCGCCGCTTCTTGCGGTGTGGACCTTTCTTCCCGTGCCCCGGACGCATGGCCGTAGAGCCGGGTGATCGCGCCGTCGACATCCTTGGGATTGCCGACCATCAAGGCCACCGGACGGTCGATCATGTAAGAAACGGCCTGCACGGAATCGACCGCAAAGGGGTCGGCCGCGATCAACTTAATGCCTTCTGCCGTGAGCCCGGCCGGCACTAGACGGCAGCGACGCAAGAATGCCTCGGGCAACACATCCGGCAGAATTACTTCATCGGGATAGGCATCGGCGCCCGCAACCGGCAGATCGAAGAAGCCACCCATCGCTTCGAGAAGATCGATATCGGTAACAAGGCCGAGTTCCAGCACCACGCTGTCGATGCGTTCGCCCGTCCGCTGCTGGGCCTGCAGCGCGCGCTCCGCCGCCATGCCATCGAGCAACCCTAGGCGCACGAGGAAATCGAGAAAACACTGTCCGACACCTGCGTCCCGTGGATCAATTCTTGCACCGGAATTGCCGAGACAGGCCCCAGTCGCCGGCTTTGGCTCCAAAATGGTCATCGGCGTTACCTTGACGCAACCGAATTGTTGCGTTGTTGATACTCATGGCCCTTGCATTCCAAGAGCGTGCAAACGACAGTGAAGCAAGTATTGTGCAGGATAGTAAGTTAATGCTCGCCCTGGACAGTCGCACTCTAGCGCATTTCGCTCCAAATCGCCTTTACGTGGCGACAAAAAAATTGATCGGCTTGTGGCGGGCGGAACTGGTCCGGTTCGTACCGCAGAGTGTGCGGCGCGCGTTAGAGCGGGATCCTTATTCCCTGCAAATCCGCGTCGAGCCGGGACAACCCGCCTACACGGTCATCGGCAGCCAACGTTTGCCTGTCGATCCCGACACACTGGCAAGCATGGCGCGGTGGAAACGCCTTCTCGTCACCGCGACGATTACCGTACCGCAGCGCTGCTGTTTCATTCGTCAATTCACCCTTCCCCGCTCGGCACTCGCGGAAGGGAACGAGGTTGTCCGTCTTGATCTCGAACGTACGACACCATTCAAGCCGGATCAGGTATATTCGGATTGGTTCGTCCTCGACGACGACGACACATCTGCTTACGTTTCGATCCGCCAAGTCGTCCTAAAACGAAATGTCGTTCAGCCTATTCTGGACGACCTTGCTGCATCGGGCGTGCCCGTCAGGAGTCTCGCCGTCGCGGACGACCACGGCGGCACTCTGCCCGTCAATCTAGTCCAGGTTTTCCAGCGTGCGCGACTGATACGACTGTTGTGGCGCGCCATTACCACGGCGGCGCTGATCATGATCGCCCTTTCGAGTGTGGCGACGGGCGCGCGCATCGTCTCTTTGTCTTCGGAGATCACTCGCAATCAAGAGCTTTCCCGACAATTGCAGGCCAGGCACCAGGCCATTCGGCGGCAGATCTCTGACGCAGAGACATTCGCCGCCACCATGGCGACAGCGCGGGCGCGCAAGGCGGCAACAGTCGCCACGATTGCCCTGTTGGAAGAATTGACCCGCTTGTTACCAGACTCGACCTGGCTCACGGAGTTTCGCACCGAGAAGGACACTGGGTTCATCTCCGGTCAATCCTCCAATGCCTCCGAGCTTATAAGGCTCTTGTCGAAGTCCACGATGATGAGGAGCTTCTCGTTCACGTCACCGGTCGTTCGCGATCCTCTCAAAGGCGTCGAACGCTTCCAGATGCGCTTCGATATCGGTTCAGCAGCTTCAACCCCGGGACATGGTCCATCGAAGGCACCCAAATGACGCAGCGTTCAGCCTCGAAGAAACTCCGGGCCGGCGCCTTTGCGGCGGGAGGTTTGCTCCTCCTGTCGCTTGCAGCAGTCGTCGGTAGCCTGTCACTCGTTCGAAGCCACGTCCAAAACCTCTCTGACGAAGCCGATAGCTCCCGGAACACGGTGACAAGGCTGGCAGACGCCATCAAGGCTATCTCGGCCAGGGCATCAGCCGGTTACACGAAGCAATTTGATAGACTGGCCGCGGATTACCTTTCCGGACCCCAAGCACCCGTCATTCTTGCCGCTCTGCAAAATCAACTGCGCACACTGGCGTTGACGCGTGGCGTGGAGTTGAACAGCGCCAATAACCTCCCCGCCCGCAACGAGCAACACTTGGAGTATCTGGGGCTGCGTGTCGCATTTCGCGGCCGGCTTCAGGAGATCCAGGCGATCCTGCACGAGATCGAGACTGCCCGCCCCTTCCTGTTCGTCGAACGTGCCGTCTTGCGCGTCGACAGTTGGCCTCTGAAGTCCGCCGATTCCGGACGCAACGGTGCACCGGCCGTCATTGCGGAACTCGATGTCTACGGGGTCCGCCTGCCCGAGCCGCCCGCTACCACTGCCGGTGACCCGTCGCGCTCCTCACGCGACGGCGAAGCTGGCCCGCTGCCCCTGATACCACCTGGGCCCAGGAAACCGGCGACGCAGGGAGAGAGGCCGCTATGATCCAGCTTGCTCTGCAACTCGCCCTCCTCGTGATCATCTCCATATCGGCAGTGCCTGTGGCCCAACATGCGCTGGATGCAATGTCAGCACCCGATGTTACGGCGCCGCCTCCCATAGCGGTGCCTCGCGAACCTTCCCAGAATCCGGTCGTCAGCACGACGCACGAAGTTCCATTTCAGCCGCTCGCCGCCTATCCCCTCACCACCTCTCGCCCCCTCTTCTTCGAGGGCCGCGCATATCCCAAACGCGAGTCCAAGAGCCAGCCCGAACTCAGCGCCCGGCAGAACGCACCGCTTCCTAGCTTCAAGCTTCATGGCGTCCTCATCGGGCGCGGCTTCAAGAGAGCGCTCATCGCTGCCGGCACACAGCCCCCGAATTGGATTTCGATCGGAGAGGGTGGTCAAGGTTGGTCACTGGAAGCAATCGACGGCAACGCGGTCCGCTTGAAGCTCGCAGGGCGCCTGATCACGCTCGAACTCTATTGAGGGCGGGCCAGCCGCCCCGTTTTACCCCCGGGGTGTCGGGTCCGATGCCGACGTGATGAGTTGGGAGACTGTCTCCATGAGGCAAGGTTTATTGCTGCTCGCGAGTACGCCACTGCTTCTGTCCGCTGGCCCGCACGCGATCGCGCAGGCGCAGCAGTCGCTGCAACCCCAAGCCTGCGTCACGGTGAACACGAACGGCACGCCCGCTCTGTGCATCGCGCCCGGGTCGGGTCGGACGGTCTGGTTCAGGGATTGTGAGCGCTGCCCTCAGATGGTCGTCATCCCCGGTGGCCGCATGGATGTTGGCGAGGACAGGCAGGCACGAAACATCGTCTTCGAGAAACCGTTTGCCATCGGCCGCTTCGCGGTGACGTTCGACGAATGGGATGCTTGCGTAACCGAAGGAGGATGCGGCGGCTATTCTCCCCGGGACAACGGATGGGGCCGCGACAACCGCCCCGTGATCAACGTGAACTGGGCGGACGCGGCCCTCTATGTCGCCTGGTTGTCCCGCAAGACCGGACATTCCTACTCACTGCCCACGGAAGAACAGAGAGAATACGCGACTCGCGCCGGCACGCGCACACGCTACTGGTCGGGCTCATCGATCACTTTGGATCAAGCGAACTACGACTTGCCCGTGCCCAGCAGACGCCGCCCCGGCGACGACTGGGGCGACCTTGAAAAAGCCAGACGCCGCACCGTGCCGGTCGATAGTTTCAGTCCAAATCACTGGGGACTGTTCAACGTCCACGGAAACGTCTGGGAATGGACGTCCAACTGCTGGCGGCGCGAGATGCCAGCAAGCGAAGCCCCTGCCACACCTGCCGGCAGCACGACTTGCGGCCGCAGGGTGGCGCGCGGAGGTTCCTGGAACGATTTCGCCTACTTGGCCGCGAGTGGCGCCCGTATCGGTTTCGCCGCAGCCTCGCGAAACCCGATGCAGGGTTTTCGCGTCGTGCGCCAACTGCGGTAAAACAAACGCCTAATGATCAATGCCGGTGATGGCCATGATGCTGGTGCCCGCGGCTGCTGTGATCCGCAGCCTTGGGATCAGCCTCGTCATGCCGCCCCGCCGGCTCTTCGTGGCGATGGTGGACGTGTCCGCCCCCGGTCGAGGCACTACGGAAACTCTGGAATTCCAGATACGCGATTATATCGCTGGCATCGTTCGCCGAAAGTCCGAGATTTGGCATCCGCGCCGTCTTGAACTCTCGCGCCAAGCCTAAGGCGATCGGATCTTTCTCGGCCCGGAGACGATCCGGCGTTGCGATATAACGCATGAGCCAATCACGCGTGCGGCGCGCGGCCACATCGCGTAAGTCAGGACCGACGCGCTGGCCCTCACCGACCGTGTGACAGGCCGAGCACGTCTTCGCGAAGAGCACTTGGCCAGGTAGAACGTTGGAGATCGGAACGACGCGGGACGTGTCGACTTCATGCTGTCGCTCTTCCGCGATACGCCATGTGCTGTCCATGGAACGGATCGTCCTGACCAGCACGTGCAAATCACCGAACGCGGAGTCCCGAGCCCAGACACCTTCCCGGTCATTGCCGAGGATGATCTCGGCGCCATGCTCTCCGAGATACCGGCTGCGCTCCCCGAGTTTGCGCCGGATGAGCTCCATATCTGCGCGCTTGCCCGTAATGAACTCCCATCCCGGCCCCACGCGGAATGCCTCCGCATGCTCTTTGAGCTTTTCGGGTGTATCGTTGTCCGGATCGATGGAGATCGATAGGAAGAAGATGTCCTTTCCGACCACGGCGCCGAGTCGCTCCTGGACCTGGGCCATCCGCGCTGTGATGAGTGGGCATAAATCCCGGCAGCTCGTATAGATGAAACTGATGACGACGAGCCGGCCCTTGATCAAATCGTCGTAGAATGGAACGGACCTACCGGCGTGAGTGAGAACCGTGATGTTGGGAAAATAGTTCTCACCCCAGCGCCGCACTTGCGCCGCCGCCGGGGTGCACATCATCACTGACGCCGCCACTGCCGACGCAGTGACGACCAGTGCAGCCGCTATAGGCCGGAGCGCGAACGCCAACTTCATCACCGCCAAATCCCCGCACTCAAACGCGGCTTCTCCGCCGCCTGCCGCTTCCAGAGTCGTCGTCCCCGCCGCTGCTGGAATTATTGAAGTCCGGCTGGGCCTCGGGCAGAACTTCGGAGTCTTTCCATTTCACACCCCACTCCGTCGGAATGGGAGTCGGCGTGACCATGCCCACAGGGTCGTCCGCGCCACCGCGCAGAACTTGGTAGCGCAGCAGCATCGCGAAGTCCTCGTGCGTGGTGTTGTGGCAGTGGTTCACATAAGACCCGCCGAATTCCCCGAAGCGCACCTGAATGCGAACCGACCCCGATGGCCGCAGGCGCCAGACGTCTTTACGAGCCATCCGCTCGGTTGCCGGTATCGGGTCTCCATCACGATCCAGCGTGACGCCTTCCTCGAAATGCAAGTGGATCGGGTGATCCCAGCCGCCCCCGCCATTCTCGAGTTGCCAATGTTCCACCTCGCCCGGGCGTGGGATGAGGGCCCCGATCCGTGTCGCATTGAGCGAGTGCGCATCCTCGCCATTTACCTTCACCGACCAGGGAAAGTTCTCGATCTCCCCGCACTCGGGAATGCATTGACCGTCGGCGGTATCACGCGAATCCCCGGTAGAACGAACCCACTCGAACGTGCGCGTGCGAACAGGTGCAACGACCGGAATCTGTTCAGTGAGAAATTTGGATCCGGACCTCTGCCACTCCGCGGCAAAGAGATCGGCACTCTGATCTGTGGCGGGCTCACCGACGATGAACTGAAGAACCGGCCCGACCGCCGGGTCGTCCTCATCGCCCTTCATGGCCTCCGAGATCGACAACGTCTTGTCCGGCTTCCGCCCGTCCGTCTGCTTGAGAAGATTGACCAGATACAGCCGTGTCACCCCTCGGGCGCGCGCGATATTGAAATCCACGACGATGTCGTACCTTTCGGCTACGCCCTGCACGTCCATGATGCCATTCGAAATCAACACCGGTTTCGGCAGGAGATTGCCGTCGTTGGCGATGAAATGGTACGGCACCGTTTTTCCGTTCTGGTCGACGAGAGCAAGCCTGAAGAAGCGCGCCATCGATGCGTTCAGGATTCGGAAGCGATACCGGCGCGCCTTGACTTCGAAATATGGGTAATAGGCACCGTTTACCGCAAGGATATCGCCGAGGAAGCCATCCGTATCGAAGATGTCGAAGAAGAGCTGCCCTTGCGGGTCGAGGGCCGGATTGGATATGGCGAGGTTCACGTCGTACTCGAGGTTACCCCAGGCCTGACCTGTCTGGCTCCCGATACCGCTCGGCAGCCGAAGATTGATGCCGTCGTTGATCTCTTCGTTGGCGCGATCCGGTCCGCTGTACATGTTCACGAGGGCAAAATTGCCCTTGTGCACGTTCTCTGCCGTGAAAAAGAACCGGTGATCATGGAACCACATGGTTCCTTGGATCTCACGGAAGTCACCTGCGACCGGAACGACATTACCGTTGTCGTCGATACCCGAAGCGCGCGTGTCCCCCGGCTTGAAGCCCGGGTCCATGAGGTTTGGCGTCGCTACCATATCGTGACGCGCCAGCATTCCGCTCCAGAGATAATCGTAGAACGTGCCGGGGAAATGGTACGCGTTGTTTGCTCCGTCACTCTCTGCCGCATTGTGCGCATTGTGGTAATGGGTCGAGATCTCGTTGCGGCCGAACCCGTTGTTCAGCCGCCTCTCCACCGGAAGATCGTTGTGGATCCGCGACAAGATCGGCTCGCCATACCGCGCCCGTACCAACGGCGTCACGATGTTCCCTGTCTGATAGCCGTAATAGCCGGGCCGCTGACTGGAATCGGGCCCCACGCTCGCTGCATAGGGCGCACCATACCGCGAGCCGAAGCACCACACGCTGTTGGCATCCTGAACAGCGAGATCGGGATGGAAGCTCTGTCCGCTGCGGATTTGCCCAAGCGAAATGAGGTAGCCCACCTTCGGCCGCAGCTCGCCCCAACGCTGATGCGCGAAGAAATCCTTGCCCGAAGGATGGATCGGCGGACGCCCCTCGACCGGCCCACGGCCGGACACCGGGTTCGTGTACCTCGTCCGCTGCTCGAGATCGTTAGCGAAATGATTGTAATACGAGTGGTACGACGTCCGGCGTGCGCCCAGCACGTCCTCGATCGGAGTTGTGGTGCCCGGATGGCAGAAGAGGTACTCGGTCTCGGCGCGGCCGGTCACCGGGTCCAAATAACTGTTCGGCTTCATCGGCAGCGGATCCAACACGCCCACGCGCGGCATCGGCATGGTAAATTTTTTACCCGGCGGCACTGGACTGGGTGGCGTGCCCGTGGGTACGTCTGCATAAGCGCTGCGTGCGAACGGGCTCAGACCGTTCTTCAATGCGAGCGCTCCACCGGTCGCGAAAATGCCCCAGCGTACCAGGTCGCGGCGGCTGACCTGTCCTTGCGACAACGCCGCGACGATTTCCAATCGATTTTTTCTCGCGTTCAACGCTTCAAGATATCTAATGCGCGACGCTATCCGCGGTAGATAAGCCATTTTAGACCCCACTTACTCAATGCATGCAAGCAATGAGGGTACTGCGATTTGTATAAAGGCGGCCGCCACAATTACGCCGTGCAGATCCCTGCTGAAAATAGTCTAAGACCAAAGATCAGAGCCAACTAGGTACTCTGGTACATGCGGGTGCGATTTCGACGAAGCTGAGGGAAACCATTTTCTACCTTTCTCCGAGCGGAGAGAACCCGAAACAATCGAGCGCCCTTTATAATCCTTATCGACACCCTCAGAAACGCCGCCATGACATTGATTTAATGAATCATTTTCCGATCATCCGCCATCCGATCCATGTACCACGATCATAGGACGGAACTCCTATCACTCCCCAAAATTGCCGGCTCATGCCTACAACCTGATCAACGGAATGGTGAAACAATGTGCACACGGCCGTCGATATGCAGCGAGGCGCCATCCGAAATAGAACAGACTTGGCCGGCCATAAGGCCGCCGTCATTTTCTCGAGCGCTCGACACTCAGTGCGGCTTCGACGCGGTTCCGCACCTGCAATTTCCCCATGATGCTCGTCATGTAGTTCTTGATGGTCCGATGCGTGAGCTGTAGTCGCCGGGCGACTTCCTTGTTCGTCAACCCGCGCGAGACGAGTTCGAGAACCTCCGCCTCCCGTGGCGTGAGTTGCTCGGGTTCTGGAAAATCGACACGTTCCGGCCTTGCCGTCGCGCATGACCAACCGCTCATGCGATCGGCGAGAACCGGGTCGATGAACGTCCTGCCATCCCGTACGGCGAGCACGGCCCTGACGAGCTCGGATTTATGGATCCCTTTGAGGACATAGCCCTGAGCGCCCGCCTTCATTGCCGCCAGGAAGTCTTCATTTGCCTCCGAAACGGTCAGCATGACGGTCTTGGGAAACACCTTCGCGGCTGCCATCTTCTGAAGTGCGGCGATGCCGCCGCCGGGCATACTGACATCCAGCAACATCACGTCGACCGTCGCGCATTTGGCAATGCACACGGCATCGTCGGCGGACGCACCCTCGCCGATGATCTCGATCTCTGGTTCGTTCCGGAGAATCGAAATCACGCCTTCACGAAATAGCGAATGATCGTCGATTACCGCCAAACGCACTTTCGCCATCTGAGTTTCCTCCCCGCTCCGGCACGCCGCGAGCGTCTCGCGCGCAACTGCGCGCCCTTGACGCCACGTGGCCCAGAGGTCTTCAAGACAGCACCTTGCAAAGAATGCACCACAACGCGATCAAATCCAATTAGGAAGGTGCCTGAACGTATTCACAAAACCAACATTCTGCAGTGCAGGGACGCGTTGCTTTCGTTCAACCTCCGAGCTCAGCTTCGATGACGAGCAATTCTTGGGCGTTTCTGCACGAACGGCCGGAACTCGAACGGTGAGAGCAGCAGACTCTTGTGCCGTCCCGAGACGGTCGCCTGCTCCGCTGGCGCATCCCGGAGCGGACCTAGGACTTCGGTCCATATTGTCTGGCGGTGCCGCTTCATATTCACTGAAGGGGCAACGCTTGTGGACGGATGCAATTCCCGCCTCCACTGCAAGTCGAGCACACCCCGCGTCGATATTCTCCCGGGGGGAGGGCACCGTCGACACGAGGGAACAACCGACAGACTATTTGCCGCCGGGGCCCCACTCCCGCGCCGCAAATAGTCTGTCGGGTCGTAAACCGTCTGCTGGCACCAACCTGCTGGCATGACTTGCGAACCGGGCCCGTCCACATGATACACGCCCCTGACTTGCCCTCGTCCCCAGCCGATGCCGCAACACTGCTGCCGACACTGCACTGCACCGCTCGGCTTGCCCAAAAGGGGGACGGACTACCGAACGCGCCGCTGCGGCGCGGTTCCGTCTCCCCTTGATGGCCATGCGCCACAGTCCCGACATAACCTTGCGAATTCCGGCTGATCTCAGGGCTAGTTGGCAATCCCTCGATCTGTCACGCCAGTTCCTGGTCGCCAGTACTTTGTGCATCCTGGTGGCGATGAGCGTGCTGGGCCTTTGGCTTTCGAACCGCGTCACGGGGGCCGTATCCCATTACTCCGCGTTCGACGCCGCACTCTATATCGAAGCGGTGGTGGGCGAGCGCGTGCAAGGCCTAGCGGAAACCCGAACGTTCGATCCGAAAATTCAACGCGAGCTGGAGAGCCTCGTCGTCGAGACACCTCTTGGCCGCCGCATCGTGTCCTTCAAGGTCTGGGCCAAGGGCGGGCGCGTAATCTACGCCAGCAACCCCGCTCACGTAGGCAAGACTTATGCGGTCACACAACGCCTCGAAGAGGCGTGGTCTGGCCGTTTGTCGTACGAATTCAACGATCTGAACGATCACGAGGACGAGCACGAACGACAACTGTCCATCCCTCTACTCGAAATATACGCGCCGGTTCGCCAGAGATTTGGTGGCGAGGTCGTCGCGGTGATAGAATTTTACGAGGATGCAACGCTGCTTGTCGCCGAGATTACGCGGGCCAAACTGGAGCTCTGGCTCTTGCTCGCAGGCATTGGAGCTCTTGTCGTTATCGCGCTCTACGGCATGGCACGAGGCGCCAGCAAGATAATCGAGAGCCAGAAGTCGTCCTTGAAAGAGCGTATTACCGAGCTTTCGAAGTTGCTCAGTCAGAACACCGAACTGCACCGTCGCTTGGCCGACTCAGCTCGCCGGACCGCCCGCCTCAACGAGCGATATATGAAGCGCATTGGCTCGGATCTGCACGACGGACCGGCTCAGCTGATCAGTCTGGCGCTCTTCATGCTGGACCCTCCACCCCCACACCCTAAACCCAGGACCGCCCCTCACACGCCCTGCGAAAGCGATCTGAACCAGCGGACACGCGAAGCGCTCAGACAGGCCCTGAAAGAGCTACGGCAGCTCTCCATCGGCCTATCCGTGCCTGAACTCGATAAATACACTCTCGGAGAGACGATCATCGACGCCGTGCGTGCGCATGAGCACCGCATTGCCGCTCGGATAAGGCTGGAACTTGGCAATTTGCCGGATTGCGCAGAAGCGAACGAACTCAAGCTGACGACGTATCGCTTTT
>VFQS010002429.1_pt1 | contig 15324 bp, 16 predicted proteins | sample 3512361 | NCBI WGS metagenome assembly VFQS01 (sample SAMN10412375, study PRJNA504923) | tailings metagenome | isolation source: Relicate 1 Philex TSF3 active mining | place: Philippines
GGATCTTCAGCCCCGACGTGGTCGGCGAAGGGTGCTACTGGCGACTCTAACCCACCCCCCCTGCAAGCAGATTACCTGATTGTCGGCTCCGGCCTGACAGGAGCCGTCATGGCCCGCCTCCTGCACGACGCCGGACACCGCGTGCTCATCGTCGAAAAACGCCCCCTCCCAGGGGGAAATGTGCGCGATGAAACACACCCCTCCGGAATTCGACTACATACCTACGGGCCCCACTATTTCCGAACCTCCGACCAGCGGATATGGGATTTCGTGCAACGCTTCTCGGCCTTCCAGCCCTATACGCCCTGCCTCAAAACCTGGGTGGACGGACGCTACGAAAACTGGCCGCTGGCCGCCTCCTACATCGCCCGTACCGCCGGACAAAACTGGCAACCTGCCTTCCAGGGCAAACCCTCTAACTTCGAAGAGGCCGCCCTGGCCCTGATGCCCGAACGGATCTATCAGAAATTCGTGCGCGGCTATACCCTCAAACAATGGGGCAAAGACCCGCGGGAACTCTCCGCGCAACTGGCCCGCCGCTTCGACGTGCGCCGCGACGACGACCCCCGGCTCATGCCGCACAAAAAATACCAGGGTATCCCCGCCCAAGGCTACGCCACCTGGATAGACCGCATGCTGAAGGGAATCCCCCTGCTGCTCCATACGGACTACCTGGCCCACCGCGATGCCTTCCAAGCCCGCAAAAAAATTATCTTCACCGGTCCTATAGATGCCTTCTTCGACTACACACTCGGCAGATTGGCCTACCGGGGCCAACAGCGCCACACCGAGTACCTGCCGGATACGGAATGGCTACAACCCTGCGCTCAGGTCAATAACCCCCTACCTGAAAATGGCCCCCATATCCGAACCCTCGAGTGGAAACATCTGCTGCCCCCGCCGGAAGCTGCCCGTATCCCGGGAACACTGATCACCCGCGAAACTACCTACAGCCCCGAAGACCCCGATGCGTTTGAATACCCCTTCCCCGATGCCGAAAACGCCTTGCGCTACCAACAGTACCGAGACCTGGCTAAAACCCGCCCCGACGTGCTGTGCTGTGGCCGCCTCGGCGAGTACCGCTACTACGATATGGACCAGGCTATCGCAAGGGCCTGGAAATGGGTGAAAACGATCCAGGCCTGATGCACCCCCTCACAGGCCTCCACCCCTAAAAAATTACCCTGCCAATTATGTCCCTGAACAATACATCGCTGCGATCCGCGCTCTACGAAATCTGGCGCTTTATCCCGCTGCCCCTGCGCGTCCGCCTGGGCATCTCGTTTGCGCTCATGCTCGCTACCGCCTTAGCCGAAATGGCGAGCGTAGCCGTCATCTTCCCCTTCCTCAGCGCCCTGGGGAACGCCGGGGCCATGCTGGCTGACCCAGACTGGAAACCTCTGTACCAAGGCCTGGGCATAGAGAGCCCCCGAACGCTCGTCATCGCCCTGACCATTGGCTTCGTGGCCGTCATCGTGGTCACCAATGCCCTGCGCTACTTCAATATGCGCACCCAGGTGAATCTGTCTTCCGCCATCGGCTCGGAAATCAGCGCACAGGTATTCCGCAAAACGCTCTCCCAACCCTATCGCTTTCACGTGGACAAGAACAGCAGCGACCTCATACAGATGGTCACCAACGATTCCATGAACCTGGTGTCGGCCCTCCAGGCCGTGCTGCTGGCCGTCTCCAACTTTATGCTGCTGCCGGCCATCCTGATCCCCATCCTGCTCATAGACGCCCGTTCGGCCCTACTGGCTATCGTCGTCCTTGGCTCGGCATACGGGGTAATCTATCGGATGCGCAACCGGCGCTTGCAGGACAACAGCCTGCGTATCGTGGAGGCGGGCGCGGCGCGGGTCAAAATCATCCAGGAAGGGATTGGAGGTATTCGCGATGTGCTGCTCAACCATTTGTACGCCTACTTCGACAAGGCCTTCGTGCGGGTAGTGCGCCAGTTGAACCAAAGCCTGGCCTCCAACGAAATCATCTATGTGTCGCCTATCTACCTGATCGAAAGCCTCGCCTTCATAGCCCTGGGACTCCTCGTGCTGGGCATAGGGAGCCAGGGGGACTTTAGCCGCGCCGTACCTGTGCTGGGCGGACTGGCGATGGGGGCCAAGCGCTTGCTGCCGGCCCTGCAGTACGCCTTTGGCTCCGTATCCCGCCTCCAGGGCACGCGCAGCTCGGTCGAGCGCATCCTCGCCACCCTCCGCCTGCCGGATAGCCCTGCGATGCAAATCGAAAAGGTATCCCCGCAAGGGGTGACCCGCGAAGTGCGCCTGGAAGGAGTCTGCTTCCGCTACGCGGAAGGACTGGACTGGGTACTCAAAGACCTGAACCTGCACATCCCGGCCAATACCACCACCGCGCTCATCGGCACCACAGGCTGCGGGAAAAGTACTACCGCCGACCTGATCCTGGGCCTGCTCAGCCCCGGAAAGGGCCGTATCCTGGTGGACGACGTGCCCCTCGAAGGGGAACGCCTGCGCCAATGGCAGGCCGCCGTCGCCCATGTGCCGCAACACATCTTCCTGAGCGATAGCTCCCTCCTGGAAAACATCGCCTTCGGAATCCCCCTCCCCGAAATTGACTTCGCACGGGTGCAACACGCCGCCCGCCTGGCCCAAATCGAAGCGTTCATCGAAGAACTCCCGGAAAAATACCACACGACCGTAGGCGAACGCGGTATCCGCCTCAGCGGCGGCCAGCGGCAACGCATCGGCATCGCCAGAGCCCTGTATAAAAACGCCTCCGTCATCGTATTCGACGAGGCCACCAGCTCCCTCGACCACAGCACCGAAAAAGAAGTCATGGCCGCCATCGAAGGACTCAACGGGAAAATCACCATCGTCCTCATCGCCCACCGCCTGAGCACCGTCCAACACGCCGATACCATCGTCGAACTGAGCGACGGAAAAGTGAAACGACACTACGCCTACTCGGAATTGCCAAATGGGTAGGGGTTCTCGCATTGCCCGCCGCCCGACGGAGAATAGTAGGGACGTTGCATGCAACGTCCGCCCCACCTCGCGATAGGGTTCTCGCATTGCCCGCCGCCCGACGGAGGATAGTAGGGACGTTGCATGCAACGTCCGCCCCTCGGAATTGCCAAATGGGTAGGGGTTCTCGCATTGCCCGCCGCCCGACGGAGAATAGTAGGGACGTTGCATGCAACGTCCGCCCCACCTCGCGATAGGGTTCTCGCATTGCCCGCCGCCCGACGGAGGATAGTAGGGACGTTGCATGCAACGTCCGCCCCTCGGAATTGCCAAATGGGTAGGGGTTCTCGCATTGCCCGCCGCCCGACGGAGAATAGTAGGGACGTTGCATGCAACGTCCGCCCCACCCCGCGACAGGGGTATCGCATTGCCCGCCGCCCGACGGAGGATAGTAGAGGGTTGTGTAAAAAGCCCTCATTGCTGCCCGAAGGGCTGCTATGTATATAGCCCACGTATGCCCCGGCACCATCCCACTGCCTGAAGGGCAGTTATGTAAAAACCCTGGCGATGAGGCTTAGATATATACCTGCCCTTCGGGCAGCGAAGAAGGCTTTTCATACAAGCCCTGAATATTTTAAATACGAGACCTCTGAGTAGCCAAGAGGCTTTCTTTATATCAAAAAACACAATGCCTTATTTACCAAATATATAAAGATAAAATCTTGTAAAAATCGGCGTGATTTCAGCGGAACAAAGCGCGGGTAACTGTCCTTGCTGGTTCGGAAGGGAAGCTCGTTCTTTGCCGAATGAGCAAAAAGGAAAAACAACCCCAGCTGCACGACAGGTTTATGAAATCCGTGCTCAGCGAGGCGAGCCAGGTACGCGAGTTCCTGCAACGGCTGCTGCCACCGCCCCTCAGCGCGCAGTTAGACCTCGACACGCTCCAGATAGAGCGTACGAGCTTCCTGGCCGGCCAGTTGCGCGAGGTGTTCTCCGACGCCCTGTTCCGCGTCCAGCTCAAAGGGGCAGGAAAGAAGGAGTGCCTTGTGAGCATCCTGTTAGAGCACAAGAGTTACCCCGAAAAATACGTATCGGTCCAAATCCTGACCTACCTTGCGACAGGATATTATGCACAGGTGCACGAGGAAAAAGTACGGTCGCTACGGCCTATTCTGCCCTTCCTGTTCCACCACGGCAGAAACCGATGGACTTTCCGCCCGCTACATAGACTTTTTGGTAGTCAATACGCAGGATTCCTGGAGTATGTGCCCCGTTTTGAGATGATATACACCGACTTGTCCGCCGTGCCAGTCGAGGAAATCAATGCCACCACACAGGCCTGGCTGCGCACCACGCTACTGACCCAAAAATACAGCCACAACCCTACCGCGCTACTGGCCCATTTCAAGGACATTTTTCAAGTGGCCCTCGCGACTACCGGAAGGAACTTTTTCCGGGAACTGATAGTTTATTACTTACTACTCACCCACATCGAACCAAGCCAATTCAAAGCGATGCTGAAAGAAGTAACCACTGAAGAAGAATACCTCGAAGCACTGGCCGTACATGACTCTATCGTCGGCGAATGGGAAGAACGGGGCTATCACAAAGGACTCCATGAAGGCATCGACAGGGCCAGGCGCGAGACCATCCAGATGGGGTACGCCAATGGTGTACCTTTAGCAACCCTCTGCCTCCTGACGGGGTACAGCGAAGCACAGGTGCTGCAAATCATCGAAATGAACGGACAGGCGGGAAATATCCGGAACTAGCAGGCACCTCTCAGAGAAGATGCCCTGTTCCGCGTCCAGCTCAAAGAGGTAGGGAAGGAGGAGTGGTCTGTAAGCCCGCGCAACCAGTCTATTGCTCACCCACATCGAACCAAGCCCATTCAAAGCGATGCCGAAAAAATCAACCTTCGAAGAAGAATACCGGAAAGCGTTGGCCGTATACGACTCCATCGTCAGCGAATGGGAAGAGCTAGGCTACCGTAAAGGCTATCAGGAGGGCTATCAAAAAGGCTATCAGGAAGGTATCGAAAAAGACTGCCAAGAAGCTAAAAAGCAGACAATTCTGAAGGGCCACGAGTATGGGGTTTCAATGGCCATACTCTCCCTAATCACCCATTCCAGCGAGGAAGAAGTGCTGCACATACTGGCACAAGCCAGATAACCTCATACGTTTTTTGAAAATGGGATAGGAGGGCAGCCGCCCTCTATACACAGGGCTCCGGGAAGCCTCCCTTCAGACAGACGCCGGGATACGTCGCCGTATCCAGATGTAAATACCCTTGGATCTCGCCCTTCCCCGACGAGCAGCCCTACACCTACCTCTTAACGCAATACCCCTACCCCCGTAACCATGGTCTTTACTCCCCTGCCGCTGGCGGGTGCCTATCGGATTGAACTGGAAAAAATAGGCGATGACCGCGGGTTCTTCGCTCGGTATTTTTGCAGCTGTTATCCTATTGCAATGAATCAAATCATATAGACACTTTTCAAGGGTTAGTAGTTAGCAAAAATATACCGTCAGGTAAGAAATATAAATAATTTATTTTTTTTACAAATATTTAAATATGTTTTTCAATTTCATTATTGGATAATACTGAATTTTCTACAGTATTCAATAAGTTCAAAAATATATTCAAATGGAAAAGTTAAATTTAGTGATAGTTGGAGCTGGAGAAACAGCTGATATCGCGTTTGAATACTTTACTTATGATAGTCATTATAGTGTATCTGCTTTTGTAGTAGAAAAGGAATTTAGAAAAGAAGATAGTAGGTATGGATTACCTGTTATAGATATTGAGGATATGATAAAAATATATCCACCTGACAGATATTTAGCTTTTGTTGCAATTTCTTATACCCAGCTAAATCGATTAAGAGAGCGACTCTTTAATCAAGTAAAGATGGAAGGTTACGAATGTGCTACTTATATTAGTAGTAGAGCATTTGTTTGGCGTACGGCACTTATTGGAGAAAATTGTATGATATTTGAAAATAATGTCATTCAACATGGAGTAATTATTGAAGATAATGTTATTCTTTGGAGTGGAAATCATATTGGGCATCAAACACGTATAAAAAAATCTTGTTACATTTCTTCACATGTTGTTATATCAGGTTATTGTGAAATAGGAAAAAGATCATTCCTTGGAGTTAATTCAACTATTTCTAATAATTTGAATATTGCAGAAGATTGCTTGATTGGAGCTGGATCCGTTGTAGTAAAAAATACAGAGATAGGGGGTATCTATATTGGAAACCCAGCTTTAAAGCGTGAAGGTTTATCTTCTTTAAAATATTTTAAAGTAAATAGTAGGTATGATGAATAAACAGATATGGAAAAAATTGGGACTCGTTTATTGCTCTTCAGAACATATTAGTTCATGGTCAAAACATTCAGCCTTAACTCCTACACCTTTTTTACGTAGTGACGGAACTATAAGAGTTTTTGCTGGATTTCGTGACGATGTAGGTATTAGTCGAATCGGTTATGTAGATATCGATCCAAAATATCCTGAAAAAATTATTTCAGTTTCAAAGTATCCAGTACTAGATATAGGTCGGGCAGGTTGTTTTGATGATAATGGTGTAATTCTAGGAGATATTATTCGTTTTGACGGCCAAGTATTTATGTTTTATATAGGCTTTCAGTTAGTAAATAAAGTTAAATTTCTTGCATTTACAGGATTGGCTATATCAAATGATGATGGCGATTCATTTACAAGGGTTTCAGATACACCATTATTAGATCGCCATAGGGATGAAAGTTATATTGCAGCTATTCATTCAGTTATCTATGAGGCTGGCCTTTGGAAAATTTGGTATGGGGCAGGAGACAGCTGGAAACTAATTAACGGTAATCCCTATCCAAGTTATGGTATACATTATTTCGAAACGGATAGTCTTGAATATATACCTAATAAAAGAATAGTATGTATAGCACCAACTGAAATAGAGTATAGAATTGGACGGCCTAGAGTTTATCGAAGTTATAATGGATATCAAATGCATTTTACTGCAGGTACATTAAGCGGGAGTTATCTGCCTGGTATTGCAAATTCTATTGACGGTAAAAATTGGATTCGCTCTAATGAAGGCTATCCAATATCTTTATCAGAAAAGGGTTGGGATTCTCGCCATTTATCATATCCTGTAATACTATATGTTAATGATAGATTATTAATCTTTTATAATGGTAATGATATGGGACGCGATGGTTTTGGTATCGCAGAATGTCTAGAACCATCAGCATTAGGTTTAGTTTTCTAACTCGTAAATGTGTAAGCTATAGATAATGTCTACTTTTAAATTTATACCATATACAAATAATTTACATTTAGAATGGGATAGTATTGTTTCTATTTCAAAAAATGGAAACTTCCTTCATTTACGAAATTATTTAGATTATCACATATCTCGTTTTGATGAGCAGTCTATCATCGTGTATAAAAATAGTAAGCCAGTAGCAGTATTCCCTTGTAATCGTATAGGTGAAGAAATTATTAGTCATGGCGGGCTCACATATGCAGGACTGATTTATAGTAATTTACTTCATACAATAGATGTATTGTGTATTTTTGACGGAATTACTTCGTATTATACGAAGTTAGGTTGTAAATCTATTACTTATAAGGCTATACCACATATTTTTCATCGTTATCCGGCAGAAGAAGATTTATACGCCTTATTTCGTATAGGCGCACGTCTGGTTCGGCGAGATATATCATCAGTAGTTAGATTGAACTATCGTACTAAGCTTTCAGATTCCAGAAAAAATACAATAAGAAAGGCTAAAAATCATGGACTTTTTATACGTGAAGAAATGATTTTAGAGGATTTTTATATACTACTTATTGATTCGCTTTCTAATCACGGTATCCAGCCAGTACATACCTTGACAGAGTTACAACTATTGAAGAATAGATTTCCAGATCAAATTAGACTATTTGGATCGTTCAATGGGAGTGAAATATGGGCAGGTGCTTTAATATATGATTTTGGTGAAGTTGTTCATACACAATATCTGACTAGTTCTATTGAAGGTAGGAAGTTTGGGGCACTAGACTATTTATTAGACTATTTACTAGATATAGAATTTAGTTCACGGCAATATTTTAGCTTTGGCATTTCTACATTACAACAAGGTCATTACCTTAACGAGGGACTTATTTTTCAGAAAGAAGGATTCGGGGGGCGTGGTATAGTATATGATTTTTACGAATGGAAATTTTAAATGTCAACTATTCATAACTGCTATCTCGTTGATTTACCAAAGATCCATGATCCAAGGGGTAATTTAACATATATTGAAAGTAATAAACATGTTCCGTTTAATATTGAGAGAGTTTATTATCTTTACGATGTACCTGGTGGTGCTGAGCGTGGCGGTCATGCTCATAAAATGTTACATCAATTAATCATTGCTATGTCTGGAAGTTTCGATGTAGTGATAGACGATGGTCTCGAAAAGAGACGCTTTCATCTCAATCGTTCGTATCATGGACTTTATATATGCCCAATGATTTGGAGAGAACTAGACAATTTTTCTTCAGGTTCTGTCTGCATGGTTCTAGCATCAAATTTATATACAGAGGATGACTATTATCGAGATTATAATGAATATTTAGCTGTAATAGGATTAAAACAATGATTCAGTTTCTTAACTTACATGATGCATATTTAGAACTCAAAGTCGAAATTGATACAGCAATTAATCGGGTACTTAATAGTGGCTGGTATATACTAGGCGATGAGGTAGAGGCATTTGAAGCAGAATGGGCGGCTTATTGCCAAGTAAAACATGCTATAGGAGTTGGAAACGGTTTAGATGCTCTACACCTAGCGCTACTAGCGCTAGGTGTAGAGCCTGGTGATGAGGTAATAGTACCCAGCCATACCTTTATTGCTACTTGGTTGGCAGTAAGCCAATGTGGGGCAAAACCAGTACCAGTAGAACCACTTGAAAATACTTATAATATTGATCCTGCACGAATTGAATCAGTCATTACCTCGCGTACTAAAGTTATTTTACCTGTACATCTGTATGGCCAACCCGTTGATTTAGATCCAATTCTTGATATCGCCCAAAAATATCATCTTCACGTATTAGAAGATGCAGCTCAGGCTCATGGTGCTCTCTATAAGGGCCAGCGTATTGGTGGACATGGCGATGCAGTAGCGTGGAGTTTCTATCCTGGTAAAAATCTAGGTGCAATGGGTGATGGTGGTGCGGTTACGACTAATAAGACCGAAATTGCAGACCGTATACGATTACTAAGAAACTACGGATCACGAGTAAAATATAAAAATGAAGTACAAGGCTTTAATAGTCGTTTAGATCCTATACAGGCGGCAGTATTGAGGGTAAAATTAAAAGTACTAAATGATTGGAATACAAGACGAAAGGCAATTGCAAATCTCTATATTTCGCACTTCAGTATCTATGATTCAGAAATAATATTACCTTTTGTTTCAACTTATATAGATCCTGCTTGGCATCTTTTTGTTATTCGCCACCATAAACGTAACCAGTTACAAAAATATTTGGAAGAGTTAGGTATATGCACGATGATTCACTACCCTATACCACCACATAAGCAAAAGGCATACATGGATATAAGCAATAAAGAAAATCAAAATTTTATTGCTGAAAAAATTGCTAATGAGGTAATTAGTCTTCCTATAGGCCCACATATAGATATACATAATCTAAGTGCAGTACTGAAAAAATACGATTGTTATGGAAAATCCCGTGGTTAATGTATTTATCTCTTCGTTTAACCGAGTAGACTACTTGAAGCAAGCAGTCGAGAGTGTTCTAAACCAAAGTTATCCATATATCCGTATAATTATTGTTGATGATGCTTCTACAGATGAATCTCCGATAATTGCAAAAAAGTTTGAAAAAAAATATCCTGATAAAGTAATTGCTATTTGTAAAAAAAGTAATAAAGGTGTTTGTGACTCATTAAATATAGCTCTAAAATATTGTAGTTCATGTGAGTATTTTGCTTTACTTGCAGATGATGACTTATGGCATCCAAATAAATTAGAGAAACAAATGATTATTTTTAAAAAAAATAAAAATATCGGTGTAGTTATTACAGAAGCAAAGATTATTGATGTTAATGGAATAGATACAGGAAAGTATTTTCATGATATTTATAGCTATAAAAACGAATTAGATGATGATGTAGCTAGATATATTTTTCTTAGAGGAAACTTTATCTGTAGTGCTAGTGCAGTAGTTTCTTACGAAGCCTTACAAACATTTGATAGCTATATCCCCAATCAAATTGGATATTTAACAGACCTATTTATGTGGGTTTTTATCACCTCTAAATTCAAATTATATTACCTGAAAGAGCCATTGACCTACTATCGTATACACACGAATAATGTATCTAAAAATCAAATAGATCGTTCATGGGAAATCTATAATTTAACAATTTTTTCGTATAGTAACAATATAAATATAAAAAAAATTATAAGTGAAGTTGAATATCGTTGGAGAGTATTTGGTATTTTAAATAGTATTATAAAAAGCTCGATAAAATATTTAAATATACCAAGCTTATTCATTGCACTCAGAGAATATTGGCGTCATAGAATGTTCAAGGAAATAGTTAAAAAAATTAGTTATTTTATCTCTAAATAGTTAGATTATTGTAGAATAGATATACTACTTCTAGAATTATATGATTTTCATAATCTATTATATTGCTTTCTCTTGGATTCTTAAATTTCAAATTTTGAAAATAGTTATGGTGTCACTTAATTTCAAAAACACTTTATAGGCTTTAAATATTTATAATTAATGAAAATTCTTGGTATATTAGTAGTTTACGAATTATATAAAAGTAAAAATGTTGAACATATTTTCCTGAATTTATTAAAATTATTGACAAAAAATTATAAAATTATTATTATTAATAATAATAAATATAACTATCAAGTCGACCATATAATTGGGTCTAATGTTAATCAAGAGTTTTCAGCATGGGATGAAGCGTTAGCTACAGTAAATACAAATGAATACGATATTATCATTTTTGCAAATGATACTTTTTGCACAAGAAATTCGTGGGGTATAACTAAAATTATAAAATTTAAACGTAGTATTAGTAAAGTTTACAATAGTACTAAATATATTTGTGCTGGAGAAATATCATATTTTGGTGACTGTTTCAATATTAATGGACTCAAGTCACATCTGTGGATTAGAACACATATATTTGCACTTTCATATAAAACTTACTCACGTATTGGTCGTATCAGTTTTACTAACGAGGAGGTAAATCAACTAGTTAGTATTGGGAGTGATGGTCAATTATTATGGGGTAATTTAGTTTCTGATAATCTTCGAGATAGGATTGATAAATGGCTATACCCTAGTCCTAATGAATTTGGATGGTATCGAGCCAAATATGTTAAAAGCGATATTAAAATAAAAAAAGCAAGAGCTATTTTAAATGAAAAGTGGCTAAGTGCAAGACTTGTTAATATTGATTGTGAGTTTATAGATTTTGGACCTAAACCATTAGTTAAACTATTTATGAAAGCGTATTCTTTTTTTAGACAAAAGGTGCTGCATGTTTAAATTCTATTTACCTTTAATGGAATTACCTTAATGGATGTAAGCAAGAAAAAACTGTATAAAGCAACTGTTATTTTTTTGAAGATCACAGCAAAGATATAGCGGTAAAATTCATGAGCTATTTAAAGACTTAAGTTTTATTATTTATATAGATGCTTTTTATACCTCAGTGCAATAGGTTTTGTGCGAATTTTCAGGGCAGGTTAGATAAAATGTACAAAACCTGTTGACGCGAAGCATAGTGACTATAATTAGTATAAATCCATCATAAAAATAATTTATTATATAAAAAATATATAAATATTATTTAAATTTAATAACTATTTGTATGATTTTATTTTTCTAAGTATATAACCGATGTTTTAATGTTAAAAATCCAAATACTATATATCATAAGATATCTACTAAATGCAAGACGGTTTATTGATTTATCTCTTCCAGGTTCTAATAAAAGATACATATACGACAGGGTTCAAAATTCTATCTTTCATTTATATATCAGGGATATAGATGACTGGATTCAAATCGAACATATTTTTCTATGTGAGGAATTTAATCTTAGTAAAACGTCCAGAGAGAATCAAATTTTTAACTTACACAAAACCATTATTGAAAGTGGCTATAAGCCTTTAATTATAGATATTGGTGCTAATATTGGATTAGTATCGAAATACTTTGATATGGTCTATCCGAAATCTCTTATTCTTTCGGTAGAACCAGATTTGGGTAATTGTAGGATTGCTAAAAAGAACCTACCCGAAAATGCCAAGCTTCATACTGCAGCGATATCTTCTCAACGAGGCACGGGAAGGCTTGTTGCAACCGGACGAAATGTGGGGTTTCGCGTTGAGCAGGATTTCAATGGTCCTGTTAAGTTTGTTACCGTAGAAGATTTGTTAGAAACTACAAAAGATTGTGTGCCATTTCTAATAAAAATTGACATAGAAGGCTTTGAAAGCGATCTCTTTGCAGAAAATACGGATTGGATTGATTTCTTTCCGGTCGTGTTAATAGAGCTTCACGACTGGATGCTTCCTAAAAAGCATGTTTCTTTGAATTTTCTCAAAGAAATATCCAAACGCAATCGTGATTTCATACATTTTGATGGGTATATTGCCAGTATAGCTAGTGACCTTTCGACCTTCAAGGTGATGTAAAAACTATGCCGGATAAGCAAATCTTATTTTCTATAATTACACCTACGTGGAACCGTTGTACTTATTTAGAGAGGGTTCATAGTGGTTTAATTAAACAAAACTATAAGTGTTTTGAATGGATTGTTGCCGATGATGGTTCTACTGATGATACGGAATCAGTGGTGCGGGAATTAGCTATTCGTTCGGATTTTCCGGTTATCTATATTCGCGCGGATTGCCATGTGGGTAAAATCCGTATGGATAACAAAGCTATTCGACAAGCTCAGGGACTAATGACTGTCTGGTGTGATTCTGATGATTACTTAGTCCCCCACGCCTTGGAGTGCTTGTGGAGAACCTGGAACTCTATTCCTTTAGATGAAAGAGTGGATTATACAGGGGTAACCGCACTTGCTGCTACGGAAGAGGGCTGTATAGTAAATCCTTTTCCCGACGTTGATTTTAAAGATGTGAGCTGGAATGATCTTGCTGAGGTCTATCGGGTCACCAGCGACATGGTATTTTGTGTGCGCTCTGATTTGCTTAAGGCACATCTGTTTCCAGAAGTTGATTTGGTGATCCCCGAAAGTGCAGTATGGACGGCCATTGGATATAAACCAGCTCGGTTTGTACCGGAAGTACTACTAGTTAAAGAATATCGAGTGATTCACGCCATTTCGTTCGCGAGCACTATGAATTACAACCGCGGTAGGGCGTATGCTATGGCCTTAACGGAGCGTAATTTACGAGCGTACAAGCGCTCATGGATAGTGCGCTTTTGGAGATTACTGACCTTTATGCGATACAGCTTACATGGAGAAATCCCTATTCGGAAAGCTCGACACCTATGGGGGGATAATTCGCATAATCTAGCTTACTGGCTTATATTTCCTTTTGCGTATTTTATGGTAGTAAAAGATGCCTTACAGGGTAAGGTACGCTATTCGCACCGTGAGTTTTTAGTAAATCGAGATAGGGCTATATTTAGCATAGAGTTTTTAAACCCGGGATTAGTCCATGATAGTACAGCGATTAGTGCGCAAAATTAAGGCGTTAAGGCAACAGGGTTTATTACGTACGTTGCGGATAAGCCTCGACCGGTTTGGACTGCGCACCCTGCGGTATATGTACGGGTTCGACCGATGGCATGTAGAAGCTCCATTATCTGCCAGACCGTATCGCCATACGGTAGCCCAATTAGTGAATGCGCTGCATCCAAATAGTGTCGTAGAGGTGGGGTGTGGCCTCGGTATCTCACTCTCGCTCATTCAAGCGCGACACAGGTATGGCTACGATTTGGATGAGGGGGTCATCCGAGCAGCAAGGTTTTTGTGCGGGCGAGATATTGTGTTTCGCATCGGGGGATTAAATGATGTGGAAGTTGTAACGATTGATGTTTTGATTCTTGTTAATTGGATCCATGAAGTCAGTCCTCTGCAATTGGATGAGTGGTTATCTCCCCTGTTGCCGCGAGTGCACTTTTTATTGCTTGATGCAATTGATAAAGACAATCCCCTGAATTACCGATTCAAGCATGATTTTGCTTTTCTTTCTGAGCGGGTAATCCTACGCCAGGAAGTTCGCCCTGTAGGAGAAGGGCGTTGGTTCAAACTATATCAAGTAATACGGTGATTGTACGCTATCTTCTACGCCTTGATGATGCCTGTCCTACTATGAGGCATTCAGCTTGGAACAGGATTGAATCGATTTTAGATCGCTGGGGAATCTTGCCATTGGTGGCTGTTGTACCAGACAATCAAGATCCTGAATTACAAATTGAAGTGCCTGACCCTGCATTCTGGGATAGGGTTCGCGCCTGGCAAGATAAGGGTTGGGAGGTAGCGATGCACGGATATCAGCATTGTTTTCATTACGTATCGAGGCGGCAACTGATACTCCCTTTTTACGACCGGAGTGAGTTTGGTGGACTTTCACTTACGGAGCAAGCTGTAAAAATCCGCTCTGCTTGGAAAATTTTTGAAAGTATGGGAATCTATCCAAAGGTGTGGATTGCACCGGCACATAGCTTCGATCGCACGACTTTACAGGCATTGAGGCAGGAGACACCCATTCGGATAGTAAGCGATGGTATCGCTTGGAATCAATACTATGAGGATGATTTTTATTGGTTGCCCCAACAGTTGTGGTCTTACGCCGTAAAGTCTTCAGGTCTTTGGACAATCTGTTTACACCCCAATAGTATGGATGATCGGCAACTGGAGGCATTTGAATGCTTACTGGAACAAGAGAGTATTCGGTCGCGGATAGTATCGCTGCAAGATATTTCTCTAACCACTCATCCGCGCAGTTTAACAGATAGGGCTTACTGTCTATGGTTTTGGAGTAGGGACCGTTTTTATAAACAGGCGATTATGCTTCGAAAATATTGGTATTTCTGGCAAAATAGGCTGCATAAATAATGTCGGCTCAGCAAAAATCAGTAGCCTTCATTCTTTCCAGTCTAAAATTTGGAGGAGGGGAACGCGTCGCGCTTAATCTAGCCCATGCATTTAAAGAAAGAGGATTGTGTGTGAGCTTTTTACTGATGAGTTATGAGGGGGAGTTCTTACCTGAAGCATTACGGCACTTCAATGTAGTCAATCTTAGTTGCGACCGTACCTGGAAACTTCCGGGTAAGTTGG
>VFQS010002430.1_pt1 | contig 15323 bp, 16 predicted proteins | sample 3512361 | NCBI WGS metagenome assembly VFQS01 (sample SAMN10412375, study PRJNA504923) | tailings metagenome | isolation source: Relicate 1 Philex TSF3 active mining | place: Philippines
CGATGCTCATCTAGGCGTGTCGAGGCAACGAATAAACCCCCCAGTTACCACCGGGTAACTGGGGGGTTTTGGGTGTGTGGGATGAGTTATTGCTCTTCGATGTGGCGCACGATGTCGCTCATCGACAAAATACCAGTCGGCCAGACGCGCCCGTCGTTGCGTTCTTCGACGACGACCAGGCGGTGGATGTGATTGCGGTTGATGAGCTTGATGGCGCGATCAAGCTCCATTTCGGGCATGCAGGTAATCACGCTGGATGTCATGATTTGGCTGACTGGGCCACGCATGACCTCGTCATATTCGGCGCCGTTGCGCCAGGCGCGCAACATGTCGGTCTGTGAAATAATGCCAGCTAAGTAGCCAGGACCATCAGTGACAACGACCGCATGAATGCGGTAACGATCGATGAGCTCCCAGGCGTTGCTGACAGCGGATTCCGAAGGGCACGAGATGACGCCGACGTGCATGGCGTCGCGGACAAGAGCGGTCTTCATGATGGGGCTCGCTTTCTAAGGATGTGCCTGTGCACAACCAGGACTTCTCGCTTATAATAGACTACGTACAAAGCAGTAAATACGATGTATGTATTTGTGATATGTGAGGAGTAACGCCTGATGAGTGACGCACAACCCCGATTGCAGGCGGCAGATGTGACGGTTGAGTGGCTCAATACAATCCCATACACGGTCGTGCCGTCTTCGCGACCAGCTACCATTGATGGCGTCTATGTCAAAGATCTGAAAACACATCTTGATGGGCGTGGCGATGTCATCGAGCTGTGGAGCAAGCCGTGGATCGATCAAGAGGGTTTGGTCATGCCGGCTCACGTCTATCAGAGTGCTACCGACTATGGCGTCACAAAGTGCTGGCATTTGCACAACGTACACACCGATCAATTTACTGTGACACGTGGCAAGTTGCAGGTGGTACTCGTCGATATTCGACCGTGGTCACCCACCTTCGGGCATGTCAACTCGGTCATCCTCGGCACAGCCCGCCCCAAGCTCATCAAGATCCCGCCCATGGTCATGCATGGTTGGAAGGCACTCACCATGCCTGAGGTGATCGTCGTCAACCTGCAATCACATGTCTACGACGCCGCCGATGAATTCAAGTTCACCTGGGATTGTGTGCTCAAGGAAGTATGGGAGCCCATCAACGGTTAATCGAGAGCGGCGACGGCATAGGGCAAATGCTCGATGTGCGTACGACTCACCGTGATGAGGTCAATGCGCCAGTCTGCGTCGCTGATATTGTGCTCTTGTAGATAACTCTGGGCACTGGCGATGAGGCGACGCTGTTTGTGGGGGCCGACTGAGGCTCTCGCCAAATCGTGGTCGTGGCTGCGCAAACGTACCTCCACAAATACCCATTGCGTGGCCTGCTGTGCCACAATATCGATTTCGCCAAACCGACAAAACCAATTGGTTGTAACAATAGCATAGCCGTGGCGTTCAAGGAACGCCACGGCTTGTTGTTCACCCCATTGGCCACGCACGCGTGACATTAGGGGTAGATTCCACGGACTGCGTAGGCGTTGGCGGTGCGATCGACTGCCAGCAGGTATGCGGCCGTGCGGAGCTGGGTGCGACGCTCTTGGGCGACTGCATGCACGGTCTCGAATGAATTGACCATGATGCGCTCGAGCTGGGCGTTGACTTCGCGTTCGGTCCAAAAGAACTCTTGCAAGCCCTGTACCCACTCGAAGTAGCTGACGGTCACACCACCGGCATTGGCCAAAATATCGGGGATGACCAACACACCACGATCGAACAAGATGGCGTCTGCATCTGGTGTGGTGGGACCGTTGGCGGCCTCGATGACAACGCGGGCCTTGATGCGGTCGGCATTGAGCCTGGTGATTTGGTTTTCAATGGCCGCTGGGATGAGGATATCACAGGGCAGTTCGAGCAGTTCGGGATTCGAAATCTCGTCACAGCCTGGCATGTGAGCAACCGAACCGGTGCTTTCGTAGTGCTTCTGGAGTTGCTCGAGGTTGATGCCCTTGGCATTGGCAATACCGCCGCCACGATCAGAGATACCGACGATTTTGGCACCCATATCAGTCAACAGCCGGGCAGAAGTGCCACCCACGTTGCCATACCCTTGGATGACGACCTTGGAACCGGCAATGCTGATATTGGCGCGCTCACAGGCCTCACGCAAGACATAGACCAAGCCACGGGCGGTGGCCTCGTTGCGACCATATGACCCACCGATGTTGATGGGTTTGCCGGTCACCACTGCTGGCACAGTATGCCCACGATGCATCGAGTAGGTGTCCATGATCCAGGCCATGATTTGTTGGTTGGTACCAATGTCAGGTGCCGGAATATCGCGATCTGGCCCAATCAACCAGCTGATTTCGGTGGCGTAACGCCGCGTCAAGCGCTCAAGCTCGCCCAGCGACAACAAGGCTGGATCGACCACGACAGCACCCTTGGCGCCACCGTAGGGAATATTGACGACGGCACACTTCCACGACATCAGCATGGCCAAGGCCCGTACTTCGTCGATGTCGGTGGCCGGATGATAACGGATACCACCTTTGGCAGGACCACGAGTCAAGTTGTGCTGCACTCTATAGCCGGTGAACATTTCGATTTGGCCGTTGTCCATTTTGACCGGGAAATTCACTGTGAACTCGCGATGCGGTACCCGCAATAATTTGCGGTACCCGATGTCGAGATTCAGAATGTCTGCGGCAATGTCAAATTGGCGCTGGGCGTTGGCGTAAGCATTTTCGTGCTGAACCATACTCATTGCAGTTGCTCCTCCTTGAGCCTGAATCAAACGTCTATCAATCCCCATTGAATGATAGTATGTCGACAAACTCCACGGCTAGTATATCACTTTTACCTACGCACTTTAAACCCAATTCGAGCTGTGATTTTCTGCACAATTTCGTACAGGGCTGGGTCGAGGTGCTGTCGCCAATGGGCCCAAACTACAAACACTGCTACGGCGGCAATGGCCGTGACGATGGCAGGCACACCCGCAGCGGTCAGTGTGGTGCCGATGGCAATCAAAATCAAGCTGACGAGTGCACTGTTGAGCATCATTCGCAGAGGCAACGCAAGGAGCTCGTGGCGCATAGTTGACCACAATGCGGTCATCAAGGCGACTTCGGTGATGATGGTCATGATGGCTGCGGCGGTGGCTCCGAGCCAGGGGATGAGCAACAGATTGCCGCTGATATTGACGACCGTGCCCACCGCAAATGCCCAGGTAATTGCATGTTGTTTTTTGATGGCAATCAAGGCGTATTGGATGACCCCTGTGGCATAGGAAAGGGGGAGATACCAGATGAGTACGCGCAAAATATTGGCGGCTTCGGGGAGGTAAGCATCGCCACCAAGCACCCAGATGAGCTGATCGGCCAGCAATACCACGGCGATGACGCCCATCCAGGCAATCCACTGCAATACGTTGATGGCGCGCCGGACCAGCGTGTTCAGCGTATCGCGTTGCTGAGCTGCTCGCTGTGCGAGTAGTGGGAACAAGGCACCGACTACGTATGGCGGGATAATTTGCGTCAGCGAAATGACCTTGTAGGCGGCATCATACAGCCCAAGTGCCGTGTCTCCAATGCTTGAGCGTAGGATGACTGCGTCAAAGCGAAAAAATACCGTCAGCAAAATACTATTGAGGAGCAACGGGAAGGCCTCACGCCACATGGTACGCATCATGCCCCAATCCCATTGTGGCCCGGCGCGGAACAATACCCGTCCTTGGAGCCACCACAACAATGCGGCGTTGAAGATGGTCGTGACGAGGGCCACCGCCCCCATGCTGATGATGCGCGTGTCGCTATCGGGCAGTATCCAGACCAATGTGATGCCGGCTAGTGTGCGGATGACACTAGTGATGACTACGACCAGGGCGGGGATTTCCATGCGTTGAGCTGCTTGAAACGATGCACTCGCAGCCGCCGCAGTTGCTGCCGGCCACAAATGTAACAACAGCAGCACCAGCGCAATCGTTGTGCCTGGTGTAAAGGGCGGCATGTATGGCTGGAGGATCCACAGCAGTGCCACGGTGAGGGGCACGACGATGGCTGCCATAACCCAACGCATGCTCAGGCTCACCCCAAAGATGTGTGGAGCACGTTCGGGCTGTACTGACGCCTCGCGCACGGCCAAATCGTTGAGGCCCCAGTTGACGATAGTGACAAGGTACATGCTGGTAATGAGCGCCACGAAGCTCCATGCACCACTCGCAGTGGGACCGAGGGCGCGCAATGTAACTGCGGCAAAGCCGAGATCGAGCACCTTGCCGGTCAAATTGGCAATGATGGGGATGCTGCTATTTTTGACGAAACGCGTCAGTGTGCTGGCTTCGCCATCGCGCCACCAGCGCCGCCAAAACCAGATTAGTACGGCAATGATGGGAATGCTCATTGCCGTAGCGAGCAGAAAAAGTGTGGTGTTGCTCACGAATCATCCTTTGTCGAGCGGAATATGCCCGCATCTGCGGTCATGGGCACAAATAGTGTACCATCCAAATCTTCGTGGAGGAGTTGTTCGTGCCCATGGCGGCGTTGTGCCATGCTCAGCAGGGCTGGGCGTTCGGTATGATACCCGTCACTGTACAGCACAAATTGGCTGGGCCATTGCGCCCACACGAGTGGATCTGGTTGAGCCCGCCAGGGGTAGATCATGCCGACGATGCCCTGGGGGGCTGGGCGCAGTGGGCTGGCGACTGTTTCAGACATCGGAGCATGATTGATTAGGAGTGATCCGTGTGGCCAAGAAAGGGCTACAGTGTGCGATGCTACCACTGCAACAGATACTTCGTCGGTGTTCCAGTGGGTGTCTGCATCGACAAATAGGCAGTGTACCTGTGGGTAGTGCCCACAAAAAGTGTGGCCATAGTCTGTACTCGCAGGTGTCCACACAATATGTGACACTCCATGACGTACCAGGCTGTCGAGTCCACCTACGGAGCCTTCAGTGGGCTGTGTGATGATGACCACATCGACAATGTGGCGGTGGAGTAATGACGCATGCTGCCCCAAAAACGCCAATAATGCTGGGGCATCGTTGGCAGTGTCGATGAGGAGCCGTGTGCCGGCCTGGGTGCGCACGAAGACCGTGTCGCCGGCGATAGCCGGGACAATGATGCCGGGTTGGCTATCACGGGTGTGTTGTATGGCATAGAGCGCTCCGGCCATCCCAATCAAAACAATCATCATCCAAAAACGACCTGCCACATTGTCCTCCTCTGTGCTATGAGACAACAGATGAGTCAGTGTGGCAGGTAGGCGTTACCAATGCATGACCAGGATGGTGATGCAGATTTAGCGGAGTGCGGTGACTTCGATTTCGACCTTGGCGTCACGTGGCAAACGTGCGACTTGTACGGTCGAACGTGCTGGTGGATTGCTGGTGAAGTACTTGCCGTAGACGGCGTTCATGGCAGCGAAGTCGTTCATGTCTTGCAAAAAGACCGTAACCTTGACGACCTTGTCGAGCGAGCTCCCGGCGGCTGCAAGCACACCCTGAATGTTGGCAAATACTTGCTCGGTCTGGGCAGTAACATCGCCGTCGACAAACTCACCGGCTGGGGTCAATGGAATTTGACCCGAGCAGTAGACCATGGTGTCGGTCATGATTGCTTGTGAGTATGGTCCAATGGCTGGTGCGGCTTGGTCGGTCGATACAACGGTGCGACTCATGTGCGTTTTCTCCTCAAAAATACTTCCCTGAGCATTGTACCGCATCTTGTGGTCTGTATCAGTGTGGTGCCGTGAGGCAAGCTGGGCCAGGAAGCGGTCGACTGCTTGAGGTGACTGCAACACAAGAGTGCGTAGGTGTGTGGCCGTCTGCATTCGTTGATAGATCGCTGGGCGGCGCGTGCGCGGATAGTGCCAGACAAAGCGAATGAATTCCCAGGTGAGTTGTTCGGGGCACCCTGGTGTGATATCAGGGCGACTGCGCCCGTGGTATTGGATGCGTCGGCGCAGGATGCGATAGAGGCAGAGCCAGCGCGGCATGTCCAAAAAGATAAACGTATCTGCGGCCTGGATGCGTTGGTCGAGTGTCGATGAATAGTTGCCGTCGATAATCCAGGTGGGGGTGTCGATGATGTGTTGTTGGGCGGCAATCAGTTCATCACGACTGATTGCTTGCCACTGTGGTTTCCAAAAAATGGTATCAAGGTGCGTGACTGGTATACCGAGGATATCACCGAGTCGGCGAGCAAAAGTGGATTTGCCTGCTCCACCCGATCCCACGATGATGATACGTTGCATGATGCCCTTATTTTTGTAAAACGAAGTGACCGCATTATAGCATGGACAATGGGCTACGCTGCCCTCATACCCCAGAGAGATAGAGTATAATCCACATGATAGTCAACACATTTATGTGCTGGTGCAGGAGCGGTGCTGAATGCGGGCATAGACATGTTGTGCCTGCTGTGTGAGAGGGGAAAAGTATGTCAACCTTGGCAAACCGTGTGGTGCTCATTACTGGGGCTTCAAGTGGATTTGGGGCTGATATTGCGCGTAAGGCTGTGGCCCAAGGTGCCAAGGTCGTGTTGGCAGCTCGCTCGACAGACAAATTACAGGCACTGGTGCAGGATTTGGGTGGTGCGAGCCGAGCGTTAGCAGTAACGGCAGACGTAACCAGGGACGCTGATGTAGCTCACCTCTATGAGGAGTCCCAAGCGTTTGGCCCAGTGGATACGCTCATCAACAATGCGGGATTTGGTTTTTTTGATCCGCTGGTGGATGCGCCACTGCAAGATTTGCAACGCATCATGGATGTCAATGTCTATGGTGCCGTCCGTTGTACACGAGCCTTTTTGCCGAGTATGTTGGCACGTGGCAAAGGGCATGTCACCATGATGGCCTCGATGGCTGGTCTGGTAGCAGCGCGCAATATGGCCTATTACAGTGCCAGTAAGTTTGCCTTGGTGGCCATTGGGCGTACCCTGCAACAGGAATTACATCGCAGTGGCGTCAGTTGTAGTATTATTTGTCCAGGCGTGGCACAGACCGGGTTCCAACAACATGCTCCCAACGAAAAGTACCCCCGTGCAGCTGCATTGAGCTCGTGTACGCCCGAGCAAGTGGCCCAAGCAGTATTGCGCGACTTGGCAAGTCCTGCCAATCGCGAAATCATTGTCCCGGGGAGCAGTGCGTTGCTCGCCCGCTTTAGTGCGGCCTTCCCTGGGGTGTCACGGGCCATCATGAATCTGATTGGCTAAAGAAATTATGGCGATGATGCGCAAGAATCTAGAACGCGAATAGAACGATATGCAGCAGAGGAATCGACTTTCACAACGCGTACAACTGGTGCCAGCGTCAGGGATACGCAAATACTTCGACATTGCAGCGCAGATGGAAGACGTCATCTCGCTGGGGATTGGCGAGCCAGATTTTGTGACTCCTGACCATATCCGCCAGGCTGCCATTGCTTCTATTGAGGCGGGTAAGACTGCCTACACCTCCAATTCGGGATTACTGGAGCTCCGCGAAGCCATTGTGAGCCATGTCGCACAACGCTATCAGGTGACGTATGATGCCCAGACCGAAGTGTTGGTGACGGTGGGTGTGAGCGAAGCGCTACAACAGGCCATGTTGGCGGTCATCGATCCTGGCGACGAAGTCATCATCCCAGAGCCCTGTTTTGTGGCATATACGGCCTGTGTGTTGTTGGCAGGTGGGGTGCCGGTTACGGTGCCTACCACGATGGAGTCGGAATTCATGGTGGATCCAGCCACCATTGCTGCCGCTATTACACCGCGCACCAAAGCCATTTTGATTGGGTATCCCAACAACCCCACTGGGGCAGTGTGCGATCGCGAGACGTTGCAGGCAGTGGTCGATATTGCTGTCCAACACGATTTATTGGTGTTTTCGGATGAAATCTATGATCGCCTGGTGTACGGTGTCGAACACATCTGTGTGGCGAGTTTGCCTGGTGCCCGTGATCGGACGATTTTGATGGGTGGCTTTTCTAAAGCCTATGCCATGACTGGCTGGCGTTTGGGATGGGTGGCGGCACCAGCCGAAATCAGCGCTGCTATCCGCAAAATCCACCAATACGGTATCATGTCGGCGCCGACGGCGGCTCAATATGCAGCGTTGGCCGCATTGCAAGACGGTGAATCGGATGTGCAAGCCATGGTGGCAGAGTACGACCGGCGGCGACGGGTGTTGGTCGATGGGCTGCGGCGCTTGGGTTTCCCCACGTTTGAACCACGCGGGGCGTTTTATGTGTTCCCGCAGGTCAGTCATTTGGGCCTGAGTAGTAGTGAGTTTTGTGATCAATTGCTGGCATCTGAGCACGTGGCAGTCATCCCCGGTGATGCGTTTGGTCCAAGTGGGAGTGGCTTTGTGCGGATGTGTTATGCTGTGTCCATGGATAAGATTGAGACCATGCTTGAGCGTCTTGAGCGGTTTGTGAGGAAATGAGAACGACATGCGTCTGTCTGTGGTAATGCCGTGCTACAACGAAGCAGAAACACTGCCGTTGATTCTGGCGAAGGTCCGTGCAGTCAATATCGACAAAGAAATAATTGTGGTGGATGATTGCTCCACAGACAATACATCAGCCGTGTTAGCCGCAGAGCAACAACAAGACCCTCACCTGCGTGTAGTACGCCATGAAGTCAATCGTGGCAAAGGTGCTGCGGTGCGTACCGGATTTGCGCACGCCACTGGTGATATCATCATCATCCAAGATGCAGATCTCGAGTATGACCCCAATGACTATTATGAAGTCGTTACACCAATCATGGATGGTCGGGTGACGGTGGTGTTTGGGTCGCGGTTTATGGGACGACATACGGGGATGTATTTTTGGAACGCACTCGGTAATAAGTTTTTGACCTTCCTCACCAACTTTCTGTTTAATTGCTGGCTGTCTGATATGGAAACCTGCTACAAGGCTTTTCGGGCCGATATTATTCAATCGATTCGACTCGAAAGCAACGACTTCCGTATCGAACCCGAAATTACTGCCAAGATTCTCCGGCGTGGTCATCGTATTTACGAAGTTCCAGTGAGTTATTTGGGGCGGACGTACGAAGAAGGCAAGAAAATGAAGCCTTCGCAGGGGTTTTGGGCTATCTGGGCGTTGTTCAAGTATCGCTTTTTTGCATAACATAAAGGGAGTGGGGCAATGATGCAACACTATTTGCAGCAGTTGGCCACTGTATTGCAACAGGTTCCTGCTGAGCCGTGTGATGCGGTCTTGGAAGCCCTGTGGCAGACATACCAACGTGATGGCACAGTCATTGTGTGTGGTAATGGCGGGTCAGCTGCGACAGCATCCCATTTGGTGTGTGACTTGGGGAAGTGGACGGTCGTGCCCAATCAGCGACGTTTCCGTGCCGTCGCACTGACCGATAATATGCCGCTGGTGACAGCATGGGGCAATGACACGGCCTATGATCAGGTCTTTGTCGAGCAGTTGCCCATGGTATATCGCCCCGGCGATACGCTGGTTGCGATTTCGGGCAGTGGTAATTCCCCCAATGTGTTGAATGCTGCCACCTGGGTGCAAGCACAGGGTGGCCATGTGGTGGGTATGAGTGGCTTTGGTGGTGGCAAGCTGGCTGCACTCGCGGACACTGCATTTGTGGCACCGAGCTCATTCATGCCTGAAGTCGAAGACGTGCATATTGCGCTCTGTCATGCGCTGGCCGTCAATCTTGCTAATCGGATTCGTGGCCAATGAAGCTCATCCTTGGACTTGACTTCGGAGGCACCAAATTAGCCGCTGGCCTCGTCGACGCCGATGCGGGGACCGTGGTTGCCTCGGTGCGGGCTGCGACCCCGGCTGGTGGAGCACAGGCCGGGTTGTCCCAGATGTTGGCACTCGGTGCTGAACTGGTGGCTCAAGCGCCAGCGCCTATTCAGGCAGTGGGGGTGTCGTTCGGTGGCCCAGTTGAGGCCGATGGTCGCACAGTGCGCCTCTCAATGCACGTGCCCGGCTGGGAAGGGATGCCGCTCGCACAGCACTGTGAGTCGCAATTCGGTGTGCCATGTGTGATTGCCAACGACGCAGATGCTGCCGGGTTGGCCGAATATCGCTTTGGAGCCGGCCAAGGGTGTACTCACATGTTGTATCTGACGGTGAGCACTGGTATTGGCGGTGGTGTCATCGTCAATGGACGTCTGCATCGTGGTGAACACGCCTGGGCGGGTGAGGTGGGGCATATGATTCTCAAACCCGATGGACCCGCCTGTGCCTGTGGTGGCAATGGCTGCCTTGAGTCATTATCATCGGGTTTGTCGATTGCGCGTGATGCACACATCAACCGCCCACCGACATTGGCTCATCTGGCACCGCACGAGGTGACTGCCAAGGCGGTTGCCGAAGCGGCTGCTGCTGGTGATGTCGTGGCGCAGCAGATTTGGGATGCAGCAGTCGGCTGGTTGGGAGTGGGGATTTCTTCGGCGTGTAATCTGTTGAATCCTGGTGTGGTGGTGGTTGGTGGTGGTTTGACTGGTGCCGGCGAGCAATTATTTGCACCACTCCGCGATATCATGGCGTATCGGGCCCTGGCCAAACAGGTCGAACTTCGCCCTGCCGCACTCGGTACGGTAGTCGGCATCATGGGTGGGGCCGCATTGTGCATTGGTTGAAGTCAGTCATACGCGAAAAATACCAGCAGTGGGCTGATACAATCAGCCCACTGCTTTTGTGTCGAATGTCTAGGATTGCGATCGCTTCATCTGCTCGATTTGGCGGCGCAACAAATCGACGTGGACTCCTTGCTCGCCACTCGCTTCATACTCGGCAAGCATAATCTCCATGGCAGCCAAATCCTTGATGCTCATGTTACGACCACGAGCAGAAGCCGCCATTGCGCGTTTTTGGGTTGCCATCGAACGTGGCGCCATCATTTCGGTTTCGATGGCATCGTAGAATGACATGCTATGGCGCGATAGACTGGCACTGCGCATTTTGGCAGCACTCATGACCTGCCGAGCATTGCCATAATCCCCCATGCGATTGTAATTATTGGCCAATGCACTCTGATACGCCATGTCGACATTGGCAGCTTCGGCACTGATGTCGCTGTCTTCGGGGTGTTGCTGAGCCTCAATGACACTACACAGCTGGAGTGCCAATGTGCCCTCGAATTGCTGGGCAGTCCCCGTGCTGTCAGTACCGGTAAATGTGGCCGTGATGGTGTAGCTCCCCGGCACTGTGTGATCGGCTGGGATGAGGCGCAAGTAAATGCTCCGCTGCTCGTGAGCAATCATGGTGCCGATCGACAGCGTGACGGTTTGCTCTGTCGCCGTGTGTGGCATACCCCCCAAGACTTCGTAGCTGAACCCGGCTGGGATGCTCAGCTGTACCGTGCATTGCTGAAGTGCTGCCGCAAATAGCTCGTTGAGCTCGCTCCCGAAAAACCGTTCGATATCGTTGGATTCTTCAATGAAGTAATGATTACCTTGCCCATGCTGTGCCATCGTGTTCAACAACGATTCGTTGTAGTGCATGCCTAGACCGTACGTCGTCGTGCTCACATTGCGAGCAGCATAACTACCACTTAAGACGCCAAGTGTCGCTTGGTCGGTAATGCCATGGTTGGCCTCACCATCAGTCAATAACATGACACGATTGACACAGGTAGTGTGCTGATTGTTGCGTAATAACGTGTCAGCCCCGAGCTTCCACCCTTCTGACAAATTGGTGCTGCCACCCGCTTGTACACTCTGGAGCGCATGCTGGATGAGGCGTTGGTTGGCCTCGTTGGCGAGTAGATTGTCGGCGAGAAGTGCAACCTGATTGTCAAAAGTGACAATCGTGCAGTAGTCCTCGGCACTGAGACGCTGTACGATGCGCTGGGCTGCCACAATCGCATCAGCCAACTTTTGCCCCTGCATTGATCCACTGCGGTCAATGACAATCCCCAAATTCAAGGGCACACGCTGCGTGCCCGCTACAGCTGGTGCTTGTAATGCGATTTTGATTATGCCATCTTCGCGAGTGCCTGAGGCGGTGCTTTGCATCGCAATATGTGTGCGATTACTGGTGAGCTTCATTTGCATATGTGCACTGCTCTTTCTTGGTTTTTGATACGCTAAATCTCTGATTACTATTACAGTAATAACGTAATAATAACAGTATTTAGTGTGATTGTCAAATGAATATTTGTGAATACAATCATATTTGATAATCACATTTGACTATGTTATACTCTATAAGTAACGTTTTACTGTTATTTAAGTAGAGCTTTACATATAGACAAAAAATGGATATCACCGCAAAGGAGCAACGCGTATGGATGCACATTTGCAGCACTTGAAGGTACATATGTTTGTTATGCAACAGCAATACAAGCTGATCCAAGACGCTATACATGCGATGTACCCAGCGCTCCGTATGCTCAACCACAAGCCATTATTTGAAAAGCACGATGTAGTGACGCGGGCATTCATCACGGCCAACGCGAGGCAGACGCAGGTTTTGCAGGATATATTGGGGATGTTGGATTACTTTGTGCAGGTGGCTGAGGCCAAGGGGTTCACCCTCAATGAGCTCGACGTACCTCCGGCCGACATCGATTGGGCGGGGCACATGCCGTGGTTGACCACTGAGGCGGGGCAGTCTTCGCTGTCAGACGATGCTGACGACGATGAGGATTGCCGCATCTACACGGATTTCAGCCTTTACAGTGATGATCGTCTGTACGAAGACGACGATGAAGATTTGCCATTTGATGATGACGATTGCCCTGACGACATGCCAGGGCCCAGCTCGCTACGCATCCATCGGCATTTTTGGGACGAATATGACGACATCAAGAGCGACACCAGCGCGCCATCCGAACATGCTTCAGAGTTGCCTGTGACTGGCGATGAGCTGAGTGATGGTGAAATGCGCAACTTGTTTGGCTTGGATGAGGCTTCGGTCGATGATGCGCCAGACCCATGGGTGCACCTGAAGTGTTTGGGCATCCTGCCGCCGGCGGAGTTGGCACGGTCCATGGTGGGGGATGATGAGGTGCAGTGCGACGATGGCCATGGCAGCGACCACGTCGAGCCGAGTGACGACGTCGACCCTGACCCCGACTACAACGTTCCCGGCATGTAACACAATCCCCCCCGCTACCATGTCGGTAACGGGGGGGATCAGATAACTGCTAGGGATTGCGGCGCAGGATTGCCCCGATGCGGCGCAACTCGCCGTTGTCGATGATGCGATCATCACGGAAATGAATTTCGACACCGTCATCGATGACATAGCGGTACCAACGGCGTTCGCTGTCTGATTCGGTGTCAATGACCTCGACGGCATCGTGGCGGATGACGCTGTCGATGTGATGGTCGTTGCTGGCTTCAGCCATGACAGCCGCAGATACCAAGGCATTGATGGGCTGTGCTTCACCATCGATCAACTCTTGGAGCTGGGCATCATCGAGGCCAGCCAGCTGGGCGCGAATGACGCGCAGGGGTAAGAAGTTTTCTTTGAGGCGTGCAGCGGCGAGGAGTTGAAGCAGATGGCGATGGGTGTAGCGTGGGGTGCGGACCTTGTCGACTGGCGCATCTATCAAGCCTTCGTCGGTGTAGTAGCGAATCGTGCGCTGTGTGACGCCTGCTTGTTCGGCCAGCTGGCGAATCGTAAACAATTCTTGGTTCATGGATTAACTCTCGTCAGTGTATTTATTACTTCTCACATCGTACCATCTCACTGTGTGAGCGTCAATTGATGGTATGTAACGATAGCGAAATAAATCCATGAGAAGGAGCATACCAAGCTGGTATGCTCCTTGGTGGGTAAGGCGAATTGTCTGGTGAATTTATGCGCCTCTGACGACGGGCATGCTGCCTTCGAAGCGCATCACGACGATTTCATCATCAACGTCGATTTCGCCATCGGCGAGGGCCGACCATTCAACGCCGCTGACACGAATGCGTACCTGATTGGCTGTCCCGACGGCGATGCACACCCCACGTTGGCCGATGAGTTGCCCGCGCATGTCGTTGAGTTGTGTTGGCTGCTGGTGCATCCGTGCGTAGATGCGAGTTCCCACCACTGCCGATGCAACGGTTGACAGTGCGAAGACAACGAGTAGCCATGCATCCAAGCTGGGCAACACGAATGCGGCAACGGCCGTAATCAAGGCGGCGATGCCAATCCACAGCATGTAGATGCCTGGCACAAACATCTCGATGGTCAGCAGTATGATGCCAATAGTGGCCCAGATGAATGCATTATTGAGCATTACTTCCCGTCTTTCGCTTGCATGATCTCGGTGAGGGTGGTCAAGGCTCCACCCAGCGAGTTGAGCTCGGTCGGTACGACAATCAAACGGGCTGCTGGTGACTCACCCAGCTTTTGTAGTGCATCCACATAGCGCTGCGCCACGAAGTACTGCAGGGCTGCTTGCGGATTGCCCACTGATTCGACCAACAAGCGGGTGGATTCGGCTTCGGCGGCTGCCAGTCGCTCACGAGCCTCGGCTTGGCAGCATCGAGCATATCCTCGTCGGTGTAGTAGCGGATGATATGCTGTACGAAGCCTGCTTATTATGAAATTTTTTATGATTCATTACTAGTCAAAATTTAACACTTTATCGTATGAATGTCAATTGGTGGTATGTAACGATAGCGAAATAAATCCATGAGAAGGAGCATACCAAGCTGGTATGCTCCTTGGTGGGTAAGGCGAATTGTCTGGTGAATTTATGCGCCTCTGACGACGGGCATGCTGCCTTCGAAGCGCATCACGACGATTTCATCATCAACGTCGATTTCGCCATCGGCGAGGGCCGACCATTCAACGCCGCTGACACGAATGCGTACCTGATTGGCTGTCCCGACGGCGATGCACACCCCACGTTGGCCGATGAGTTGCCCGCGCATGTCGTTGAGTTGTGTTGGCTGCTGGTGCATCCGTGCGTAGATGCGAGTTCCCACCACTGCCGATGCAACGGTTGACAGTGCGAAGACAACGAGTAGCCATGCATCCAAGCTGGGCAACACGAATGCGGCAACGGCCGTAATCAAGGCGGCGATGCCAATCCACAGCATGTAGATGCCTGGCACAAACATCTCGATGGTCAGCAGTATGATGCCAATAGTGGCCCAGATGAATGCATTATTGAGCATTACTTCCCGTCTTTCGCTTGCATGATCTCGGTGAGGGTGGTCAAGGCTCCACCCAGCGAGTTGAGCTCGGTCGGTACGACAATCAAACGGGCTGCTGGTGACTCACCCAGCTTTTGTAGTGCATCCACATAGCGCTGCGCCACGAAGTACTGCAGGGCTGCTTGCGGATTGCCCACTGATTCGACCAACAAGCGGGTGGATTCGGCTTCGGCGGCTGCCAGTCGCTCACGAGCCTCGGCTTGGC
>VFQS010002432.1_pt1 | contig 15307 bp, 10 predicted proteins | sample 3512361 | NCBI WGS metagenome assembly VFQS01 (sample SAMN10412375, study PRJNA504923) | tailings metagenome | isolation source: Relicate 1 Philex TSF3 active mining | place: Philippines
AAAAATCAATTGATGTGGATGCCGATGGTTTGCTGTATGTCAACAGTTCGGAATCGCTGGAGGCCATTCCGGACGGCAGTTCAAACACATTGCTGCTGGGGGAGGGTTCAGAGCGGTTGCCGGGTCAGGGCTGGTTGTTTGGTGACAGGGGCACTTTGCGTAATGGCCTGCCGCTGGATCTGGAACAAAAGGCGAATGGGTTGAAGCAGCAGACGGTGGCATTGGCGTCAGGGGTGACTGATGCAGAGCGAGCAGCGGTGAGAATGCGCGAGGGCCTGAAGGTGGGCGGGTTTGCCAGCAGGCACAGTTTTCAGGTGAATTTTTTGGTGGCGGATGGCAGTGTGCGTGGATTGAGCCGACAGATTGATGCGGCGATCCTGCGGCAACTGATCAGTCGCTCCGATGGTGGTGGCGTCGTGGAGTTTTAAGGATCTGGGCCACGCAACGTCCAGTGGGGGCGGGTTTGGGGTGATGAACGTTTGTTTGGTGTTGCGTGGCTGGGACATTGAACTGTCACTGCAGCTGACGTGCCGATAGCGATACAGCGTCATCGAGTTGTACGGATTTCTCGCAGCGATGTCAGTGCCAGGGTTGCTGACTGATCCGGGGGTTGTCCGTTAGTGTGGTCCGGCGGTAGTACTCTGGTCTCCAGCGTGCTGCCAGCCAATGGGGCCAGCCAATGGGGCCAGCCAATGGGGCCAGTCGATGGTGCCAGTCGATGGTGCCAGCCAGTGTGGCCAGTCGATGGTGTCAGCCAGTGGTGCCAGTCGATGGTGCCAGCCAGTGGGGCCAGCCAGTGGGGCCAGCCAGTGGGGCCAGCCAGTGGGGCTATCTATGGGCTTCGAGTTCCGTGGGCAGCAGCGAACTGTTGGATGCCGGCGGTTTTTGATTTGGATTTTGGGATTCCGGGGAGCGGGTGGCGGCTGAATGCAAATGGCGCAGGAAGGCAGCGGGTAAGCGGGTGTGCACAGCGAAAAAAAGACCCCGTTGTCTGAACAACGGGGTCGTATTCGAGTTTTTTATGCCAGGGCATCAGGTCGCGACGAATCATTCGGCCTTTGGAGCATCAGCGGCCGGGGCAGCGCCTTCAGCGGCTGGTGCGGCCGGGGCAGCACCTTCAGCGGCTGGAGCAGCACCTTCAGCTGCGGGGGCGGCTGGAGCAGCACCTTCAGCTGCCTTTTCGCCTTCTGCCGGGGCAGCAGCAGCGTCAGCGCCGTGGCCTGCTACGCCAGACTCGCGATCACCAGTCGTTGCGCCAGTCGGCGGAGCAGCAGGTGCTTCGCTGGGAGCTGTAGAGGCGGCTGGTTCACCGCAACCAGCAACGACGAGGCACAGTGCCGCAACAGAAAAGAAACCCATCAGCTTTTTCATCAGAATGTTCCCGTTGATATTTGGCCGAATTTGTTGGCAGGATTGACGACTCACAGCCGCCTCGCCGCTGCGCCAACTTTAACATTTTCTGACCGAATTACACCTCAGGATGGCATTCCTCGGCGAATTCTCGAGGGTTTGCAGCGCACCGTGACTCAAATTCCTGCGGATTTTACCAACCGAGATTTCCAGCGAGCCCTATTTTATCGGCAAAGCCTGCGCCAGCGGTGTCATTGGTCTTCGCTGAATACTCAGACAATTCCGGCCACCTTGCCGACTCCCGCAGGCTCCCCCGGGGAATTCCACAGTTTACTGCCCTCGGTCGCCCCCCTGATCAAACGGCCGGAGTGGGCATAACTTCGCGGGCCTGCGAATCTCGGTCACAAGGTTGCTCAGGGTTGTCAGTTTTTCAGGATGTTCTGCCGCCAGATTTGTGCGTTCGCCGGGATCGGTTTCCAGATTGTAAAGCTCTGCCGTTTCACTGCCCTTGCTGAGATTCTGCCTGACCAGTTTCCACGGTCCCTGTCGCAGGCTCAACTGCCCCCCATACCCTGGGAATTCGCGATAGAGCCAGGGGCGTTCAGTCTGCTGAAGCGTGGTCAGCACAGGCACGAGGCTGACTCCGTCGCCGCCGATGCTGTCATTCCTGCGGACATCGCGTGCCCCTGTGAATTCAGCGAGGGTGGGCATCCAGTCTTCAAAGCCGCTGACGAAGTCACTTTCGGTCCCGGCGGGAATTCTGCCGGGCCACGAGACAATCGTGGGAACTCGCACACCACCCTCGTACAGTGATCCCTTGAGTCCTCGCAGTTCCCCCACACTGTTAAAAAACTCCGCATCCACTTCCTCAGACAGGTGCGTCGTACCATTGTCAGCACTGAACACCACCAGAGTGTTTTCCGTCAACTGGAGTCTGTCGAGTTCGTCCAGCAGGACTCCCACATCACTGTCGAGCCGGCTGATCATCGCCGCGTAGGCGGCCCTTGGTGTGAAATGCGGCGTGTATCCTCCGCGGGCGGCGGTGAACGGCGGGTCGTGCCAGCCCTGCTTCAGCCACGGTTCCAGATCGGCCTGTGGAACATGCAGGGCCACATGTGGCAGTGTGGATGGAAAGTACAGAAAGAACGGCCGCTCCTTGTTGGCACGCAGAAAATCCACAGCGGCACTGCGAATGCGATCGGGCGCATAATCGGTGCCCTGAAATGCTGCGTAGGCGGCCGGGTTTCGGGGATCACTTCCGGGAGGAAGCTTTGCGTGACCTGGGACGGCTGGCTGATTTTGCAGAGGAATTTTCCGGCGATCCTGCCAGAGGTAATCCGGGTAGTAGCTGTGAGCATGTCGCTGGCAGTTATAGCCGAAGAAATGATCGAAGCCCTGATTCAGCGGATCACCCTCACTGCCGGGGCCTCCAAGTCCCCATTTCCCGAATGCTCCTGTCACATACCCCTGTTGTTTGAGCATTTCAGCGATCGTGAGTTCTTCGTCAGGAATCGGGAGTTGTCCTTCCGGCTGAGCTTCACTGTTGTTTCGAATCCAGGCTCGTCCGGGATGCCGTCCGGTCAGGAGCACGCATCGTGATGGAGCGCACACGGCATTTCCGGAGTAGTGACCTGTCAGACGCATACCGCGAGCGGCGAGGCGATCGAGGTTGGGGGTGCGGATTTTCTGTTGCCCGAAGCAGCCAAGTTCCCGATACCCGAGATCATCGGCGAGGATAAACACAATACGGGGGCGCGCCGGAATTTCTGCACCACCGAGGAATTCAGTTCTTATCAGCTGGCATGCGAACCAGCAGCCGATGACCAGCATTTTTCGACACGACATTTGTGCACCCTCGAAATCTCGGCCGCGTGGGGCTGACAGACCTGCAGGACATGGGTCGAACTTCAGCAGTTCGACTGTGAATTGTCTACTCAACTGCCCGGCTGTCCGTCTTTTCCGGCCACATAAATTCGCTGGCCAACCCCGCCCCAGCGGAATTTCCCAAAGAACCCGCTGCCGGCTGGATTTTGCTGGTGACAATCGTATTGGTCGACGAATAACCTATTATTCCTGCAGCCCCCGTGCACGCACGGGGGGCCTGATCCTGCCATCAACTCCTTCCTGTTGCGGACACCGGTTCAATGCTCAGACTTTTCGGAAACTCGCACCGCTACTGCGACGGGGTCTCGCGCCGTTCCTTTCTGCAACTGGGCGGGCTTGCTGCGGGTGGCCTGACATTGGGGGATGTATTCGCTGCGGGCCCTGCAGGGGCCGGTCGTCAGCACAAGTCAGTAATCATGGTGTACCTGTCCGGCGGTCTGCCGCATCAGGACACGTTCGATATGAAACCGGAGGCACCTGCGGAGGTGCGCGGAGAGTTTCAGCCGATTCACACGACGGTTCCGGGAACGCAGTTCTGCGAGTTGCTGCCGAAGCTGGCGATGGTGGCGGACAAATGTTCGATTGTGCGTTCCTGCGTCGGTCAGCGTGACGAGCATTCCAGTTTTCAAAACCTGACCGGGTTTACAATGGGCGAAGTCCAGCGGGACGGCATCCCGAACTTTGGCTCGGTCGTGGCCAAAACATTCGGTCAGGTCAACGAGGTGACTCCGGCATTTGTCGACTTGTTCCCGACCATGCAGCACCGTCCGTACAACAGTACTGGTGCCGGGTATCTGGGCAGTGCCTTTAATCAGGTGCGAGCTGACGGCGAAGATCTGGCCAGCATGCAGCTGAGATATATCGAGGGGCAGCAGTTTCAGGGGCGCCAGTCGCTGCTGGATCAGCTTGACACATTCCGCCGTCAGGCAGATTCCAGAAATCTGGACAATATGCGGGAGAGTTACCGCAGAGCTTTCGATGTGCTGACGTCATCCCGGCTGGTGGACGCCATGAACGTCGAGCGTGAAGATCCGTCGGTTTTGGCCATGTATGGTCGGGGGTCATCAAAGCATCTGGGCGATGGTGCTCCGCTGTGGAACGACCAGCTGCTGATTGCTCGCAGGCTTGTGGAAGCTGGCGTGCGAGTCGTCACTGTGGCTTACGGCTTCTGGGACACTCATGGAAACAATTTCGGTCACTGCCGAGCGCACCTGCCGACTCTGGATACCGGCCTGTCTGCTTTGATTCGAGATTTGCACGATCGAGGCCTTGACCGGGACGTTACGGTCGTGGTCTGGGGCGAATTCGGCAGGACTCCGAAGATCAACGACAAGGCCGGTCGCGACCATTGGGCTCCGGTGCAGTCCGTGCTGTTTTCCGGCGGTGGAATGCCCATGGGCCAGGTAATTGGCTCAACGGACAGGATCGCGGCTTACGCCGCTGACCGTCCGATCCACTATCGTGATATTCTGTCAACAATTTACCACAACGTGGGAATTGACAGCAGCACGTACATTCGTGACATGGCCGAGCGGCCCGTGCGAATCCTTCCCGAGGAAGCTCGCCCGATTCGCGAACTGCTCGCAAATTCCTAGCCCGAGGGCCACCACGGTCTCTGTTATGGCAGCAACGGCAACAGTTCGTCGATGCTGCTGAAGACCACAAAGTCTGCATCATCGGGCAGGAAGTCCTTCCACGACGATGCCGATGTGACGACGGCTGAGGCTGCGGTTGATAAAACGGCTTCCGTGTCTGATGTGATACTTTGAACACGATAGATCTGGCTGTTAATCCAGATGTCTGTGCCGACAGCCAGTTCTGACGTGAAGGCAGTTCCGCTGCCCGACAGCAGGGGGCTGCCGGCCTGCAGCGAGACCGTTCCCGTCAGTTGAGTTCCTGTGGGCGGTGCCTTGGTCAGCGGAACTTCCCCGAGTGCTCCATTGCTGTAAACACTTTTCAGGTCATAGGTCGTCAGATTATTGATCTGATCAACAACCGACATGCCATTGCCGAGGACGCGGCCAAACACCGTGTATTTACCCTCGTCGAGGAACGTGTTATCGGCAACATTGATGAACCACTGACTGCTGCCGCTGTTGATATTGCCTGACACCATCGCCATGGCGAGGGTGCCGCGCAGATTTGAGTTTGCTGCCAGGAACTCGTTCTGAATTGGTGGATTGGTCTGCACACTGCTGATCCGACTGTCACTCAGAGTGAAGCCACCACCCTGAATGACAAAGTTCGGGACACTGCGATGTACGATCAGGCCCGAGTAAGCCGGGGATGCCTGATAGCTGAGGAAGTTTGCAACAGTCACGGGGGCATCGGCGTCCAGCAGTTCAACGTCAAATGTTCCTGACGTGGTGTTGAATCGCACCAGTGTCCCTGTGGCATAGTGAACGTAGATTGACTGATCAGCGACTCCGGCGGCCGCTGTCGCCCTGATCATGAGGCGATGGTCTCCCTGGTCCTGCCCGTCGGCAGTCAGCGGAACACTGAGACTATAGATACCGGAAGAATCGGCAGTTGCCACTGCATCGTCGTACTGTCCATCGCCATCGCTGTCGACGGCGAGTGTGGCATTCGGAGCGGTAACGCCATTCACCGTGAAGCTGCTGTCGCGTGTGAGCAGGATACCGCTGGACTGCTCAACCAGGTTGGAAGAAACGTCGGTGGTGAGGCTGAAGCTGTCACCATCCTGGACGAGAACCGCAGCGGAATCGGTGGCTGCCGTGCCAACAATTGACGCGGTGACAGTGCCAGTACGAGTGCCTTCGGGGACAGAACCAGCGACGACAATCAATTGGATGACAGCAGACGTCTGCCCGGCGGGAATGGTGACCGCAGCCGGTCCGGAGAGCAGGTCTGGCTGGGCATATACGAGGCTGACCACGACGTCAGCGTCGGCGGCTTTTCCGAGGCTGACAGTGGTGCTGACGGAGCCGATCAATTCATTGACAGACGGAATCGCGGGGTCAATCGACAGTGAGAAGATGTCGTCCTCTGTAATACTCAGTGACGCCTGTCCCGCATCAAAACTGCCTGCCGTTACGAAAACAGTCGCGGTACCTGCGAGGCTGACGATCTGGTCATTGACATCGGCTACGGAAAACTCGACCTGCCTTTGTCCTGCCGGTATGACAATTGTCGAGGGGAATGAGATTCGCGGGGAACTGGATGCGAGTGAAACGGTGAGGGGACTGGAAATGTCAGCCGTATTGCGTGACACGGTCAGGCGAGCATCGGTGGTGGAGCCTTCAGTCAGACCGGACTGAGCGGGGGTCAGTGACAGCGATGGAACTTCATCATCCTGAACTGTCAGGGAAATGGTCACCTGACCAAATCCAACAGCGTTTGCGGTGGCGATCAGTGTAATGTCACCCTGAGCAATATCGTCATTCAGCGGGACAAGCACCACATCCACAGATGTTTGCCCGGCGGGAATAGTGGCCGAGGCGGGAACAGTCAGTGCACCGGAATCGGCATCCAGGGTCACCTGCAGGGGTTGCGAAACGTCGAGAGCACTTCGTGTGACGGTCAGTACGATGCCATCACTGGAATCTTCGACGACGGAAGTGCTGCTGGCGGACAATCCCAGCGCAGCGGTCTCGTTGTCAGTCACAGTCAGCGAGACGACACCTGGATCGAAACCAGCGGCCGACGCTGAGACCTGCATTGTGGCTGTGCCGTCAAGCACCACATTATCGACAGCATTGAGAGCGAATGTGACAGATGACTGTCCCGCAGGAATCTCAACTGTCGCTGGTCCTGTGGCGCGGTCGGATCCGATCGCTATGAAAACGGTGATAGCCTGGTCGAGGTTTTCTGTATTTCTGGAGACAGTCGCTGTGACTGCAGCAGCACCCTCCGACACAGTGGTGGAGGACAATTCGAGGGTCAAAGTTGCCGACTCGTCGTCGGTCACGGTAACTGAACCGGCTCCCGAGGTGAAGCCCGTTGCGGTGGCGGCCAGTGCCTGGCTGCCGGGCAGGTTCACGATCTGGTCGTTGACTGGTACTGCGGTGAAATTAATCGAAGCGGCCCCGGCGGGGATCGTGACGGACGCTGGAACATTCAGTCGGCCGCCTGACGACGACAGAGTGACGGTCAGGGGCTGCGAGTTGTCTGCGGAATCCCGGGCCACCGTCACTTCAACTCCAGAAGCCGCATTTTCGGCCACAGAACTGGCTGATGGAGTCAGAGTCAGAGTCTGCGACTGCACTGCAGTGTCGTCGTCAGTAATCGTGAACGAGGTTGAGCCAGCGGAGAACCCGGTGGCTGCCACTGTCAGCTGGACCGTGGCAGTACCGTCGGTCGTGGAATTGTTGGTGATGGCAATCCCGGCAGTGGCAGACTGGCTGCCTGCCGGGATGGTCAGGGTGGCTGGCAGCGTAAAGCGACCGGAAGCCGGGGCAGACAGCTGCACTGTGAGCGGCTGTGCGAAGGAGCCTGAGCGATTCACCGTGAGAACGGCAGTGCCGGCAGTTTCCGCGACGGAGGCCGGATTGACTGCAGCGGTCAGTACAGGAGCAGCCTGATTGACAGCGGCGGCTGCCTTTGCGAAGGCCCCGGTAACAGTTGCTGTAATCCGATCTTTCTGAGCAATGTCTGCGACGCTGCCGGGACGCCCAAGCCTGCGAACGACACCCGTGGTGGCGGTGCCAGCAACTTCGAACCGATCGGAACCCAGCAGGGCACCAACGATGAGCCTGCGAGACAGTACTGTCTGTCCCTGCAGAATGATGCTGTCATCTCCCTGACGCATCCAGAGTGACGCTGGGCCCGTGACTTGTGTGCCATCCAGCAGCACAACATCCCTTCCGCGGCCTGCATCGACGTACAGAGAACTGCGAAGTATCGAATTCTGAAACGCAATGTTGTCGTCACCGCGACCTGTGAGCAGCACCACGCTGCCATTGATGGTCGAGCCGGTCACAACCAGCGAATCGGCACCAGAGCTGGTCTGTATCGACAGGGAACGGTTCAGTGTGGTGTCGGCCATCGCGAACTGCAGTGCACCCTCGGCTTCCACATCCAGTGCGCCACCCGCGGTGATGCGGCTGAACACCACGGTGTCATTGCCGATACCGGTATTGACCGACAGGAGTCTGTCAAAGGCAGTCCCAGTGAAGCTGAGTGTGTCATCACCGGATTCACCCAGCACCTGAACACGGCGACTGAAACGCACGTCGCTGCCGACCGAGAAAACGTCGTTGCCGGCGCCTAAACGAACGAGCAGAGGGCGATCGAGAGCTGTGCTGGTTGAACTGATGGCGAAGGGGGCCTGAGTTCCATTGATGGTTGTGCCGCTGCGGCCGCGAAGTGTCAGCGTACCCGGAGCAGCAACCAGTTCGAGATCGTTGGCGAGGCTGTCTCCCGTGACAATCACGGCCGCATCTGACAATGAGACCGTGACGTTTCCGGCCAGCAGACAGCGAGTTTCCAGTCGTTCCGGGCGGGCGCGATCCGAACGATGGCAGCGGCGACTGCGGACAGCAGATGACGAACCTGACCGGAGCTGATTCCAGACTTTCCTGATCCACTGTGCTGTCATGTGCTGATTCCAACAATTTGCCATGCGGACGCGCGGCTGCTGTGACGTCAAATTACACCCAGACACCCTATATTACCCGATGAAGACGCGGAATGAGGGGTTTTCTTTCCCAAAAATCGGGGAAATCCTGTTGCCTGCGGGAGTGATGCATTGCGGTCATCGAGGCTGCCGCGTTCCCTGGACCAGGAGGCAGCGACAGCTCGCATGAGAGCGACTGACCCCGCGAGTCTCTTTCGGGCGTGCCTGAGCAGCGTTTCCGCGCGGCGCTGGTTTCAGGATTTTCGGCGTCGAGTGTTTTTTTGCCGGGGCGGCCGCCATGGCGGCAAATCGAGCTGCAGCAGGTGTTCCAGATCCATGTTGAGCAGTTCTTCCGTGAGATCGCTCATTTTGTCGTTGACGGCATCGCGTTTGTCGGAGGTCTGGCCGGAGGGATTCTGACGGTCCTGAGTTCTCTGCGGTCGCGTGGATGGTTTTTGTCGATTCTGCGGATTCTGTGGAATCGGGATATCATTCAGTCGCCCAGGTCCGGACTCGAGCAGCGCCAGGAACTGCTCACTGTCGATGCCTCTGGCCCCCCGGCGACTGGCGGCACGGTGCAGGCGGTGATCGCCGGAGACGACAAGTACCTGTCGGGGGCTGCTGTGCGAACTCAGCAACCTTTCGATCTCATCGTCAGCAGACTGCGTGCCGGAGGAGAAGGTCACGGAGAATGGCCATTGGGCAGCCGGAGTCGGGGACTGTTCCTGCTGGTGCCGACCATCAGCATCCGCTGCTGCGTCGAACACGACAACGGTGTCGCGACAGACATCATCTGACAATTCGGCTGCCAGTTTCTGCAGCAGTTTTGTGCGTGCAAGTTCAAGGCCGCCGCGGGAGAATCGACGACGACCAAGACCGGCCGCATGCAGCAGGTTATAGCCGTCGATCAGCAGGAAAATTCGAGCCATGCCGGATCTTCTTCATGTGTCGAGGCATTTGACGTAAATGATTTTGGAGTCTCCTGGAGCGTAAAAATCGGGGAGCTCTGCGGCAATCGAGTACTGGCAGCGTTCGTAGAAAGTGCGAGTGGGCAGGTAGTCAGGGCGTCCGGAGGTTTCCAGATAGATGCGGCGCCCGGCGAGTTTTTGAATCCGCGATTCGGCGAGCAGCATCAGCTGGCGTCCGAGGCCCTGCCCCTGGCATTCTTTGCGGACTGCGATCCAGTACACGTCATAGCTGCCACGGGTGCATGGAATTTCTCCGAAGCAGACGTAACCTTCAGTCACCCCATTGCGATCTGCAAACAGAAACTCATACCCGGAAGCGACCCCTTTTGACAATCGTTCCTCAGCCAGTTCCACGGCGATGTCCACTTCCCAGGGGTGGAAGAATCCGGTGGAGTTCACGATAGCGCGGATAATCTGCGGGTCATGCGGCAGCACTTCGTCTCGCACGATGCCTGCGACTGTCGCGGGTATCTGGTTCTGGCTGCTCATGTCTGAGTCCCCGGTTTTCGCTGTCATGAGTTTCGTGGGCGGAGTGCGTCATCGAGGATGGCCTGGACGGCCTGGTCCCACGAGATACCGCTGCGTTCGAGTGCAGCAGCGAAGCCGGCATCCGGTGAGAGGCAGGGGTTGGCATTGATTTCAAGGACCCATGGCTGTCCGTCCGCATCCACTCGAAAGTCAACTCGAGCGTAACCGTTGAGTTCGAATGCCGACCAGCAGCTGCGAGCAAGAGCTCCGAGTTCATCGAGCAGCGGCTGATCCGCGGGGCTGTAGCTGAAGGTGCGAACGGTGCGGTGGTATTCGGGGGAGTTTTCGTTCCATTTGGCTTCCGCTCCGAGAATTCGCGGGCGATCTTCGGAGTAGCCTTCGAAGCGAATCTCAGCGGGGAACAGCACCTGTGGTTCCTGGGCGCCTCCGAGCAGGCTCAGATTAAATTCTCTGCCGTGAATGTATTCTTCGGCGAAGAAGGGGGTACCGAACTGTGCGCTGGCGGTGTCCATACTGTTTCGCAGGCTGCTGAAACACAGTGAGCTGCGGCAGTCAACAACACTGCTTTCGCTTAAGCCCAGTGACGCGTGTTCGGAGGCGGCTTTGACGAGTGCTTTGAGTGGAGCATTGCGTCCTGGTGTCAGGCCGCGCCAGGCTGTATCAGCGGGCAGCAGCCAGGCGGGTGTCGGCAGTCGCAGTTCGATCAGCCTTTGTTTGGCGAGTGGTTTGCGGGTGGTCAGCTGCAGGGCCAGCGACGAGGAGCCGGTGAACGGAATTCTGAGGGATTCCAGCAGCAGGGTGGCGAGCCCCATGAGCTGATCGGTCCCGCCCAGGGCTTCGACAAGATTGAAGACAATGTCGGGCTGGAATTCCAGCAGGCTTTGCCGAGTGGCAGCGAGGTCCAGTGTGCAGGCCAGCCGTCGGACGCGATGGCCCAGTCGCAGCAGACTGGATTCGACTGCTGAGCACTGCCTCAGCACATCCAGTTCGCTGGCGGTATCCCTTGCGGAAACCTGGTTGAACAGCAGTACCACCGTGGCCATCGGAAACTCTTTATTCAAAACAGCCGTGGGGGATTTCAGCAGGTCGGGCGAATGCGAGCCGCTGCGGAATCCACGATGCCGCCGATCAATTGCTGGTAGGTGATTCCGGCTTTTGCTGCCAGCATGGGGAGGTCGGAATAGTCGGGATTCAGTCCGGCCAGGGGGTTCGCTTCGATGAAGGCTGGCTGACCGAGTTCATCTGAACGGATATCAATGCGTCCGGCATCCCGACCGTTCAGGACGAGCCACGATTGCAGGGCCAGTTCTGCGGCGGCTGCAGCTTCCGGATCCTGATCCGTCTGAATAAGAGTGTATCTGACGCGATCCTGCCAGTGTTCCTTGTTTTCCAGCGAGTAGCAGCCCTGTTCGGCTGTGGGCAGCAGTTCCACTTCCATGGTGCCGATGACACGTGCTGCCGAGCCGGTGCCGAGGACACCGACGGTGAATTCCCGTCCCGGCAGGTATCGTTCGACGAGTACGGGCTGCCGGAATCTGTGCAGCAGGTGCTGGCAGGCTTCTTCGAGTTCGGCGGGCGACCGGACAACGGACGCCGCAGAGACTCCTTTCCCCGTGCCTTCGGCAACGGGTTTTACGAACAGTGGCCACGGGAGTGACACTCGGGAGATGTCGGCCGCGGATTCGACGACCTGGAAGGCGGCGGTTGCGAGGCCGGCGCGTTCAAGGATGGCTTTTGTCAGTCCCTTGTGCAGGCAGACGGCCATGGTGAATGAGTCGGAGAAGGTGCAGGGGATCTGCCAGCCTTCAAGGAGTGCGGGTACCTGGGATTCGCGGCCGAGGCCGTGCATACCTTCACAGATGTTGAAGACCAGGTCCCAGCGGTCACCGGCGGCGAGGCGTGCAGTGAGCTGACGCAGGTGTCCGATGCGGTCCGTCTGGTGGCCCAGCAGCTGCAGGGTCTGATCGATGGCGGCGACGGTCGCCTCGCTGTCCAGTTCGGCAGTGGCTTCGTGGTCGTATCCGAGTGCGAGGTACTCGGAACGCAGGTCGTAAGTCAGCCCGATTCTCAAGGAAACTCCCGGCATTGCAGAGGGCATTGATGTTTTGGTTACGGAGTGGAAGTTGTGCGGCGGACCTTATCCAAACCACGGGAAAGCTCAACCGTCCGGATGTTTTTTTGCGGGCTGGCGGAGGCGGCAGATTTTGCCGCAGCGTGTGCCATCCGGGATCAGCCACGGGGGTGATTTCAAGGGAAAACGGCCGCAAAATCTGCGGAAACAGCCTGATTTCCCAGGTACGACCCGAAAAACAGCTACGTACGGAACAATCGTTACAGTTTCTCAAATTGCCTGACCGATACCTTTGATAATGCCGTTCTGAGTGCGCGGTCAGTGCAGCTTTGCTGCCGGCGGCCGTGGAATTCAGACGGAGACCATGAGAGAGCAGTGCATCACTGCAGCTTTTCCAGGGATGGATCAATGCGGATTCGGCATTCATTCAAGGCGTTTGTGCCATTTCTTCTGATGCTGGCGGCCGGGCGGAACGCTGCGGGCCAGCAGGGGGCTCCGCCGTCGAGCGTCCCGGCCGGCTATCTGCCCGCCTATGGCTCACCCTATACGGGTGGATCGCCGTATGACCCGATGTTTGAGCAGACTTACAACGACAACGGGACGTGGTTCAGTGATCAGCGGAGTGGTTTCGGGGCGTTCTCGAAGCCTCGCAAGTTCTTCCTGAACATGGACTATACGAACACGAAAACGCGGAAGCTGCATGGCATTTTCGGCAGTCCGACGTCACAGTCGTACTACCAGCAGAATGACCCTGACAGTGATGAAATCATTGATGATCTGTCGTTTTATCGTTATTTCGACGCGGCAGGCGGCAGCCTGATCCCGAATCTGACGAACCATGGTCTGCGAGCCAGTGGCGGATTCTGGAATGTGGACGGGACTGGCCTGTTACTGGACTTTGGCTGGCAGGTGGATGACTCGGAAACATTTGACGGCCGAGCTGTGGAAAGCTCGAAAAGGATGGACACTGCTACGGCACTGGCGTTGAGTTCGAGTGGCGGGAATGTTCTCAACCGTCCCTTCATTACCAACGGTCAGAGCGACTATGACATCACTGTGGGCCAGATTCTGGCTCCGGGCACGCCATTTGACGATCAGGATGCAAACGATTACGGAGCATTTGGATCGACGTTTGATGTGCTGGACAGAGCGCTGCTGAACCTTTACAGCGTACCGATTGACGATGGCAGCCTGCTGGGGGCCTCGGTACCCTATGACATTCAATTCCTGATGAAGCACAGTCTGAGCACTCTGGGGTCATCCGGAGCCATAGCCTTTGCTCCGGTTTACGATCACGGTGGTATCCGTGTGAATCCGATCGTTGGTGGTCGCTACCAGAAAGTCAAGGAACAGTTTTCGTTTCTGGGTATCGATTCGGGGCTGGCGTATCTTGGCAGTGGCGACGATGACACTCCGGACAACGCAAAGGTGGTTCCGCCGAACGACGGACTGGATGACGATGACGATTTCATAGCCGACAATCTGGCTGAGGATGATGATCCGGACTTCGTCCAGATCAACTCCTACGATCCTGTACTTGTACGAGCCACGCACATGGCTGAAGTGACGAGCAATCTGGCGGGGCCGGAGTTCGGTTTTCACTACACACTTGGCGACGACAAGGGAATCGCTCTGACCGGGGCTTCACGTCTGGCAGCGATGTTCAACAATGAGCAGATCCGCATCAGTGGGGACAATCTGTTCAACCACATGGCGGTTTCGGACACCCCTGACCCCGTAACCGGGCTGTTTCCGCCGACGGATGGCTTTGATACGAACAATTTAAATGGTCCGTCAGCAAACGCGTATGCGGGCAGTTACAGCACTGTCCATCTGTCACCGCTGTTTGAACAGTCGCTGGCGGCCGAGATTCCGATCTTCTCGCGGGTGCCCGTACTGTCCAACATGCGGTTGCTGGAGGATGCGAAGTTTCGGATTGGCTATTCGTTCCTGTTCATCGGTGAGGTCGCCGATCCGATGCAGTCGGTGTTGTACACCTCCAACCCGCAGTTGAACATGTTTCCCAGCATCAAGCCGGACCGACACAGTTTCACTCAGCACACCATCAGTGTCGGTGTGAACTGGAACTACTGAACTTTCTGATGAAGCGATCAGCAACAACCGGCCCGGCTGGGTTTTCCAGCTCGGGCCTTTTTGCTTATTCTGTGGTCGCGGACGAGATGCAATCACATATTTCGCCTCTGAACTCGGAACGTTCCTGCCATGACACTCGCCGAACTGCAGCCGATGATTTCCCGCATGTCTTCCCGCGAGGACAGTGCTCGGGGAATTGAAGGGACCTTCATGTGGCTGATGGAGGAGGTCGGGGAACTGGCGACAGCACTGCGTGAGGGTGCGTCGAAGGAGGAGACGGCGAAGGAGTTTGCTGACGTGCTGGCGTGGCTGGCAACGATTGCGAATGTCGCGGGGATCAGTCTGACCGAGGCGATCGAGCTGAAGTATGGCAGGGGCTGTCCGGGCTGCGGTCAGATGGTTTGCGGCTGCGCGGATTCTGAGAAGCCGTGACTGCTACTCAAGCGGCGCGGAGATTTCCAGCAGATCGATGGCAGGAGATCCGTTGCAGAAGATTGTGGCCAGCCGACCCCAGGTAACAGCTTCCTCGGGCATTTGCAGCCAGCGGGCCAGTCCGGGGCCGGCGGTAAACTGCAGGATGGCTCCCAGTTCCACATGGCGGAAGACATTGTGCTGAATCAGGATTCTGCCCAGCGGAATTTTTTCCGCGAGGATTTCACTGCGGACCTGTTCGGTGACCAGTTCCAGGTTGAAGCGAACGTAACCGAACTGGACAGCGCGGCTTGTTCCGCTTTTCAGCAGTCGAATTTTCCGCAGGTAAAGTCCATCCTGAAACCGCGATTCCAGAACTTCAACATCGACTGAACAGCGATGCCAGCTTTCCATGCTGATGGTCATGTGATGCTCATGAACCAGCATGGTGCGGTAGGGTTCCGG
>VFQS010002436.1_pt1 | contig 15283 bp, 18 predicted proteins | sample 3512361 | NCBI WGS metagenome assembly VFQS01 (sample SAMN10412375, study PRJNA504923) | tailings metagenome | isolation source: Relicate 1 Philex TSF3 active mining | place: Philippines
AGGGCACCTCGGTGAAGCCGATCATCGGCAACGAGATGTATGTCATCAACGGCTCCCTTGATGACCCCAACCCCCCCAAGAAGGAACGTCGCTACCACTTGGTGGTGCTAGCTAAGAACGCGGTGGGCTATCGCAACCTGGTGAAGCTCACCAGCATCAGCCATCTGCGCGGCATGCGCGGCCGTGGCATCTTTTCGCGCGCCTGCATCGACAAGCCCACCCTCGAGCTCTACAGCGAGGGCTTGATCGTGGCCACCGCCTGCCTGGGTGGTGAGATTTCCCAGGCGATCCTGCGCGGCCGCCCGGATGTAGCTCGGGATGTGGCCCGCTGGTACCAGGGCGTGTTCGGAGCTGACTTCTACCTGGAGATCCAGGACCACGGATCACCGGAAGATCGGATCGTCAACGTGGAGATGGTGCGCATCTCCCGCGAGCTCGGTATTCCGATCGTCGCCACCAACGACGCCCACTACCTCACCAGCAACGACGCCGAAGCCCACGACGCGCTGCTCTGCATCCTCACCGGCAAGCTCGTCACCGACGAGAAGCGCCTGCGCTACACGGGCACCGAATACATCAAGGGCGAGCAGGAGATGCTTGGCCTGTTTGCCGATCACCTCGAGCCTGAGGTGGTGGCCGAAGCCGTGGCCAACACCGCCCTGGTGGCCGAAAAGGTGGAGGACTACGACATCCTCGGCCGCTACCAGATGCCCCGCTTCCCGATACCGGAGGGCCACACGCCGGTGAGCTACCTGCGCGAGGTGAGCGAGCAGGGTCTGCGCGCCCGGCTCCACCTGCCTGAGAGCGAAGCCTTCACGCCGGAGTATGGCGAGCGGCTCACCTTCGAGCTGCAGGTGATGGAGCAGATGGGCTTCCCTACCTACTTCCTGGTGGTGTGGGATTACATCCGCTTTGCCCGTGAAAACGGTATCCCCGTGGGGCCTGGCCGCGGTTCGGCCGCAGGCTCCTTGGTGGCCTATGCCCTGGGCATCACCAACATCGATCCGGTCACGAACGGCCTGCTGTTTGAGCGCTTCCTCAATCCGGAACGCAAATCGATGCCCGATATTGACACCGACTTCTGTATCGAGCGCCGCAGTGAGGTGATCGACTACGTGACCCGACGCTACGGCGAGGAGAAGGTGGCGCAGATCATCACCTTCAACCGCATGACCTCCAAAGCGGTGCTCAAGGATGTGGCCCGCGTTCTCGACATCCCCTATGGCGATGCCGACCGCCTGGCCAAGTTGATTCCGGTGGTGCGCGGTAAACCCGCCAAGCTCAAGGAGATGATCGGCGAGGAATCGCCGGCGCCGGAATTCCGCGAGAAATATCAAAGCGACCCGGCGGTGAAGCGCTGGGTGGACATGGCGATGCGGATCGAAGGCACCAATAAAACTTTCGGTGTGCACGCCGCCGGTGTGGTCATCGCCGCCGATCCCCTTGATGAGGTGGTGCCGCTGCAGCGCAACAACGACGGCCAGGTGATCACCCAGTACTTCATGGAAGACGTGGAGTCCATGGGACTCCTGAAGATGGACTTCCTCGGCCTTAAAAACCTCACGATGATTGATAAGACCATCGATTTGGTGGAGCAGAGTACTGGCGAGAAGGTGGATCCAGATGCCCTGCCGCTTGATGATCCCGGCACCTACGGCCTGTTGGCTCGCGGTGATCTCGAAGGCATCTTCCAGCTCGAATCCAGCGGCATGCGCCAGATCGTGCGCGATCTCAAACCATCATCGCTGGAGGACATTTCTTCCATTCTGGCTCTCTATCGCCCGGGTCCGCTCGATGCCGGCCTGATTCCGAAGTTCATCAACCGCAAGCACGGCCGCGAGGCGATCGATTTCGCCCACGCCAAGCTTGAGCCGATCCTGCAGGAAACCTACGGGATCATGGTGTATCAGGAGCAGATCATGCGGATCGCGCAGGATCTGGCTGGCTATTCACTTGGAGAAGCTGATCTGCTTCGCCGGGCGATGGGCAAGAAGAAGAAAAGCGAGATGGAGAAGCACCAGAGCATCTTTGTGAAAGGTGCGACCGAGCGAGGCGTTGACCCCAAGATCGCCGAATCACTGTTTGAGCAGATGGTGCTGTTCGCCGAATACTGCTTCAACAAGAGCCATTCCACCGCCTACGGCGCGGTGACCTATCAAACCGCTTACCTCAAGGCCCACTACCCAGTGGCCTACATGGCGGCGCTGCTCACGGTGAATGCCGGCACCACCGACAAGGTGCAGCGCTACATCTCCAACTGCAATGCCATGGGTATCGAGGTGATGCCGCCGGATGTGAATGCTTCGGGCATTGATTTCACCCCTGTGGGTGATCGAATCCTGTTTGGCCTCTCAGCCGTGCGCAACCTTGGTGATGGCGCCATCCGTGCGCTGCTTGAGGCCCGCAGCAGCGATGGGCCCTTCCGCTCCCTGGCTGATCTCTGCGACCGGATCCCCGGCACCACGCTCAATCGCCGCTCGCTGGAATCGCTGATTCACTGCGGTGCCCTCGATGCGCTCGAGCCCAAGGCCAACCGCGCCCAGCTGATGGCTGATCTCGATCTGATCGTGGATTGGGCCAGCTCCCGCGCCCGTGATCGCGCCAGCGGCCAGGGCAATTTGTTTGATCTGCTGGGTGGAGGAGGAGGTGGCGATGTCGAGGCGGTTGCTGCCGCTGGCGGTGATCTAAGCACCTCCCCCAAAGCGGCCCCAGTGCCCGACTATCCCCCCACCGAAAAGCTGCGGCTGGAGAAGGAGCTGGTGGGCTTCTACCTCTCTGATCACCCGCTCAAGCAGCTCACCCGGCCTGTGCAGCTGCTTTCACCGGTGGGTCTAGGCAGCCTGGAGGAGCAGGCCGATAAGGCCCGGGTGAGTGTGGTTGGCATGGTGGCCGGTCTGCGGCCGGTCACCACCCGTAAGGGTGATCGCATGGCTGTGCTGCAGCTGGAGGATCTCAGCGGCAGCTGTGAGGCGGTGGTCTTCCCGAAGACCTACGCCCGCCTGGCTGATTTCCTGATGGTGGATGCGCGCCTGCTGATTTGGGCGTCGGTGGATCGGCGCGATGAGCAGGTGCAGCTGATCGTGGATGACTGCCGCGTGATTGATGAGCTGAAGGTGCTGCTTGTGGAGCTGGAGGGCAGTGAGGCCAGCGATATCGCCGTGCAGCACAAGCTGCGCGAGTGCCTCAACCAGCACCGCACCGATAAAGATGACGCCGGTGTGCGCGTACCGGTGGTGGCGATGGTCCACCACCACGGCCAAACCCGCTTCGTGCGCCTGGGCCATCAGTTCTGCGTGCGCGACAGCGAGGCCGCGCTCAGCAGCCTCACTGCTCAGGCCTTCCGGGCCCGACTCAGCTCGCCGCTGGTGGCCGCTTGATCGAGCTGCGCAGGCGGCTGATGTTCAGGCCGATCTGCTCGATTCCCAGCAGGCTGCCGGCACCCGGCTCCCAGCTGGCGGAAAGCACCCCGTAGCTCAGCCCCACGAGGCCCAACAAGAAGAATCCCCCTGATATCACCAGAGTGACGCCGGGGGGAATATCCAACACGCCTCTGCTCACCAGCAGATAGCTCGCCACGAAGGTGGACATCCCAAAAATGCTGGGGATGCCGGTGGCGATCGCCACACGCCGGGCCATGCGATTGGCCACGTAGTCGGGGATCGTCTGCTGGGCCTTGGCCTTGGTTTTGTTGAGGCTGGCAGGGGGCTGTGGTCCGAGACCACCGCCGCCGCTGGTGCGGTTCTTCCCCTTGCCTGTCATCGTCAGCCGCGGATGCCGAGCTTCTGGATCAGAGCGATGTAGCGCTGCTCGCTGTTGCTGCGCAGGTAGCTCAGCAGACGCTTGCGGCGGCCGATCATCTTCAGCAGACCCTGCCGCGACGAGAAATCGTGGATGTTGTTCTGCAGGTGTCCGCTCAACTTGCTGATGCGCTCGCTCAGCATGGCCACCTGAACCTCAACAGAACCGGTGTCGGTGCCGTGGGTCTGATGAGCGTTGATCAGTTCCTGCTTCTTGGTGGTGTCGAGCGACATGCGCGGCGTCTGGCCCTGACGGTGCAAACATCCAACTTACCGCCTCGTGGTCACCCCAACCTCAGGCCGCCTGGCCGCGGGAGAGCCAGCGCAGACACTCCCGCAGCCAGTCATCGGCCGCTTCGATCTCCGGGCTTTGCAGGGCCGCCACAGCCCGTAGGGCGCGGTTGATCTCCAGCGCTTCATAGCCAAGGGCTGTGAGGGTGAGGCTCACCTCATCGCGCACAGCGTTGGGCAACGTCTGCGTGGCGCTGTTGGCCGTCAGGCTCAGATCGGCGGTGTCTTCCGGATCGCTGCTGCTGCCAAAGCGCTCCTGCAGGCGGGTTCGCAATTCCACCGCCAGGCGCTCGGCGGTGCGTTTGCCCACCCCCGGCGCCTGGGTGAGCAGTCGCAGGTCGGCCTGCACGATGGCGCGCACCAGCTCCTCGCAGCTCAGCTGCCCCAACAGCCCGAGCGCCATTTGCGGCCCGACACCGCTCACCGCCACCAATTCCCGAAACAAATCACGCTCGGCGCGGCTGGCGAAGCCGTAGAGCGTCCAGGCGTCCTCACGGATGACCTGATGAATGTGCAGGCTCAGCGCACTGCCTTCCTCCCCCAGGCGATCCCACTGGCGACGGGGCATCTGCACCTCGTAGCCCACCCCGCCGCACACCAGCATCAAGCCGCAGCGGCTGGCCTGCTGCCAGCGATCGACGAGTTGCCCTTGCAGCCAGCCGATCATGGAAGCACCGTTGATGCCCCCCATGCTGCCCGCTCCGACAACCGCACCCCCCCTGCTATCAGCCCTGCGCCGGGTCGTGGCGCTGTTGCTCTGTGTGGTGCTCAGTTTCACGCTGAGCGCCTGCGGTGGCGCGCAACCCTCGCAGAAGGTGCTGCTCTCGGCTCTCGCTCTGCAGATTGATCTCACCCAGCGCTCGATTGCTGAGGCCCTGCAGCTCAACCCGGCTGATGGCATGCCCCAGGTGAGCCGGGTGCGGGTGGAATCCCAGCAGGCCATCCCGATCAGCAGCAGCAAGGGTTTGCATCTCACCGGCCGCTTCGACTGGCGGCTGCCGGGTGATCCGATCCGCGTCGACAGCGCTTTCGATCTCTACCTGCAGCGGGGCGAGCGCGGCCAGAGCTGGCGCTTGGCACGTCCCAGCGGCAGCAGCGATGGCTCCACCCAGGACTGGATCATCGATCCTTTGCCGATCGCCTGAGGCTGAGCAGGGTGGCGGCGAGCACCAGCGCCATCGCCAGGGCGGTGTCGGGGTCGAGCGCTTCCCCGAAAAACCACCAACCCCACAGGGCTGCTAGCGGCACCTGGCCGTAGCTCAGGGCTGTAGCCCGCGCCGCCGGCATGCCCAGCAAGCCGTTGGTGACCCCCAGTTGCCCCAGTTGGGTGAACAGGCCCACACCCACTAGGGCCAGTGCTTCCCAGGCCGTGGGCCACACCGGCTGCAGCAGCACCAGTGGTGTCGTGAGCACCAGACCCACCAGCGGGAAATAGAACACGATCACCAGCGGGTGCTCCGTTCGCCCCAGCGCTCGCACGCTCACATAGGCGCAGGCTGAGAGCAGCGCACCAGCGATGGCCAGGAGTACACCAGTTAGGGGCAGAGGCCTGGCAGTGCTCTCCAGCCAACGGCTGGTGATGGGGCCGAGCAAGCCCATCAAGTCGTTCGGATTGTTGAGCAGCACCACCGCCAGCCAGCCCAGCAACGCTGCGAGCAGCACTCGGGGCCCTACCCGCTCCTGCAGAAGTAGCCAAGCCAGCAGTGCCGTGAATGTGGGTTGCAGGTACTGCAGCACCGTGGCTGGCGCCAGCGGCAGTTGCGCCAGGGCCGCGAATACGCACAGCAGGGCGCCCGTGCCGATCACCCCGCGCAGCACCAGCAGGCCCCGCCGCTGGCCCCAGGGGTTTAGCCCCGCCTGTTTCAGCATCGCGATGCTCAGCAGCAGGCTCACCGCCGACCTGGCCAGTACCACCTCCGCCACGGGGATTCGGCCGCCCACTGCCTTCACACACACGCCCATCAGGCTGAAACTGATGGCGCTGGACAGCATCCACAGGGCTGCCCTGCCATCCTGAAGCCGCACCCGTGCGCGCAGCGTGTCTGCTCCCCGCCTCCACCCCCGCACGATTGAGGCCGTTAAAGAACGCGCTGACATCGTTGATGTGGTGGGTGAGCACGTGGTGCTCAAGAAGAAGGGCCGGGAATTCGTCGGCGTCTGCCCGTTCCACGACGACAAATCGCCGTCGATGACGGTGTCGCCTGCGAAGCAGTTCTACTACTGCTTCTCCTGCGGGGCCGGCGGCAATGCGATCAAGTTCCTGATGGAACTGCAGCGCCAGAGCTTCAGCGATGTGGTGCTGGAGCTGGCGCGCAAATACCAGCTGCCGGTGGAAACCCTCGAGGGCCCCCAGCAGGAGCGTTTGCGCCAGCAGCTCTCCCGCCGCGATCAGCTGCATAAGGCCCTTTCTCTGGCTGCCGGCTGGTTCCGCAGCCAGCTGCGCAGCCCGGAGGGGGCCGGCGCTCTGGCCTATTTGCGCGAGCAGCGGGGCCTGAGCGAAACCACGCTCGAGAGCTTTGGCCTTGGTTATGCGCCGGAGCGCTGGGATGGGCTGCTTAACCACCTTCAGCAGGTGGAGGGGCTCTCGCCGGAGCTGCTGGAGGCGGCCGGCTTGGTGGTGCCGCGCCGCGGTGGCGATGGCTTCTACGACCGCTTTCGCCACCGGGTGATGGTGCCGATCTGCGATCGCCAGGGCCGGATCATCGGCTTTGGCGGCCGCAGCCTCGATGGTGGTGAACCCAAATATCTGAACTCCCCGGAAACGGAGGTGTTCGAAAAAGGCAAACACCTGTTCGGCCTCGATAAGGCGGTGAATGCCATCCGCAAGGACGACCGAGCGGTGGTGGTGGAGGGCTATTTCGATGTGATCGCCCTGCACGCCGCCGGTATCACCAATGCGGTGGCGGCCCTGGGCACCGCCCTCAGCAGCCAGCAGATCACCCAGCTCTGCCGCTGCTGCGATGGCAAGCGGCTGATCCTCAACTTCGATACCGATCGCGCCGGCGTGCGCGCCGCTCAGCGGGCCATCGGTGAGGTGGAGCAGCTGGCGCTGCAGGGTCAGCTGGAGCTGCGGGTGTTGCACCTGCCCGCCGGCAAAGACCCCGACGAATTCCTCAAGGAACACGGCGCCGGTGACTACCGCTCTCTGCTGGATCAGGCGCCGCTCTGGCTCGATTGGCAGATCGATCAGGTGCTCGAAGGTCGCGATCTGGCCCGCTCTGATCAGTTCCAGCAGGCGGTGAGTGAGCTGGTTGTTCTGCTGGGCAAGCTGCCCGCCAGCGCCGTGCGCTCCCGCTACCTGCAGCAGGTGGCTGAGCGTCTCAGTGGCGGTCAAGCGCGCTTGGCTCTGCAATTGGAAGACGACCTGCGCCAGCAGGTGAAAGGGCAGCGCTGGCATGGTCGCTCCCAACGCTGGGAGCAGCCCGGTGAGGCCGGCCTGCGCGAGCGCGCCGAAGCCGAGCTGCTGCGCCTTTATCTGCACTGCCCCACGCACCGCGGTGCCATCCGCGCTGAATTGCGCCGCCGCGAGCTCGATGATTTCGCCATTGCTCACCACCGTCAGCTCTGGGCGGCGATCAGTGCCCTCGAGGAGGACAACTTGGGGGTGGGCCGCCTTGAAACGATCAACCGTGGCATTGATCCGGGCGTGGAGCTGGCGGATCTGGATCTCCCGCGCCTGCTGTCTGATCAGCTGCTGCTCAGCGATGCGGAGGTTCCTTCGGAGTTGCTCACGCGGCTCACGCCGTTGCTGGAGCCCACCGACGTGCAGCGTTTGGCATTGGCTAACCCCCTGTTGCAGTTGCGCGGAGCTACGGCTTCGCTTGAGCGCCAGCGCAGCCTCAAGCGTTGCCGGCATCTGCTCAATGCCTGGAGTACCCAGCGCCTGGAAACCCTTGAACGTTGTATTGCACGCCTACTGGAAGCGGGCTCTGGAACGGCCGATACCCCGATCGATACGCCGGCTGATGCTCCTCGCGACGGCGATCCCAGCGGAGCCCTTCAGCCCGCTGCCCTCGATATGGAAGCGCGCATTGAAGCGATGTTCGTTGATCTCAACGGCGATGCCCTGCGCTTTCAGGAGCTCTATTACAACGAGCGCCAGCACATCGCCCACCTCGATCAGCAGCGCCGCGCCGGCTTTGAAGATGTGCTTCAAGAGCAAGCGGATTCGCTCACTGCCTGAACCTGATCGCCCTCAGTTCTGGTAAGACACATCGATGCCATTTTCCTCCCTTCCTCGCAGCACAGCGTCGTTGCTGGCAGCTGCTGTTGTGGCTGGCCTCGCCGCCCCCGCGCAGGCCAGCATGATCGACCAGATCATCCTTAATAAGTGCTCCGCTGCCATGCGCGAGGACTTCCAGAAAGCCGGCAAAACCCCGCCTGATGGCATGGTGGCCGACACCTGCAATTGCGTGGTGGAGCAGGTGAAGAACCGCCAGAGCATCGAGCAGGCCAAAACCTTCTGCACCAAGCAGAGCCTCGAGAAGTACGGCCAGCCCTGAGCCTCAGCGGGCCCAGGCCGTGGGCAGATCGGCCAGGCGGGTGGTGGCCGCACGCGAGAGCTGCTCGCGCCGCATCATCCAGCCGGGCGTCATCCCGCAGGCGGCCCACTGCACTGTGCCCCGCCCATAACGGCGGTTGAGGCCATCGATGCGTTGCATCAGGTCTGCGCGCCGCTGTTGTTCCGCCTCCGGCAGCGGTGTCAGCAGATGGTGTTGCAGCTGCTCCTGGCTCTGCAGGTCCTGCAGCAGCACCCCGGCTTTGGCAAAGCGTTTGTGGGGTCTGTAGATCAGCCCCACCAGGGGCAGGGCTGCCTGCAGCAGCACGGCTGTGTCGTTGCTGGCCACGGGCAGGCTGGTGCCGGCCGCCTGGCTGTAGAAGCCTGGGCTGAAGGGGCTGGTGCGGGCGAACACGGTGAGCCGACCGCTGCACTGCCGCTGATGGCGCAGTTTTTCGGCGGCCCTCACCACATAGCTGGCCACCGCCTGGCGCAGTTCGCCGGCATCGGTGATCGGGCGGCTGAAGCTGCGGCTCACGCAGGTTTCTCGCTTCGCCGGGGGGCCGTCCTCCAGGGGTAGGCAGCTCACTCCCTGCAGCTCCAGTTGCAGCCGCAGGCCCACCACGCCAGCCTTGGCCCGCAGCTCGCCACTGGCCATGTCGCGCAGTTGGCGGGCATTGGCGATACCCCGAAGCCGGCACCAGCGGCCCAGCTGGCGGCCCACGCCCCAGATCTCCTCCACGGGGGTTTCCTCCAGCCAGGGGTCGGGGTTGACTTCACGGCCCAGGTCGAACACGCCGGCGTGGCAGCGATCGCCCTTGGCGATCCGGTTGGCCACTTTCGCCAGCACCTTGCTGGGGGCGAGGCCAATGGCGATCGGTAGGCCGAGGTTGTGGCGGATGCGGCTGCGCAGCTCTGCGGCCCAGGCGCTGAGGTCGCCGCAGCGTGGGCGCGGCAGCCGCGCGAAGGCCTCGTCGATCGAATACACCTCCAGCTCCGCCACGAATGGCTCGAGGCTGCTCATCAGCCGCTGGCTCATGTCGCCGTAGAGGGCGTAGTTGGAGCTACGCACCACCACGCCGTGGCTGGCCAGCTGCCCTGCGATCTGGAAGTAGGGCTTGCCCATGCCGATGCCCAGTTGCCGCGCTTCGCTGCTGCGCGACACCACGCAGCCGTCGTTGTTGGAGAGCACCACCACGGGGCGGCCCATCAGGGCCGGTTCGAAGGCCTGCTCGCAGGAGGCGTAGAAATTGTTGGCATCGATCAGCGCCAGCACATCAGCCATGGCGCCCGAGCGAGTGGATCACATGGATGGCCACGCCCCAGATCTGTACGTCGCCGCATTGGTGCAGCTCCAGCGGCGGGTAGGCGCTGTTGGCCGCCTCCAGCCGCAGCCGGCCCTGGTGGCGTGCCAGGCGCTTGAGGGTGAAAGCCCCATCGAGCACTGCCACCACGATTTGACCGGGGCGGGCTTCCAAACTGCGGTCTACCACCAATAGGTCGCCGTGCTGGATGCCGGCATCGATCATCGAATCGCCGCTCACCCGCAGGAAGAAGGTGCTACTGGGGTGGCGGATCAGCGCCTCGTTGAGATCGATGCCGACATCGATGTAGTCGTCGGCGGGGCTTGGAAAGCCGGCGGCCACGGTGCTGGCAGCTAGGGGCAGCCGTAAGCGCGGGCGCTCGCGGCGCAGAGGCATCGGCCGAGGGCCCGGAGCAGGCATCAATCCGCCACCCGATCATCGGATCGCAGATTAGTGCAGATGTATTGGTTGCCGGTGTTGCTCTGCTGGGTGGTGGCGTTCGGGGTTGTGTCCCGCGCCGGATATCCATGGATATCCGCCGTGGGAGAACGCTGCCGGGTGACCTCCGGCACCTGCAGTACGGCAGCGCAGGCCAGCGGCTACGCCTTTACTCCTCCTCGTCGCCTTCCAGGAGCAGTTGCTGGAAGGCGGCGTAGAGCTCGAGCTCCTCGCTGCTGGCGGGAGCGCGCAGCTGGCGGTTGGGGCGCAGTTCGTTGCTGGCGCCGCGCGGCTGCAGCCCTCCGGGGGCCGAGGAGCCCTTTGGGTTCTGCCGTTGGAGCTCGCGACGTTGCTCAGCCTGGCGAACCCGCTGCTGATCGGCTTCCGCCTGGCGCAGGCGATCGAGGAGGTGCGGCGGGACGCTGCCATCGGGGCTCACCTGCATCAGCTCGCGGAACAGGGCCTGGGGATCGGTTTCCGTTTCCACCCGGTGCCGCTTCTGGCTGGCGGGAGCCGCTGCGGCTGCGGGCGGAGCTTCTGGCTTGGGGAGCGGTTTGGGCAGGCTGCGGCCAAGCTGCTGCAGGCGCTCGAGGCTGCGGGCATCAAAGCTCATGGCGTGGGTCTCCTCAGCTGCACTCGAGGGTGTCGCGGGTGTTGCGGCCGGTCACGGGGTTGGTGCCGCTGGCGCTGGCACAGAGCGCTTTCAGCACATCCCCGCGGAAGGGCACGTTGGTGAAATCAGCCCCTTCAATCAGCACGTTGTTGAAGCGGGTGTTGAAGGCGAAGGCGTTCTCGAGCACGGCATTGCGCAGATCCGTGCCGTCCAGCACGGCTGAATCGAGGGTGGCGTCGGTGAGATCGGTGCCGGAGAGGTCAGCATCCTGCAGCTTTGCCCCAAACAGGCTGGCGCCGCGTAGGTCAGCGCCATGGAAATCGGCTTCGCGCACGTTGGTGAGGTTGAAGGTGGCTCCGCGCAGATCCACGCCGGCGAAGTCGTGGCCGATCAGCACCTGCTTGGCGTAGTCCATCGCGGCCTGGGCGGCTGGCGGCATCAGCAGCAGTGCCGCTGGGAGCCAGAGCGTCAAAACAGGCATGAGTAGGCGCTTGAACAGCGGTCGCAGCAGGCGGCCCATCAGAACGGCATCGGATCGGCCAACCCTAGGCAGCCTGTCGCGATCACCACCAACGAAGCGAAGCGCTTCTCCTAATCTCCGCGGCAATGCATCCCCTGCGCAGTAATGCATCGGTGGAGGCAAGTCCTTTGGGCGTCGGATCGAACAGTGAGCGTTCGCGATGGGCAATCCGATCGACAAGGACACCTTTCTGGCTCGGGCCCGCTCCCGATTCGGTGATCGCTACGACTACAGCGCCATCGTTTACAAGAGCTTCAAAACACCGATCAAGATCCGCTGCCGCGAGCATCCGGTGCGCTGGATTTCGATCACGCCCGAGCGGCATCTGGTCACCACCGGAGGCTGCAAATACTGCTTGCGTGCCCTGCGTGGCCAGTTACCCGGCGAGTGAGGCCAGGGGAATGCTCAGAGGAAGCACACCTCGGCAGCGATGGCGATCAGCACAAGCCAGCGTCGTGGCAACTGGGCTGAGCAACGGGCATTGCGCCTACTCCAGGCAGCTGGCTGGCAGGTGCTGGCGCAGCAGTGGCGTTGCCGCTGGGGTGAGCTGGATCTGCTGCTGCACAAACCCCAGCGCCTGCTGCTGGTGGAGGTGAAAAGTCGCGGCAGGCGCGGTGTGGATGGCTGGGGCGTGGCCAGCTTCACGGCGCCCAAACGCAGGCGGCTGAACCGCACCTACAGCTGCTGGCTGGCGGTCCACCCGCAGTATCAACACTGCAGCCTGGAGCTGGTGCTGGCGCTGGTTCCCCAGCCGCTGGCTAGGGAGCCGGTGCGCTGGATCCGCTGCTGGGGCTAACGCTGCTGGGAGGGGTGGCGGCTGGCGTGGTGGTGTAGTCGAGCGTGCAGATGTAGCGGTAGTTGCCGATGCGCACGTTCACCACCGTGCAGTGGGTGTTGGTCACCGTGGCGTTGGCGGGTAGTTGTTCCTGAGCTCGCTGGATCGCGTTCTTTTTGTCCCAGATCGATTCGGCGGTGATCGATCCAGCCTGCGCTGCGGGGCTGAAGCCAAGCAGCAGGGCGCTGGCGCAGGGGATCGCGGCGAGCCAGGCAGCGGCAGTGGGACGACGCATCGGGGTGTGGCGGCTGCTCCTGTGTTTAGTCACGCTGGCTGCGGACGGCCAGGGGGCAATCTGGAAGCAGGCCCTGTGGCGCACGGATCGATGACCTTCGCGGCCCACCGCACCCGGAAGCGGTTTGGTCAGCACTGGCTCAAGGATGAGCGGGTGCTGCAGCAGATCCTCGCCGCGGCGGAGCTCAGCGCAGACGACACGGTGCTGGAGGTGGGTCCGGGCCGCGGAGCGCTCACCGAACAGCTGCTCGCGTCACCGGCAGCGGCGGTGCGGGCGGTGGAACTCGACCGTGACCTGGTGGAAGGGCTGCAGGAGCGGTTTGGCGGCGATCCGCGCTTTGAGCTCACCCAGGGCGATGTGCTCGCGGTATCGCTGCCGGCGGCGGGGATCGTGGTGGCCAACATCCCGTACAACATCACTGGGCCGTTGCTGGAGCGGTTGGTGGGCCGATTGGACCGTCCGATGGCGCAGCCCTACCGGCGGTTGGTGTTGCTGATGCAGCAGGAGGTCGGGGAGCGCATCCGGGCCCGGCCCGGCAGCAGTGCCTACTCAGCGTTGAGTGTGCGCATGCAGCTGCTGGCCCGTTGCAGCACGGTCTGCCTGGTGCCGCCCCGTTGTTTTCAGCCGCCGCCGAAGGTGATGAGCGAGGTGGTGGCGATTGATCCACTGCCGGTGGATCAGCAACTGGATCCTGCGCTAGCTCGAACCGTGGAGAGCCTGCTGCGCCGCTGTTTTGCTGCCCGCCGAAAAATGCTTCGCAACACGCTGGCTGGGTTGCAGCCGCCTGATCAGCTGGCGGCCCTCACTGCTGAAGCCGGGATCGAATTGGAGCAGCGGCCTCAGGAGGTGGCACCGGAGCGCTGGGTAGCGCTGGCGGCCGGCTTGAATCGGCTCACCGCCTAAACCCCACGCATGGCTGAGCTGCTGGTCAGCGCCCCCGCCAAGATCAACCTGCATCTGGAGGTGCTGGGCCTGCGGCCCGACGGCTTCCATGAGCTGGCGATGGTGATGCAGACGCTGGATCTCGCCGATCAGCTGCGCCTGCGGCCCACGGCCGACGGCCGCATCAGCCTCAGCTGCCAACGCAGCGATTTGCCCACCGATGGCAGCAACCTGATCGTGAAGGCTGCCGATCTGCTCAAGGCCCGGGTGGGGCTGCCGGAGCTCGGGGCATCCATTGAGCTCGAGAAACGCATCCCCATCGGCGCCGGCCTGGCGGGTGGATCCAGTGATGGCGCTGCTGCCCTGGTGGGGCTTAACGCCCTGTGGGGATGCGGCTTCAGCCGTGAGCAACTGCTTGAGATGGCGGCGCAGCTGGGCTCCGACATGCCGTTCTGCATCGATGGCGGCACGCAGCTCTGCTTCGGGCGCGGTGAGGTGCTCGAGCCGGTGGGTCTGGCTGCACCACCGGCCTTAGGTGTGCTGTTGATCAAGCACCCTGAAGCGAGTGTTTCAACCCCGTGGGCCTATGGGCGCTGCCGAGAGCAGCGCGGCGATTTTTATCTGAGCTGTGAGGCTGATTTCGAGCAGCGTCGCCAGGCCCTGCGCCAGGGCTCTCTGCTGGAGGCCCTGGCGGACCAGAGGCCGCTGAAGCCCCTGCGCAACGACCTGCAGGGGGTGGTGGAGCCGGAGGTAGCAAGCGTGCGTGAAGGGCTCGCGCTACTACGCCAGGCTGGCGATGCCCTGGTGGTTGCGATGAGTGGTTCGGGGCCCAGTCTGTTCGCTTTGTTTGCCGATGCCACCGGCGCCGAGGCTGCCCGCCAGCAGCTGCAGTCGGCGCTCACGGCGGCTGGGTTCGAAGCGTGGGTGTGTCGCTGCACCGGCTCCGGTGCCACCCTGGGTTGACGCCGCAAGCAGCCGACCCCGTGAGCGAGAAGCCCGTCGTCGACGCCACAGCTGACGCCACTCCTGACGCCACAGCTGACGTAACTGCCGCCCCCCCAGCCAGCACCAGCACGGCCAGCAGCCCGAAACGCCAGCGCAAGGGCCCGATCAGCTTTCTGAGCGGCTCGCTCACCAGCTTTGGCTTTGGCTGGCTGGCGTTGCAGCTGGCCCAGCGGATCGTGGGCTACTACGCCGAGCATCCGCCCCACTACGACGTGCGCTTTGCGCAGAGCATCGCGGTGTTCATGAAGACGCTCATCGTGGGGATGAGCTTCCTGGCCACCTTCACGTTTGCCTTCGTGGGGCTGGGGCTGTTTTTCACATTCCTGCGCAGCTTGATGCCGGGTTGGAGCGAAGCGGAGCAAACTCCCTAGCCTGGGCGAGCAGAGCCTGCTGAGCGATGACTGCCCACGACCTGCAGCTGCTGGTGCTGCTGCTTTCCCCCGGGATGCTGCTTTCGGTGCTGCTGTTGCTCACCTTTGCTGCGGGCGGCTGAGATAAGTTGGCGCAGCGACCGGCCAGAGCCGGACTGAGTGCTCCGCTGTGGCTGAGACCCTGCTGTTCAACGCCCTGCGCGAGGCCATCGACGAGGAGATGGCCCGCGATCCCCACGTGTGCGTGATGGGGGAGGACGTGGGTCAGTACGGCGGTTCCTACAAGGTCACCAAAGACCTCTACGACAAATACGGCGAACTGCGGGTGCTGGACACCCCGATCGCTGAGAACGCCTTCACCGGCATGGCCGTGGGCGCCGCGATGACGGGCCTGCGCCCGATCGTGGAAGGCATGAACATGGGCTTCCTGCTGCTCGCCTTCAACCAGATCTCCAACAACATGGGGATGCTGCGCTACACCAGCGGCGGCAACT
>VFQS010002438.1_pt1 | contig 15276 bp, 12 predicted proteins | sample 3512361 | NCBI WGS metagenome assembly VFQS01 (sample SAMN10412375, study PRJNA504923) | tailings metagenome | isolation source: Relicate 1 Philex TSF3 active mining | place: Philippines
ACGCAAGCACCTGTGAAAGCACCACACCTTCCGCAGGAGGCTTTGCATTACACAGATGACTTCTCCCAAATTAAAGGCCAAGAAAAAGCGAAACGGGCCATCGAAATTGCAGTGGCTGGTGGTCACAATCTGATCCTCGTAGGCCCACCTGGCGCTGGAAAAACGATGATGGCGAAGCGCATCCCATCCATTATGCCACCCATGAGCCTGCAAGAAATTATCGAAACCACTCAAATTCACTCGATCATAGGAAAACTCAGTTCGGAAAATCCCTTGATTACAGAACGGCCATTTCGAGCATTGCATCATAGTATCACGTCTACCGCATTAATCGGTGGACGCACAAACCCTCAACCGGGTGAAATTTCGCTTGCACATCAAGGGGTCTTATTTCTGGATGAACTCCCGGAATTTCAACGCCACGTTTTAGAACTATTGAGACAGCCATTAGAAGAACGAAAAGTACCCATTTCCCGAGCGAATGGTACCGTAGAATTTCCGGCCAATTTTCTATTGATCTCTGCCATGAACCCATGCCCTTGTGGCTATTTTCATCACCCAGACAAACCGTGTACCTGCAAACCCTATCAGGTGGATCGGTATTTACACCGCATTTCAGGGCCATTATTAGATCGAATCGATATGCATTTAGAAGTATTCCCGCTAAAATACCCAGAAATGTTTACAGCACAGGCTAGTGAGTCAAGCGCAGCCATCAGAGATCGAGTCATCAAAGCCAGAACTCAACAACAAATTCGATTTCAACATACGCCTAAAATTCAAACGAATGCCCAGATGAATGCCGCGCAAGTCAAACAGGTTTGTGTACTCGATTCCACTTCCTCCTCACTACTACAAAATGCGATTGAAAAACTGCAATTGTCCGCGCGGGCTCATGATCGGATTTTAAAAATGGCAAGAACCATTGCTGACCTAGCCCTTTCCCCTTCGATACAATTGAAACACCTAGCTGAGGCCATCACCTACCGAAATTTAGATCGCGAAAACTGGTCAGGCTGATTGTGATTTTCGGCGAAAAAGCCTACATTTAAGGTGATAATTCAAAATTACGCATGAGAAAGTTAACCCTTGGAATTTTAGCCCTGACTTCACTTCTTTTCACTAGTTCATTTGCTCCCATGGAAGTTGAAGAGGATTGGAAAGATGTTTTCAAAAAAATTAAAGCTGAAGTAGAATCGCACTCCAAGGCATACAGTACGTTGGGAGATGCGTGTAAGACGATTGGTCATAGATTAACCGGTAGCGAAAAGGGGAAAAAGGCAGAGGAGTATGCCTTTCGATTACTCAAAGAATACGGGTTTAAGGATACGAAGTTTCAAGGATTCCAAGTAGAAGCTTGGGCGCGCGATACAGTCACTTTGTCTGTAGCTCCTCCTAAATCAGATGATTTCAGAGAAGTGCCGGTGGTATCTCTAGCTATGACTCCCGTGGATGCAAATATTCAAGGCACCATCGTTGACTTAGGAAATGGCTTAGATGCAGATTACGCGGGAAAAGAGGTGAAAGGGAAAGTGGTACTAGCGAACATCGGACTATTAGACGCTGCTGCCGGTACAAAAAATCTACACCGCTCAGAAAAGACGGCATTAGCGATTCAACATGGGGCTATTGGGGTCATTTTTGTTAACACAGTCAAAGGCCAAGTATTGTTAACAGGTACGGCATCAGTTACTGGAAATTTAATTTCGATTCCGGCGGTTTGTATTTCCTTAGAAAATGGAACTGAAATCAGAAGTTGGATGAAAGATCAACCGGGTCTTTTGAGTTTAATTGAAATGCACAATGTCAGTAAGCCGATTAAGGCGCGTAACGTTGTAGCGACGCTAAAAGGGACAAGCTCGAAATTAAGAAACGAGAAAATCATCATTGGTGGACACCTGGATTCTTGGGATTTAGCCACGGGTGCGATAGATAATGGAATTGGTTCTTTCTCCGTGTTAGATGTGGCTAGGACATTCAAAGCATTAGGATTAAGTAGTAAGCGAACGATTGAATTCGTCGCTTTTATGGGAGAGGAAGAAGGATTATTAGGATCCAAGGCTTATGTAGAACGCGCAAAAAAACTGGGTGAGTTAGACGATGTGGTGTATATGATCAACTTGGATATGACCAATAACGTCAACGGTTTTAATGGCGGCGGTCGCGACGAAATGATGCCTCTTTTGAAGTCAATTGGGGATCAAATCAAGGCCATTGATGGGGAATTTGGCAATCAATTAGCTAACTCCCCCGGATTGCATTCCGATAACCAAACCTTCTTAATGGAAGGTATTCCGGCAGCAGATCCTTTGGGAAAATTAACGCGAAGCGTATTAGATTGCTACCATGCGAATTGCGATGACTTTAGCTTAGTGAATAAAAAAGAGATGGAAAATACGGTGAAATACACTGCCATGTTGCTATATGCTCTGGGTAATGTAGAACAAATACCGGCTAAGAAATTAGACTTTTATTCCACGAAAGAATTCTTCATCAAACACAACCTGCGCCACGAATTAGAATTAGGTAACGAATGGCGTTGGGGGAACTAAATTATTAGCAGAATTCTACTATTTTTACATTTTAGAAAATTGACATTGACCTATGAGTAACCAGAATCCTTCTTTTTTTAACCATCAAATCGAAGTAGTGCCTGAAACATCTTTCAAATCCATCATCAAGGTGATTGGAATTGGAGGAGGCGGATCCAATGCGGTGAAGCACATGGACAACCTAAAGATCAAAGGGGCTGATTTGATTATTTGTAATACGGATTCGCAGGCTCTCGCTTCTAATTCAGTAAGTACGAAAATTAAATTAGGAGAACAAGGTTTAGGAGCTGGAACAGATCCTGAAGTAGGAAAGCAGGCTGCACAAGAAAGTCAAGAGAAAATCAAAGCTGTTCTTTCGAACGAAACGAAGATGGTTTTCATCACCGCCGGTATGGGTGGGGGAACTGGAACTGGAGCTGCTCCAGTTGTTGCAGAAATCGCGAGAGACCGTGATTTATTGACCGTAGCGGTAGTCTCTTTCCCGTATAATTGGGAGGGAAAAGAGAAAATTCAGTATGCCAGAGATGGGATTGAAGAACTAAAAGCGTATTGCGATACGGTTTTAGTGATCATGAACGATAAAATATCAGAACATTACAAGGATTTAGCCGTAAAACACGCCTTTGCGAAAGCGGATGACGTTTTAGCAAAAGCGGTAAAATCCGTTGTAGATGTGATTGCTAAACCAGGTGATATCAACACGGACTTCATGGACGTGAAGAAGGTATTAACGAATGCTGGCCAGGCCATGATGAGTTCTGCCTTAGGTAAAGGCGAAGAAAGAGCAAAGGCAGCTATCGTCGAGGCGTTGAACTCTCCTTTGTTAAACTCACAAGAAATTAAAGGTGCTAAACGCATCTTAGTGACCGTATCTACCAGTAGCGAGAAGGATTTATTGATTTGGGAAAAAGATGCCATCATCGAATACCTGAATGAACGAATCGATGCACAAGCTGATATGGTGAAGTTCGGATTCTCTACAGATGAAGACTTAGGAGACGACTTATACTTAACGGTTATCGCAGCAGGATTTGAGCAAGACTCAAGCGGAATGGATGGCGGAATGCGTAAGGTGGTGAAAAAGGCAGCACCTGTGTTCTTGAACCCCGGTGATAGCGTGGAATTAGATGGCGAATTAGAAACAGCGGCTCCTTTAGCAGCGGATTCTGAAGAGGCTCGTTTTGCCTTGATGATCGAGAAATTCAAAAACGGGAATGTTTCTGACGCAGAGTTCAAAATACCTACCTACAAACGCACAGAAGTAGGTTTATACGACATCACAACTATGCCAGAGAAGGCATGGCAAACAACCGATTTATTCGCTGAATAAGTCCTGAATTTTAGAGATAGCCGCTCGAATGATTTCTTCGCTCGAGTAGGCTACCTCGAATTCCGAAATCTCAGCTACCCCTCCCATTGAAATTCCCGGACGTCTGTATTCCATCTCCGAATTACGCGTAGTTCTTGCACTGAGGTGAACAGCATTCACCCCTATTTGAACAAAATCCAGACAATTCATTGGATTCACGCCACTGCCTGCCATAATTTGAATACGTCCTTTAGCGGCTTGCACTAATTCTGCTATTTGCGCTAAACCATCTAGCGCTTTATTTTTCCCGCCAGAAGTTAGGATACGATTAAAGCCTAAGCTAATTAATTCTTCCATGACTTGAATAGGCTCACGTGATACATCAATCGCTCGGTGGCAAGTCAACTCGCGATCTCCTGCTATTGTTCGAAAGGCTTGCATAAACGCTACATCCAAATCCCCATTAGGTTTCAACGCACCCACCACGATTCCATGTACCCCTTGTGCGATTAATGAACGAGCCTCAGCCAACATTGTCTGTTTTTCTGTTTCATCGTACACGAAATCCCCGCCGCGAGGGCGAACCATAGCATGAATCTCTAAGGAAGTTTGTTTTAAAGCCTGCTCTACTAGACCAGCACTAGGTGTCGTTCCACCCTCCCAAGGGGAGGCACAAAGTTCTACCCGTTGTGCGCCTGCACGATCCGCCGCAAGACAAGAAAACAAGGAATAAGCACAAACTTCAACTGAAACGGGGGTAGATGAAAGCATAAATGGGGGTTTAAATCAAGGTTTTGATAATTAATGAAAATTTAAAAAATAAATCTTTCATAAATACATTTTTATTTTACTTTTGCACTTAGGAAGGGGTTTAGATCAGTAAAAACCTCCATCTATTTTGAAATAAAAATTAGCTATAAATTATGTATTGGACATTAGAACTTGCCTCCTATTTAGAAGATGCGCCATGGCCGGCGTCTAAAGATGAATTAATTGACTTCGCAATCCGTACGGGTTCTCCTTTAGAAGTAGTAGAAAACTTACAAGAATTAGAGGATGACGGTCAACCATTCGAAAGCATTGAAGAGATTTGGCCGGATTATCCGACAAAAGATGACTTCTTCTTTAACGAAGACGAATATTAAAATGAAGAGGCGAAAGCCTCTTTTTTTGTGGCCTGTAATCTAGCTGCCAGAGACTCATCTCTTAACAAAATTCCCCAACGACGCGCCAATACATCCTCCCAAGTCTCCGCCATTTCATGTTCCTTTAAGTACTTCAACTCACCTGTAAGATAAGGTTCAGTGGAGATTAAGCGATCAGCTCCATACGCATACACTTCTCCCGCTGCAGGACCATAGAGTTCTGTTAAATGCGCTGCAATATCTTCCGGGATACCTTCAGGCAATTCCACTGAAGTGACTGGAATAAGCGAATGCGCTTTTGTCAAACAAGGCGTAGCAGGTACATGTAATACTTCTTTCTCCAACACATCTAGCGTATCAGAAGCCATAACTCGGTAGGTTGTCCACTTACCGCCCATGATACTTACTAATTTTGAACGTCCGTCTACTTCAACTTCGTGGTCTCTAACGAGGGATTTCGTATCCGTATTCATGGCTGAATCGAGCTGAACTTGTAAGAGGGGTCTTTGGCCTACAAAGGTGGCGCTGATATCCTCAATGCTAGCTTTTTTTGCTGAGTAGCGATTAAAATAAGAAATCAGGTATTCCTTTTCTGCTTCTAGAATAACTGGGGTCTCTGATAAAGTATCGGGATCATCTGTTGTCCCTACAAGCACAGACCCACGCCAGGGTATGACGAAAATAACGCGCCCATCGTCGGTTTTGGGGATCAACAAGGCTTTTTCTCCTGTCCAAAATTCAGCCGGCAATACGATGTGAGCACCGCGACTCACTTTCATTCGAGGTTTCAAACGGGGATTTGCAAGAACTCGAACGGCATCCGTAAAGGGCCCCGTAGCATTCACCACGGCTTTTACTGGAATAGTATAGGAAGTTTCTGAACGAAGGTCTGTGAAAACCACTTTCTTGATTTTGAGACTCTTTTGACCTAATTCAAAGGAGTCCAAACGCGCGTAATTCAAAATACAGGCTCCTAATCGCTCCGCTTCTTTTAATAAGGCTAAGGCATATCGAGCATCATTCAATTGCCCGTCATAATACAAAACTCCACCTCTCAAATGGTGAGACTCAATAGAGGGGAACTCCGACTGGATTTCTTTCTTGCTCAAACCTCGGCTTGATTTCAAGTTCGTGCTACCAGATATTTTATCGTATAACCACATCCCGATTCGGTAATACCATCTTTCCCAGCGGGTGTAGCAGGGAGTCAATAATCCGAGTGGATGAGCTAGGTGAGGTGCATTTTGTAGTAAAGTCTTACGTTCATGCAAGGCTTTGTATACCATTTTGAATTGATGCCAATCCAAATTGCGAACCGCTTGTTCCAAGTACCGGACACCGCCATGGACTAATTTAGTCGATTTAGAAGAGGTTTGGCAAGCAAAATCCCCCTTTTCAATCAAGAGCACTCTATAGCCCCGCAAAGTGGCGTCTAAAGCTACCCCTGCTCCCGATGCGCCGCCCCCAATGATGCAAATATCAAAAGGATCATTCAGTTTAAGGAGTTGGTCAGCGCGATTAAACGACATAGAGGATTATTTATCTCAAATTTGAAAAATAAAATGCAAAAGATTCCATTTATATGGATAAAAATGAAAGAGATTTTATAATTTTGCAGTCCTTTGGCACCTATAACAATCTGCCAAACGAATTAATGACCCATATGGCAAAGAAAGAAAAAGTAGAATCGATTGAGATTATTGAGAGCCCAGAAGCGCTTCAACAAGAAGTTTCTAAAGTGACTGAGCTCGTAGAAAAGAATAAATCTAGTGTAGCAACGATCTTAGGAGGAGTAGTCCTACTTATTGCAGCTTATTTCGGCTACCAATGGTATTCCACAACGCAAGATGCGGAAGGCGAAAAGAAATTATACAAAGCGGTATATGCCTTTGAATCAGATTCTTTAGCGGCTGCAGCGAAAGATTTAGCCAAAGTTTCTGATGAGTTTGGTGGCAATACACAAAACCTAGCTGACTTATATTTAGGTATTACTTTGTTAAAGCAAGGTAAATTCGATCAGTCCATTGAGAAATTGAAAAACTTCTCTAGCTCCGATTTATTAGTTCAGGCGCGTGCTTATTCGTTAATCGGGGATGCGTATGCTGAAAAGAAATCATTCGCTGATGCAATCGATTACTACAAGAAAGCCTCTGAGCATAAGCCAAATAAATTTTTCACTCCTACATATTTGTTGAAATTAGCGAATGCGTATGAAGCAAATAAACAAGTGAAAGAAGCAGTGGATACATATTCCATCATCGTAGAGAAATACGGTCAATCAGCTGAATCGATCCCTGCGAAGAAATACAAAGCGATCTTAGAAAGCTCTATCTCTGAATAATTTTTAGAACAGATTATAGGATGAGGGATAAGAGCTTGAGCTTTTATCCCTTGTTTTTTTAACCCCTTTTTATGTCTTCAGCATTAAAAAACTTAAGCGATTTTACGACAGATAATCTACCTGATGTTTCAGGTAAAACCTTTGCGATTGTCGTATCTGAATGGAATACCGACGTGACCCACGCCTTGTATACTGGGGCTTACGATACACTTTTAAAGTATGGGGCTAAAGAGGAGAATATTATTAGTGCTAAAGTCCCTGGTAGTTTTGAATTAAGCCTAGGTGCACAGAAGATGGCACAACAGACGAAAATCGATGCAGTCATTTGTTTAGGCTGTGTGATTCAAGGTGAAACGCGTCACTTTGATTTCATTTGCCAAGCGGTGGCGGATGGGATCACGAATGTGAGTTTGAAATATGACAAGCCGGTGATTTTCGGGGTTTTAACTCCCAATACCCAAGAACAAGCTATGGATCGCGCAGGCGGCAAACACGGAAATAAAGGCGATGAGGCGGCCATTACAGCCATCAAAATGTTAGGAATATAATACGAGAATATATGCAAGTTTGGAAATTTGGAGGTACCTCCGTAGGAAAACCCGAGAGAATGAAGTCTATCCGTCAACTTATCACGGAAGATGGCCAACCTAAAATCGTTGTACTTTCTGCTCTTTCTGGTAGTACGAACACCCTACTATCAATTTCAGAATCGCTTAGTGCGGGTAATACAACAGAGGCAAAAGCAAAAGCAAGCGAATTGCGCGCGCATTACGATCAATTCTTAAGCGAATTATACAATACTCCTGCAGGTCTTGGAAAAGGTCAGGCGATTGTTTCAAAGGAGTTTGCCTTCATTGATAGCCTAATCGCTACTTCACCTTACACGGTGAAGCAAGAAAAGGAAATGGTGGCTTTAGGCGAATTGCTTTCTACTCAAATTTTCGAGGCTTTCTTGCAAGAAGAAGGTGTTAATTCTACTTTGTTGCCTGCATTGGACTTTATGGTGATTGATGAGGATAACGAACCCCTCTTGGCGGTTATCGAACAAAAATTAGCCTCCGTACTTACTCCTGTGAGGGATAGGCAAATCTTCGTTACCCAAGGTTTTATCTGCCGTAACCCAGCTGGGGAAGTGGATAACTTGAAGCGTGGTGGATCAGATTATACGGCTTCTTTGATAGGCGGTGCGATTCAGGCGGAGGAAGTGCAGATTTGGACAGATATTGACGGAATGCACAATAACGATCCGCGTATTGTGAAGAATACCTTCCCTATCCGCGAATTATCGTTCGCAGAGGCGGCGGAATTAGCTTATTTTGGAGCTAAAATTCTTCACCCAAGTACGATTACACCGGCTAAATTGAAAGGTGTTCCGGTTCGGTTAAAAAATACGATGGAGCCGAGCGCTTTTGGTACTTTGATTTCCGAAAAATCAACTGATGTAGAGATTAAAGCGATCGCGGCAAAAGATAATATCACGGCGATTTATATTCACTCGACGCGTATGTTGAATGCATATGGTTTCTTAAAGCGCGTATTTGAAGTGTTTGAAAAATACAAAACACCCGTAGATATGATCACCACTTCAGAGGTTTCTGTGAGCGTGACGATCGACCAAACGACGCATTTAGATGCTATTATGAGCGAATTACGTGAATTTGCTGAATTAGAAGATCCGGATATGAACCAAGTAATTGTTTGCATCGTGGGTAACTTCTGGGCAGATAAAGAGGGTATTGCCATTAAGGTTTTAGAAGCTATCAAAAAGATACCTATTCGAATGATTTCGTATGGCGCCTCAGAGCACAACATCTCATTATTAGTGGATGCATCTCACAAGAATGACGCATTAAACGCATTAAACGAAGGACTTTTCTAAAAACCGAGCTATGTTAACTTTACCCTTTATTCGCGCGAATCAAGAAACCACCATCGCTGGTTTACAAAAGAAACATTTTGCGAATGCTGCAGAAATCGTAGCCCAATTGATCGCGCAAGACGATCAGCGCAAAGCACTTTTGCAACAAGCGGAATCCGCTTTAGAGAAATCAAATGCAGCGGCGAAAGAAATTGGGGCTTTGATGCAATCCGGCCAAAAAGAATTAGCCGAAAGCAAACGTGCCGAAACTTCCGCTCTAAAAGCATCCATTAAAGAAATGGAAGAGGCTGCCAAAGCTGCTGAGAAAGAGTTAACTGATTTATTGGTCACATTGCCTAACCTTCCGCACAGCTCAGTGCCACAAGGAAAAACAGCAGATGACAATGAAGTCGTTTTGACTTGGGGTTCTGTCCCTGAGTTACCGGCAGACGCACAACCTCACTGGGATTTGATCAAGAAATACGACATCATCGATTTCGATTTAGGAAATAAAATTACGGGGGCTGGTTTCCCTGTTTACAAGGGAAAAGGGGCTCGTTTACAACGCGCATTGATTAATTTCTTTTTAGATGAGGCGATCAAAGCGGGTTATTATGAGATTCAACCTCCCATCTTAATTAATGAAGATTCAGGGTTTGGGACAGGACAATTGCCGGATAAAGAAGGCCAAATGTATGTCACTAAAGAGGAAGGTTTATTCTTAATTCCCACTGCTGAAGTGCCTATTACGAACCTTTACCGGGATGTCATTGTCAACGAGAAAGAATTACCGATCAAAAATGTGGGCCACACGCCTTGTTTCCGTCGCGAAGCAGGATCTTGGGGAGCACACGTTCGTGGCTTGAACCGTTTGCATCAATTCGATAAGATTGAGATTGTTCAAATCCACAAGCCTGAAAACTCGTATGCGGCTCTAGAAGAAATGTCGCTACACGTTCAAGGATTACTTCAAAAGCTTGGCTTGCACTACCGCGTCTTGCGTTTATGCGGTGGAGATATGGGATTTGCCTCGGCCTTAACCTACGACATGGAAGCTTGGTCAGGCGCCCAAAACCGTTGGTTAGAGGTAAGCTCAGTGAGCAACTTTGAAACCTTCCAAGCGAATCGCTTGAAGTTGAGAACGAAAATCGATGGAAAATCGATCTTGTGCCATACATTGAATGGATCGGCTTTAGCCCTACCACGTATCGTGGCATCCATCTTAGAAAATAACCAAGGACCAGACGGCATCAAGATTCCAGAGGTATTAGTCCCTTATACAGGCTTTACGCATATTAACTAGAGCCCTTCAACACTCAATCGGAAACCCTCGCCGTGCAGATTCAATAACTGGACGCGAGGGTCTTCTTTTAGCATCTTGCGTAGTTTAGTCATATACACGTCCATACTTCTGGCATTGAAATACGTATCATCTCCCCATATCAGCTTCAATGCATAACTTCTGCTTACCGGACGACCTAGGTTCTCGCACAAAAGCTTCATTAACTCGTTCTCTTTAGGGGTAAACTTCAATTCCATATCTCCGATGCTTAAACGCATTTTACCCGGAATGTAGGTATAATTACCAAGTGCAATCTCATCCGCTAAACTAGGCACAGACTTGTCTGAATGACTTCTACGCAGGATGGCTTCCATACGTGCGACTAAAACCTCCATGGAGAAGGGCTTAGTTAAGTAATCATCTGCCCCTACTTTAAAGCCTTGTAAGGTATCTTCTTCCATCGACTTTGCCGTTAAGAAAATGATGGGCACTTGTTGGTGATTTGCTCGGATGTCTTTAGCCAAAGAGAAACCGTCTTTCTTAGGCATCATCACGTCTAATAGACATAAATCGAAGTTTCCCTTCACAAAAAGATCAAGCGCTTCGTCGCCATTCTGGGCCCAAGAAACAGCATAACCTTTCTTCTTTAGGAATTCCGTTAACAATAAACCCAAATTTGGATCATCCTCAGCAACTAATATTTCAGGCGTCTTTGACATAGGGCAAATAAATTTCAAATGTACTTCCTTCTCCTAATTTACTCTTCACGTTCACTTTTCCTCCGTGGGCTTCCACGATTTTCTTCACGTAACTAAGACCTAAACCGAAACCTTTGACGTTATGCACGTTTCCGGTAGGTACGCGGTAAAAGGCATCAAAAATATTACTTAAAGCTTCTTTTGGCATACCCATACCCTGGTCTTTCACAGAAATCAAAACACCTTGATCTTGCTGATGTGCATGTATTTCAACCTTCGGATTCGCTGGGCTATATTTCACCGCATTATCCACTAAATTATTCAACACATTGGAAATATGTACTTCATCGAGGGAAATATAAGGAGGCAAATCTGCTACATGAAGCGACAAAGCACCATTAACCGAATCTAGTAATGGTCCATTAATCTCCGCCACCTGTTGAATAAGTGCAGCCAGATCCACGGACTTCCGTTTAAGGCTGATTTCCTCCCTCTCCATTTGGGCGGTTTGTAATACGCGTTCCACTTGTTGCCCTAGACGGGTATTTTCTTCTTTGATGATTCCTAAATAACGTAACATCGACTCATTTTTCTCAGGCTTTAATTCCTCCTGTAACAATTGAGTCGCTAATGAAATCGACGTTATAGGCGTTTTAAACTCATGAGTCATATTATTAATGAAGTCATTCTTCACTAAGGCTAATTTCTTTTGACGAAGAATCGTCAAGACGGCGAAGTAAAAACAACCGATCATCACTAATAATAGCAGACCGGAACCAGCTAAACTAAGTCCCATCGTTTGCCATATAAACGTGCCACTGTCAGGGAAATAAATCTTCAACACATTTTTAGAGGGGTGAATGTCATTTGGGAACAAGGCTGCCTCAAATACCGCTTTTTGCTGCTTAATTTCAGGCGAGGAGGTATAAGTCCAGGCCTTAGGCGAGCTTTGAATACCAAAAGAATAATCCAGATTTACTCCCTTATCAGTTAATTCCTTTCTGATCAAGCTATCCAAATAGCCCGGTTGAATGCGTTGAAGTATGGGTCTTTCTTTGAATAAGAAATCAGAAAACACTTCTTTAGCTAATTGCGTTTTTTGAAGCACTCTCTCTAAATCTTGGCGCTCTGATTTCTCTTGAACCAGTTTCGCTTGCATTTGTGCCTGGCGATCTCCTAGGTTTTGAATAACACGATTTGAACGACGTTGTATCTTTTTCAATACTTTTTGCTGCTCTCGTCTAAAGATTCGGTTCATCTCCTTCTCCACCTGAATCCGCTGTCTCATCTCATCTGGGTCTTCATCCACAGTGAATTCCTCTGTTACCTCAGCTAGTTGACCATTAGGAAGCATAAATGATTTACGCACAAAAATGACATCTTGACGTGGTTGCGCTAAAACAGGGTGTTCTTCTTGAATAATGGGATCTGGAATATAGGCAGGAGTAGGCTTAGGTTTCGCCTTTTTAGTGGCTATACTTTCGAATTTTTTTTGGCGTTCCGCTAGAACCAAAATCTCTTGCTTCTCTAGCTTTCTGACCACTTGCTCGAGGCTATTGCGCACATCTTTGGCAAAATTCTCTCGTTTTGTTTCAAGCATGAAACGCAACCAATAAGCCTGAAACCCAATTAATCCTAAGAGGGCAAAAGACATTAATGCAATCAATAAGCGTATTTTTCGTTTCGACATAGAACAAAAATTCTCTGCAAATGTAAGGGATAAATAGCAGCCGCTCATCACATTAACACTCTTTAACATTCAGTAAACAGTTGCTTTTCGTAAGTTTGCACCGGATCAAAAACCAAAAAAATATGAAATACTTATTTGTAACCGCGCTAGCCGCATGCATTTCCACAGCTGCTTTCGCACAAGAAAAAAAAGAAGCAACCATTAAAGTGGTCATTAACGAAAATGGTAAAGAACGTGTCATCGAGAAAAAATTCGGCGATTTAGATCAGGCAGATGCTGAATTAAAAAAATTGACTGACTCATTGGATATCAACGTAACCACATCGGGTGGTAAGAAAAAAATCATTCGTGTGGATGTGAATAAATCACATTCCCGTACGTCAGACCAGCCGGGAAATGTCATCATCGAAAAAATGGAAGGTGGCGCTGAAGGGGGTGCAGACAAGCGTGTCATTATTCGCCGTGGCGGACCAGGAATGGCTATGGCACCTGTTGCTCCAGGTGCGCATGCAGGCGATGCGAATGTCATGATCTTCCGTGGAGAAGGTGGTCCTGAGGGCTTAGAAAAAGAATTCAAAATTCAATTAGATGGACCTATGGGTAGTCCCCAAAAAGGCCTAAAAAAATTACAAAAATGGGCACAAGAAAAAGGATCTAAAACCATTCAAGGTCTTTCAGGTAAGCAAAATCAACCATTCAATGGTAAGATCAATGTACGCTTTAGCGCACCTACTAAAGGAAATGTGACGATTGCTGTTTCTGATGTCAATGGAAAAGAAATCGCGACTGAAACCGTAAAAGATTTCCAAGGCGATTACTTAGGTCAAATTGACTTAAAGAAAGCCGCTGCTGGTGTGTATTTCTTACGTGTAACACAAGGAAATGATGGCGCTGTTAGAAGAGTAGAAGTAAAATAATCCGCTTAAGGTTTGAGAATGAAAAAGCCTGGAATTGAATTTCCAGGCTTTTTTTATTATTTCCCCATATTATAAAGTACAAAGGCATAAGAATCTGCCGTTAGTTCGATCAACTTCGCAGTGTTCGATGAACCATGTCCACTGTTTGTATCGATTCGAATGATCATCGGTTTCGCAGCGGTGTTTTTCTCTTGAAGAGTAGCCGCATATTTAAAGGAGTGAGCCGGAACCACGCGGTCATCGTGATCTGAGGTGAAGACCATCGTAGCTGGGTAATTCATCGCCTTAATATTGTGTAAAGGAGAATAGGCATACAATGCTTTGAATTCCTCCGCATTATCACTGCTGCCATAATCCGCTACCCAGTTCCAACCGATGGTGAATTTTTGGAAACGTAGCATATCCATTACTCCCACACCTGGCAAGGCAGCAGCGAACAAATCCGGGCGCTGGTTAATCGCAGCGCCTACTAATAATCCGCCATTGGAACGACCAGAAGCCGCTAAATAAGCTGGCGATGTGTATTTCTCGCGAATCAAATATTCAGCCCCTGCAATGAAATCATCAAACACATTCTGCTTTTTCAATTTCATACCAGCTTCGTGCCATTTTTCACCATACTCGCTTCCGCCGCGTAAATTCGCCACCACATAAATGCCTCCTTTTTCTAACCAAGGAATGAGGCTAGCAGAGAAAGATGGTGTAGAACTGATATTAAATCCTCCGTAACCGTACAAGATGGTTGGATTTTTACCATTCAATTGAATTCCCTTTTTGCTGACGATAAACATCGGCACTTGGGTACCGTCTTTCGATGGATAGAATTTTTGAACGACGGTATAATCGGTGGGATCAAAAGCTAAATCGGGCTTTTGAAAAACAGTCGATGTGTTCGATGCTAAATCATAGCGGTAAATGGTAGGGGGGAAATTGAAGGAAGAATAAGTGTAGAAGGTGAATTTGTCTTCTTTTTCTCCCCCAAAACCGCTAGCATTTCCTAGGCCTGGCAAACGAACCGAACCTAATTCTTTACCGGTGTAATCGTAGCTAATTACGCGCGATGTTACATCTTTTAAATAAGTCAAGAACAAACGTTTTCCTACAGTATTGACCCCTTGCAAAGGCTCCGCTTTTTCTGCCACGATGGTTTTCCAGTTCGACTTCTCTGGATGAGCTGGATCCACGCGCACGATCTTTTTGTTAGGCGCTCCCTCATTCGTCTCTAAAATCAACACATCTCCATCATTGTCCACAACGCTGAAATCAAATTTTCCAGGTTCCGCCACAAGCGGTTTAAATTTCGTCTCCTTTTTAGCGGCATCCAGCACCCAAAGGGCATTTCCATCCAAGCCTTTCCCGCGATCCGAAATCGTCAAGTACGCAAAGCGCTCATCATCCGAGGTGCTAACTGTATGGAATCGCTGTGGGTTTTTAGGGTCTTCGTAAATCAATTGGTCTTGGGATTGCGGAGTACCTACCGTATG
>VFQS010002444.1_pt1 | contig 15255 bp, 13 predicted proteins | sample 3512361 | NCBI WGS metagenome assembly VFQS01 (sample SAMN10412375, study PRJNA504923) | tailings metagenome | isolation source: Relicate 1 Philex TSF3 active mining | place: Philippines
CTGGCCTCCGGCAAAGCATTCAAAAAAATCGTCGCCGCCGACCCGCTCAAGTACGACGCCTATGCCGCCGCTGACTTCGATGCAGGGGGGATGGAAAACGCCGACAAAATCGCCCCCGTGCGCGCCCTGCTGCGCGAAATCGTGGAAGAGCGCTTCGTCTCCTTCTTCAACTCCTGGTTAGTGTTCAACGACGCCCGCCGCCTGCGCAAAAGCGATGGCGACATCGCCGTGAAAATTCCACTGAACACGACTACGGCAACCCGCTACCCGGAACGCATCATCTATCCGCAAAATGAACTCAATGCCAACTCCAACGCCAAGGAGCCGGCAGAAGGGATTTATTTCGTGGTAGAAGTGAACCGCTAAGATTAGACAGAAATACTACACTTTAAACGCGTGTACGACATCAATTTTCGCTTTGCGAAAATTGATGTCGTACACGCGTTTAAAGTAATAGACTTCGGCGATGAAGTCTGTTACACAACCCCTGCCTTATTTTTTCTGTTCCCGCTCTTTGACAAAATCCACGATGCGGCGCACCGTCCGTCGGCGTATATCTATCTCCAGTTCGCGGTTGATTTGCTTGAGCACATACTGGAATTTGAGCGAAAGGCTCTCTTTGCGGATATCCACCACGCGCAGCCAGAAGCTGCCCGGCTCAATAAAGTCGTGGTAGTCTCTGAGCGATTCCGTCAAGTAGATTTCCAGTGCCTCCACGGAGGGCACGACGGCCAGCGCCACCTCAAACTCGATGCTGACCCGGCGGATCTGCTTTTTGGTGTAGTTGACGATTTCGCTGGCAAACACCTTAGTGTTCGGGATGAAGATGATGTCGTCGTCTTCGTCGAGAAAAGCGATTTTGGTAAGCCCCAGGTCTGTGATTTTCCCCTTGTGCGAGCCAATTTTCAGATAGTCGCCCACGGAAATCTCATTACTGGAAAAGCTGATGATGATCCCGCTGATAATTTCCGAAATGTATTCTTTGGAAACGATGGCAATAGCTGCCGCGAGTATGCTCAGCGTGGTGAACAGCGCCCGGGGTTCCACCCCAAACAGCCCTATGATGGTCGTCACTACAGCCCCCGACATCAGGATATAGTAAATGTTCTTCAGGCCCAGCACTACGTTGTCGCCCTGGTTGTCTTTATAGTGCTTGCGCCGCCTGTAAATCAGCGACAAAAGCGCAACCATACTGTTGGCAGACAAAAAGAAGATCAAAAAGCCAAGCAGTAGATCGCCTTCGCCTTTATACGGGGCAAGCCCCGGCAGCCATTCCATATACCGGGCTTTGATATAAATGGCAAGGGCAAGGGCAGTTACGCGAAGAACGAGCAAGAAAGCTTTCATAGTAATGGAGTGAAATATACAATAGACTTGCTGCAAGGGGCAGGAGAATTGCTTACACAAAGCCCGCCTCTTTATAAACTATAACAAAAACGCAGGATCTGCACGAAAGGTTAGCAGGTGTGCAGTATTTTACAGGGCCATAGTCGCTTTTTTATAGACATAAATGATATAAAATTTTTTATTTTAAATTTTATTGAAATATTTTTTTACAAAAACATTTTTTAAAAAATAAAATTTTTAACAATGGCATATCTAAAAGAAGTCTGTGTAGATACGCGGGAACAGGCACTCCGCGCCCAGGCTCAAGGGGCCGACCGCATTGAGCTCTGCGCCCGCCTCGACCTCGATGGGCTGACCCCGGATACAGGGTTCATCCGCTTCGCCCTGGATTCCCTGCGGATTCCCGTACATGTGATGATCCGCCCTCGAGGGGGTGATTTCGTATATACCGGCGAGGAGATCCGACAGATGTGCGAGGAGATTGCCTATTGTAAAGCACAGGGAGTTCCGGGGGTGGTCTTCGGTGTCCTCAAGCCCGACCATACGCTGGATATTCCCACCATAGCCGAGCTTACGCGCCTGGCCAGTCCTATGAAGGTCGTGGTCCACAAAGCGATAGACCGCACTCCGGACCCGGTGGAAGCTCTGCGGTCGCTTCTGGAGATAGAAGGTATTCACAGCGTACTCACTTCGGGCGGTGCGGCAACTGCCCTGGAAGGGGCAGAGGTGCTTAAAAAAATGCTGGCCCTAGCCGGCGACCGGATACAGGTCATGGTAGCTGGAAAGGTGACCCGGGAAAACCTGGCGCAAGTGGACGCGCAGTTCCACGCCCGCGAGTACCACGGCCGCTTGTTGGCAGGCCCGCTGGAGGATTGAGGTGCTTATCGGTTGTACTTGGCCTCTACAACCGACAGCCATTGTGCAATCCAGGAGGCCGACAGCCATCGTCCCTGTGTCATCACGCCGGCGATGCGCTGTATATTGCGGATGTCGTCGAGCGGGTTGGCGTCGAGCAGGATGAGGTCGGCGGTAGCGAGAGGCACCACGGTGCCATAGACGCCCTCTTTGCCAAAGAAGCGGGCGGGGTTAGCGGTACCGCTGCGCAGGATGGTATAATTGGAGAGGCCTGCATTGGCCAAAGCCTGCATTTCGCTGTGTATGGAAAACCCCGGCACATTGCCCACCTGGGGGGAGTCGGAGCCGAGGAGGAGCTGGACGCCCTGTTTTTCCATTTCCCGGAGCAGTTGCTTGCGCAGAGCTAAAAAGGCCTCTGCCGTATCCGGGTGGTAGGCCGGAGAATCCAGGAGTTGCTGCTTGAATACCCGCCATTTCAGCAAAGTGGCAGGAGGCATATAGCGCATTTCCGGTCGGTTGACCATCTCCGGCCCGCTGATGGGTTCAAACCAGCGCTCCAGCAGGCTTTGCGTAGGTACAATCCAAGTACCGGAAGCTTTGGTCGCCTTGATCAGGTCCGGGATTTTTTTGGGGTCGGCCCGCTGTGTTTGGTCATAGCCAAAGTAGCTCGCTGTATGGGGCGAAGCGGCTTTGGGAACTGCAACCAGCCCTTCCACGTAGCCGTCAAGATGATCAATAGAGGCATATCCCAGGGCGAGAGCGCGTTGTATGCCCACTTCTGCAGGCACGTGGCCCGAAAAAGGCAGTCCCTCTTCCCGGGCACTTTGGGCGATGGCCTCCATGGTGGGGAGCGATATACCGGGATGGATTTTCAAAAAATCGTACTGGGCGCGTTTGTATTCGTGCACTTTCTGCCTACCCTCCTCGGGTGTTTTGACGCTGTTGCCATTGAGGGAAGGGCTGGCAGTATAAATCCGGGGGCCTAGGACCTTGCCGGTAGATACCTGGTCCTGGAGTACGAGGTGATAGGGATCGCCGAGCATACCGCGGAGCACGGTGACCCCGTTACAGAGATAGAGCAGCATAGTCTCGCGCACCAGTGCGTCGTCTTGTCCGTCCCGCACAGGGATATGGCCGTGCATTTCGGAGATACCCGGCATGAGGTATTTACCGCTTCCGTCAATGCGCAGGGCATTTTCGAGAGGTTTGATTTTTTTTGCCGGGCCCACCTTATAAATAACGGATCCCCGAATGAGCACCGTTTGGTCGCGCAGTACCTTGCGGCCCGTCATAGGCAGCACGTTGACGTGGGTGAAAGCAATTTCGGGTGCTACGGCCTGCGCGGTCAGCTCTGCTGCATATACCGGCAAGAGAACCAGAAGGCAGCTGAGCCTCCCGATTCGCACGGCTATTTTTTCAAAGCGGTCGAGGTGCGTGGTCCAGTCCATCCCTTCAGATTTATTGTATTTCTTCCCCTTTGAGGCGTTCGGCATTTTCGGCGATGCGCAGTGCTTCGAGAATATCCCCGATATCGCCTTCCATGATGCGGTCGAGGGAGTAGAGGGTAAGGTTGATGCGGTGGTCGGTGAGGCGGTTTTGCGGGAAGTTATAGGTGCGGATTTTATCGGAGCGGTCGCCGGAGCCTACCAGGGATCTGCGTTTGGCGGCCTGGGTATTTTCGTGCTCGCGCTTTTGCGCCTCGTAGATTTTCTGATAGAGGCGTTGCAGGGCGATTTCCCGGTTCTGGATTTGGGAACGCCCGTCGGTACTTTCCGAGACTACTCCGGTGGGGAGGTGGGTGAAGCGCACCCCTGACTCTGTTTTGTTGACGTGCTGGCCGCCGGCACCGCTGGAGCGGAACGTATCCACTTTCAGGTCTTCCTTCCGGATTTCGACGTCTTCCATTTCCAATTTAGGCATCACCACCACGGTAGCGGCCGAGGTATGTACGCGGCCCTGGGACTCCGTCTTGGGCACCCGCTGTACCCGGTGGGCACCGGATTCAAACTTGAGTTTCCCATACACGTCCTCGCCCTGTACCTCCAACACTACCTTGTTGTATCCCCCTACGGCCCCTTCGCTCACCTCCAGTACTTCGACTTTCCAACTCTGGGAGTCGAAGTAGCGGGTGTACATACGGTAGAGGTCGCCGGCGAACAAGCTCGCCTCATCGCCCCCGGTACCGGAACGGATTTCAAAGAGTACGTCTTTGGAATCTTCGGGGTCCTTGGGTATCAGAAGCAGGCGCAGCCCGGCTTCCAGTTCCTCAACTTTGGGCTCCAGGATTTCGATTTCCTCCCGGGCGAGTTCCTGCATTTCGACGTCGTCTTCCCGCAGCGTTTTGCGAGCCAGATCCAGGTTGCTCAAGGCTTCCTGGTACTGCTGGAAAGCTTCCACAATAGGCTGCAGGTCCTTGTACTCCTTGTTTGTTTTTTTGAAACGGGCCAGATCCTGTACGGCCTCCGGGTCGGAAAGTTGTTCTTCCAGATTCTTGTAGCGATCAAAAATCGCCTGGAACTTGTCCAGCATATTCTATGCGCATTTTGTAAGGCTGCAAAAATAATATAAATTTTTCATGAAAAATTATATAATACAAAAGGATATGTGTACTTTCACGCCAGAAAAAGCGTATATAAAACTGACTTATAAGCCAACATATACGAGCGGTTAAAAAAAGAATATTTCAAAAAACATATCTAAAAGTATTTTTTGAACGTTCTTAACCGTCGAATGTCAGACGCTGTTTTCAGGCCCAAATCCGGGTTTCATTTTTTTCCGCTAATAACCAATCTGTCAAAAGCTACGCGTGGCTTTAATTCCCGCGGAGTACCCTGTGCCTTTTAGGGCTGTAGGTCACATCGGTGTGTACGGTTGTGCTTGCGGCAGTGGGGGGTGTCAGGGCTTAGGCTGGCTTTGTCCGGCAATGAACCAAAAACCACGAAACGCCAATGGCGAATATTTTATGTTTGGAAACCGCTACGGAGGTATGCTCTGTTGGCATAGCGGCGGGCGGGCAGTTAAGCGGAATAGAAGAACTCGGGCAGGCGGGCGACCATGCCTCGCAAATCACGCTTCTGGTGGCGCGTGCCCTGGAAAAGGCCTCCCTCGAGTACCGGGATCTCGATGCCATTGCGGTAAGTTCGGGTCCGGGTTCGTACACTTCCCTTCGCATCGGCTGGGGCACCGCGAAGGGCTTGGCTTATGCCCTTGCCATCCCTCTGCTACAGATAGATACCTTACGGGCCTTGGCCATGCGGGCATACGCGCGGGCAAAGCGCCCGGAAGCATGGTATTGCCCCATGATAGACGCACGTCGCATGGAGGTGTACACTGCCTTGTATGGATCTGACGGGCACCGCATGTCCCCGGCACCGGAGGCCATGGTCCTTGCGCCCGACTCGTTTGATGCCTGGTTCGACAGGGGGCAGCCTATCGTGTTTACCGGAAACGGCGCGCACAAATTCCAATCGCTTTGCAGTCGCCCCGAGGCGCAGTTCCTTCCGCTTTCCGCGAGTGCGGATGCGTTCCCCGCATTGGCAGAGGAAGCATTCTCCAGAGGCGATTTCACAGACCTCGCCTACTCAGAACCCCTATACCTCAAACCGCCCCACGTTACGACCTCGAAGCGTACTTTTTTTAACAAGGAATAGACTGGTTGCAAAGGGGGAGATCATCGAGGGGCCAAACAGGGCTTTGCGCAGATAAAAACTCTTTTCCCCCTACTCGCTGTCCCCGCGCAAAAGAAGTCGAATTAAAAAACCAGTTAAACACCTTTTTAATAAAAATAAAATATTGAAAATCAATTATTTTCAAAATAAAACAAATTTTTAATCCATGCCTCCCCCCGTTTGGTATGATATTTGGATTAATCATAATGTAGCAAACTTACTTTACAACAAACACACTTATTCAAGATGAGAAAGCAAAAGAACGAAACCATCCTTCTCAAGAAGGGCCACGCGGACATTCAGTTGGACTACGCTGAATTGCGCAAAGCGGTGCTGGTACTCCGTGCCGTCAACCACAAGCTACGCCAAAAAGTGATCCACTTGCTGGAGGAGAGCGAAGCGCTCACGGTAACCGACATCTACGTGAAGCTCCGGCTGGAGCAGTCTGTGGCCTCCCAACATTTAGCTATTCTGCGCCGTGCCGGCGTAGTCGTGACGGACCGCCAGGGCAAGTTCATCATGTACTCCCTGAACAAAGATCGTTTGGCGCAAATTTCCCGACTGGTCGAAGAGTTGCTGATGTAATCCCGCGATTACCTTATAGTTCATAACCGACAAGGCTGTGCCGTTGAATACCCGGAAACCCGCAGAGGGATGTACCCACCGGGCCTGGTGTAAAGCGGTTGGCGCATAATCCCATACCGAAAAAACGCAGACCGGAGCGCAAGTGATCTGTGCCCATGGTCTGATAGAAAGTGCCGGTTTTCGCCAGGTTTTCCGAACGCAACCCGTAAAAGGGAACGCCGTAGGGAAACCTGGCGGGCAAACGCAGCGTTTTACCTTTAACTTGCTTTACCATGGGAAAACAGAATGTGGAAATCAACCACGAAAAACTCGAGACTTCCTCTGCGATGCTCCGAGCGCTAGCCCACCCGTTGCGCTTGCAGATACTTGAATTTATTGATAAAAATGAGGGTATCAACGTCAATAAAATCTACAACTCGCTGGATTTGGAGCAATCCATCACTTCTCAGCACCTGCGCATCCTACGCCTGGCCGACCTCGTCAAAACCGAGCGGGACGGCAAGTTCATCCATTACACGATAGACTACGACCGGATTGAAAAAATGAACCGCGCCATACGAGCTTTCCTGAGCCAAAAGTGATACCCGAAAGGGTCAGGTCTGGTCCTGCGGGACGTCTTCCGGGGCGGCAGAGGGAGGGTTTTCCGTCTCGGCTTCTTTTTCCACCTCGCCTTCCGCATCGTCTGGTTTTTGGAAGAACTGGCGCTGAAACAAGATAATCTGGAACACACCCGTCGTGATCGCCATATCGGCCACATTGAACACGGGTTTGAAAAACAGGAAATATTGACCGCCCAGGTAGGGCACCCATTCCGGCCATGTCCCTTTTATCACGGGGAAATAGAGCATGTCCACCACTCTTCCGTGGAGAAAACCGGCGTATCCACCCTCTGGAGGGAAGAGGGTAGCCAATCCCCCATAGTAAGGCGACTCGGAAAAAATCATCCCGTAAAATGCGCTATCCAGGATATTGCCTATCGCCCCGGCGAGGATGAGAGCAAAGCCGCTCAGCATGCGCATACCTGCCTTTTCTTGAATGAGTTTCCGGATGAAGAAGAGCAGGAAACCGACGGCCACGATGCGGAACAGGCTCAGAAGGAGTTTGCCGTATTCCCCCCCCATGGAAATGCCAAAGGCCATGCCGTTGTTTTCGACGAAATGAATCAAGGCCCAGGGAAGCCCGAAAATCTGGAACTCCTGGCCATATTCCATGTGGGTTTTGACCCAAATCTTAGAGGCCTGATCTACGAGCAGGATAGCAAGGACTATCAGGCCGACTCTGGTAGGGACTTTCAAGTAGCGCGTGTTTTTCTATGGGCAATATGGCTTATTCTTCTTCTTCGAGCAGCTCGTCAAGATCATCGTCTTCGCTTTCCACGGCGATTTTCGTGCGTTTTTTAAGGGCGTGGGCCCGATCGTCGTGGTACATTTTTCGGTTTCGCGCGATATCTATAGCTGCAAAGAGGGCTTCACGGAAAGAATCTGGGTCGGCCTCGTTTTTGCCGGCAATCTCGAAGGCAGTGCCGTGGTCGGGCGAGGTACGCACCCCGCTCAGGCCGGCGGTGAAGTTGACCCCTCCTCCAAATGCCAGGAGTTTGAACGGGATGAGCCCCTGGTCGTGGTACATGGCGAGTATAGCGTCGTACTTTTTATAGGCACCCGAACCGAAGAACCCGTCTGCCGGAAAGGGACCTGTGACGATAATCCCGTTCTTCTTGCACTCCACCACAGCGGGCCGTACGATGCGCTCGTCCTCATCGCCAATGGCTCCTCCGTCGCCCGCATGTGGGTTGAGGCTAAGCACCGCAATCGTCGGGCGGTCAATCCCAAAATCAATGCGCAGGGATTTCTCCAGGACGCGGATCTTGCGCAGGATGCGTTCCTTGGTGACGTGTGCGGCTACTTCTTTGACCGGCAGGTGATTGGTGACGAGCCCGACGCGCAAGTCGTCGGCAATCATGAACATGAGGCTCTCTTCTGCCCCCAGTTCCTGCGTGAGATACTCGGTATGGCCAGGGAAAGGGAAGCCAATCATTTTCATCGCCTCCTTGTGAATAGGGGCCGTGACAAGCGCCTCGATAAGGCCCTGTTTGAGGTCGCGAGCAGCCGATTCCAGCGATTTCAAGGCATATTGCCCCCCCACATCGGTCGCTTTTCCCAGTGTGATATTGACGCTCTCCTGCCAACAGTTGAGGATATTGACGCGGTCAAGCGCCAAGCGATCTGCCCGCTGTACCACCTGAAATGGAAAATCTACTCCGACGATATTTTTGTGATAAGATACAACTTTGCTGGAGCCGTACACGACGGGTACGCAAAGGTTCAGTATTTGGGGGTTCGCCAGGGTTTTCAGGATTACCTCCAGGCCGATCCCGTTGATGTCCCCGATGCTGATGCCCACGATTGGTTTGTCCATCTTCTTGATTTTTATGCATACTTTTGCCAGGCAAAAGACAGCCAATTTTGCAAAATTAAGAATCTCGCAATAGAATCAGTACTTGAAAGCAAAGAAATCGTTCGGCCAGCACTTTCTGAACCGCGATGACGTGGCAGAACAGATCGCCCAAAGCCTTTTGAGCGTATCTTCTCATCCGCGCATCCTGGAAGTAGGGCCCGGAAAAGGGATGCTCACGCGCTTCCTACTACAGCAACCCGCCGCCTTGAAAGTAGTCGAAGCCGACCGCGATATGGTGGCGTACCTGGAAAAACACTTCCCGCAGCTACACGGGAATATTCTCTCCGGTGATTTTTTAAAAACGCCCCTCGATCAGGTTTTCGATGGGCAGTCGTTCTGCCTGATCGGCAACTTTCCTTACAATATTTCTTCCCAAATCCTGTTCCACGCCCTCCGCTACCAGGAATTGGTGCCGGAAATCGTGGGGATGTTCCAAAAGGAGATGGCGGAGCGGGTAGTGGCGCGCCCTGGATCCAAGACATACGGCGCTATCAGCGTGCTGGTACAGGCCTCTTATGCAGGGGAACTCCTCCTCGGGGTGGACAAGAGTTGCTTTTCCCCGCCCCCGCAGGTACAGTCCGCCGTCATCCGGTTGCTGCGAAAGGAGCACGAGGTGTGGGAGTGCGACGAGCGCCAGTTCCGGCGGGTGGTCAAGCAGGCCTTTAGCCAGCGCCGCAAAATGCTGCGAAACTCCATCAAACCCCTGGTGCGCGATTTCCCCGAACTGGACGATCCCTTTTTCCAGAAGCGCCCCGAAAAACTTTCCCTGGAGGACTACAAAGCGCTGACGCTACGCTTACAGCCCTGGTTGTGATTAGAGTGGGTTCGGCATTTTCGCAATCCATTCGCGGATGAGGGCCACAGCCTCATCGTGGGCTACGGCACGGCCCAACTCAGGCATCATGACGCCGGGGTCGCTACTCTCCATGCGGTACAGCAGGATGGAGCGCTCCGGCTGGCCGGGCACAATGCCAAAGGGCCTATTTCCGGAGCCCCTCCCCGCAGCGACGGGAGGCTTGTGTACCCCGAGCAAGGCGGGATCTTTTTGCAGCGCACCAAGATAGAGCCCCGTCGTGTGTGCCGGTCCCGAGGGGCTGTGGCAATGCCCGCAGTTGACGTCGAGATAAGCCAGGGCACGGGCATTGAGATCGCCGCTGTGCGGATCGTCCCAATCCGCCACAGGGGCGATGGTCTTTTGAAAATCACCGGCTTCCAGATAGCCGGCCTCCTGCAGGTAGGCAATCTGGTTGCGGGCAAGGCCGTCGGGATAGGTGATGGACTGATTGAGGTTTCGGATTTGCGGACCGATAGGATGCACGGCATTTTCGCGGTTATGGCAACTCTTGCACTGGTTTTTGTTGGGCACCACATACGAGGCCTGGCGGGCGAGGCCTTTTTCGTCCTTCCACTGCACCTCTTTAATATCGCCCACCTGGGTGAATTCGGCATCTGTATCGCTTTCGTTCCAGACGTACGTATAGGCCTTCCACTCCCCTTTGGCTTTCACCAAAAGCCGCGTTTCCACCATATCCCGTTGGCCCTCGGGCTTTCGGAAATCCCGAGGGTAGTAGAAATTTTTGATCAGCACCGCTTCGTCGGGGAATTCTATGCGGCCCTGGGCATCCACCCGGGCTGGCGCAGCGCCTTCCGGCATCCATACGAAGCGCGTTTTATGGGCATAATCGGTAAACAGCGGCGTGATCAGTTCATAGGGCAAAACGCGGTCATTGGGCACCATAGCCGTCATGTCCCCTTTAAAAAAGCGATAATCCGATAGTTTGGGAAAGGGCAGTTGGGCAAAATCAACCTGTACCGGTCCGTCGTGGGCAGCAGGCTGTGGGCGGGCGCAAGCAGCGAACAGCAGAGGCAGCAGGGCGCAGCAGAGCATCCAATATGGGCAGCGGGCAGTTGTTTTTTTTGCCATACCGATCTTGTAGTGTTTATTGACAGGCATAATTTTTCAAGTCGGTATCTATCGTTTTGAAATCGTTTGCAGCATCTATGTTAGCAAAGCGAAGACCCTGGCCTTTTTCCAGGATACAAATCTGCATGGGATTAGGCCCTGAGAGCTTATCGTTCTTGATTCCGTCGTAGAGGATGTCCTGTGGTTTGCCCGGGAAGAGGAAGTTGACCATCTTACCGAAGTCTTTGCTCATGTCGGGCAGGCTTTTGCGCCGTTTATAGTCGTTATTGGACAGGCGTACCGAGTAGGTAAACGGGTCGTAGTTCGCATCGCTCCACTCCAGTTCGGTGATGTGGTAGCTGGCAATGGCCGCGCCGATGGTTTTATGGTCGTAAATTTTGTTTTCATATACCTCTACTTCCTTGGCGGCGAGGAGGATAACCCCGCTTCCGGGGGCTATAATGGCGACCATGTTGCCTTCCGCGGCAAAATTTTTGTGGTTGTTGCCGATAATGGTATTATGATGAATGCTGCATTTCTTGCCGTTGCCCGCAGGAAGCCCCGGCAGGTCGAATACGAGGATGCCCCCCGAATTGTTTTCAGATCGGCAATAGCTGACCTCCGCATCGGTGCAGTTTTCAATTTCTATACCGGCTACATTGTGGTGGGCATAACTGTTTCGGACAAGTACATTCCTGGATTGCCCGACATATATCCCGGCGTCGGACGCATAGGAAGCCTCGCATGCTTCGATGAGCACTCCGTTACAGGCGACGGGGTACAGTCCGTAAGCTCCATTGCTGGACTTGGCACCACCGCTCCAGGTCGTATGAATATCCCGCATCACGACATCTTTGGAATCCTGGACCTTGATGGCATCGCCTTTGGTATCCATAATCGTAAAGCCCTGCAAAACAGCAGAGTCTGCTGTTACCCTCAGGCCTTCGGCACCTACTTTCTGACCTTTGAAGGAGAGGATTGTTTTGCTTTTCCCTGCTCCCCTAAGGGTTACGCGGGGGATTCCCTCCAAAGAAAGCGGGCGGTCAAAAACGAAGGTTCCCGCCGGGATTTCGACGACAGAGCCAGGGGTGGCGTCCAGCAACTGCTCCTGGATACGGTTGTACATCTGTGTGTCCACGCGGGACGGGGCGGAATCCGAAGAAGGGTTTGTACAGGCGGCCAGAGCAAGCAGGCCAATTCCCCATAAAAAAGCAGGCTTCATGCGCAGGTAGATTGAATATGGTGTGGTAAATAAGGCGCTGCGTCAAAAATAATCCTTTTTTTTCCCATCACGGCGTATTTTTGAGTGGGATAATTTCTAACCACCGCACTATGATCATCATCCTTACCGGCGTTTCCGGGACCGGAAAAACGACGCTGGGCAAAGCCTTGTCGGCCGAGCTGGGAGGCCGCTTCTTCGATGCAGACTCCTTCCACTCGGAGGAGGCTGTTGCTAAAATGCGGGCGGGCCTTGCCTTGAACGATACCGACCGGCAGCCCTGGCTAGCTCGGATGAACGCTTTTTTGCGGGATTGCCCGGACGAAGCCCTTATCCTGTTGGCCTGTTCCGCATTGAAGGAGCAATACCGCGAGGCGTTGGTCAGCGGGCTGCCCCCCGAAAGGGTGCATTGGGTCCACTTGCAGGGACACTCCGACTTGGTTCGGGAGCGCTTGCTGCAGCGCCGCGGACACTTTATGGGAGCAGCCCTACTGGACTCGCAGATCGCTGCCTACGAACCCCCTGTCGGAGGAATAGTCCTGGATATTTCAGAGGATATCCCCACTTTGTTGGGCCGCGTGAAGACCGGGCTACCCACCGTACACGGCGACCTTGGCCTGGTGGGCCTGGGTGTAATGGGCACGGCCCTGGCCCGCAACCTGGCCGACAAGGGTTTCCGGCTCGCGCTGTACAACCGACATCTCGAAGGAAAAGAGGAAGACGTGGCGGCCAAAGCAGTAGCTACCTATCCGGAGTTGCACACTGCCCTGGCCTTCGCGCAGATTCCAGCCTTCATAGCCGCCCTGTCGCGCCCCCGGATTATCTTCCTCATGGTAGAAGCAGGTGCCGCAGTGGATATCCTGCTGGATCAACTTCTTCCCCACCTCGATGCCGGGGATGTGGTCGTGGATGGGGGGAATAGCTTTTATAAAGATACAGAAAGACGACAGCAGCAGCTCAGCGGAAAAGGCATCGCCTGGATCGGTGCCGGCATCTCGGGCGGAGAGGAAGGGGCGCTGTCAGGACCCTCCATCATGCCCGGTGGGGATAAGGCGGCTTTCGAGCAGGTGAAAGCCATCTTTTTCGCCATCGCCGCCAAAAACGAGCGGGCTGAACCCTGCTGCGCGTACATGGGTACGGGGGGTGCAGGCCATTTTGTGAAGATGGCACACAACGCCATCGAATACGCCGAGATGCAGTTGATCGCCGAACTCTACGCCCATTTGCGCTATGACCAACAATGGGAAGTGAGCGAGATAGCATATCTGTTAGAAGATTGGAACCAGGGGGAAGCTGGCAGCTACCTTTTGGAGATAACCTGTGATATCCTGCGGTACGAGGATACCGACGGAACCCTGCTGCTGGACAAGATCTCCGACCAAGCTGCCAGCAAAGGCACCGGTAACTGGGCCCTTATGACCGCGGCCGAGTTGGGGGTACCCGTACCGTCTTTGGCTGCGGGGCTTTTTTCCCGATACCTGTCTGCCCTCAAATCAGAGCGGGTAGCCCTGAGCGCCTTAGTACCTGGCCCCGGGACTTTGCGAGTACCCGAAATAGGGACCCTACAGCAGGCCTTTCAATTTGCGCGTACCATGAACCATCTCCAAGGCCTGCACCTGGTACGTACTGCCTCCGCTTACTACGGCTGGCAGCTCGATATAGCAGAACTGTTAAAAACCTGGTCTGCCGGCTGCATACTCCGTTCGCACTTGCTGTCCGTTTTACGGGTGGACGTCGCTTCTGCAACGGGCATCTTTGACCTCGCCTCAGTAGCTTCGCTGATCCGTACCCATTTGAATGCCTACCAGGAGACCGTGGCCTGTCTGTCGGGAAGTTCTCAGGCATATCCGGTATTCGCTGCGGGGCTGGATTACGCAAAATACCTGGGTACCGGAGAAGGCAACGCCAACCTCATCCAGGCCCAGCGGGACTATTTTGGGGCCCACGGATACCGGTTGTCGGAAGATCCGGAAGGTCCTCTTCACCACGCCGACTGGCGGCGGCAACAAAAAGAAAGACCATGGAGATAGCCTTGTTGGGATCGGTATTCTTCGGAATCGCGCTGCTGCTTTTCCTGATTTTGAAACTGAAGCTCCCCGCATTCATCGCACTGCTGATGTCAAGCATTGCAACTGCCCTGATGGCGGGGATGGACCCCTCGACTGTGATGGAAACCGTAAAAAACGGGATGGGGTCTACCCTTGGGTTTGTAGCGACCGTGGTCGGATTGGGAGCTATCTTTGGCGGCATCCTGGAGCATACCGGCAGCGCACAGGTGCTGGCGGCGTTTTTAATTTCCAAAACCGGGGAGTCTCGTGCGCCGATAGCCCTGGCACTGGCGGGCTTTTTGGTCTCGATTCCCGTATTTTTTGACGTAGGGTTCATCATTCTCTTTCCATTGATTGTCGGGTTGCACCAAAAAACGGGGCGTTCGCTGGTTCATTATGCAGTGCCCTTACTGGCAGGTCTGGCGGTATCCCATGCGTTCATTCCGCCCACTCCGGGCCCGCTTGCAGTGGCGGAGATATTGAATATCCCCCTGGGTTGGATTGTGCTGGCCGGGGTGATAGTCGGCTTGCCGGCCGCTTATGCCGGAGGGATCTGGTATGGGAAGTACATAGGCAAGCGGCTCGAAGTACATCTACCCACCTGGTTTGACGAAAAACAAGCAGCGGCGAAGGTTCCTCCGGTGGGGAAAGTACTCCCCATCCTGCTCCTGCCGATTGTACTGATAGTCGCAAACACCATGATAGACTCCGGCCTCCTGGCTACCGGACATGCGCAGGCAGACGCGCTGCTTTCTTTGTGTACCCATCCTTTCTCCGCACTTATCGCATCGAATGTACTGGCCTGGTACCTGCTTGGCAGGAGCAGCGGCCTTAGTGAAACCCAACTGGCAGACATCAGCGGGAAATCGCTTTATCCGGCGGGGGTCATCATCCTCGTGACCGGGGCGGGTGGAGTGTTCAAGCAGGTCCTGATGGATACCGGCGCAGGAAAAGCAATGGCCGAAGCGATGCAGGAAGCGGGTCTGGGAATAGTCGCCTTTGCCTTCCTCACTGCAACAGCAATCCGGGTATTACAGGGCTCTGCGACGGTAGCGATGATTACTGCTGCCGGTTTGGTAGCCCCACTGACCACCGACGCAGGATACAGCAACCTCCAACTCGGGGCTATCGCCATAGCCATAGCCTCCGGGGCCACGATGGTATCCCACCTCAACG
>VFQS010002446.1_pt1 | contig 15250 bp, 11 predicted proteins | sample 3512361 | NCBI WGS metagenome assembly VFQS01 (sample SAMN10412375, study PRJNA504923) | tailings metagenome | isolation source: Relicate 1 Philex TSF3 active mining | place: Philippines
GCCTGGAAAGGTCATACAGCAATAGTTGAGCGTTTACTTGCTGCTGGTGCTAATAAAGATGCTGAAAACGTAAATAAATCAACACCATTAATAATGGCAGCCTCGAACGGTCATACTGCAATAGTTGAGCGTTTACTTGCTGCTGGTGCTAATAAAGATGCTGAAGATAAATATAAACAAACACCATTAATAATGGCAGCCTCGAACGGTCATACTGCAATAGTTGAGCGTTTGCTTGCCGCTGGTGCTAATAAAGATGCTGAAGATATAAATAAACAAACACCATTATTTATTGCAGCCTGGAAAGGTCATACTGCAATAGTTGAGCGTTTACTTGCTGCTGGTGCTAATAAAGATGATGAAAATATAAATAAACAAACACCATTAATAATGGCAGCGTGGGAAGGTCATACTGCAATAGTTGAGCGTTTACTTGCTGCTGGTGCTAATAAAGATATACGAAATAAAAACGGTAAAACAGCTCTTGATATCGCCAAGGAAAAGGGACATAGTGCAATTGTTCGTTTGCTTTCACAGACAAGTACGTTGTGGAAAGGATTTTCACGCTCTGATATTGATACATTGAATTCTATTTTTGAAACAGAAGGAGCAAATCCACGATCAATCAATGTATCCTGTTGCCCTGTTTGTTTTAAAGTGGTTGGACTTGGACGTGTTGCACAATTTGAAATTGAACGCTCTCAAGCATGTCGCTATATGAGTCACAACTGCACTAAAGAAGGTGGATATTATCATGATGATTTATACTCAAAATATAAAAATCCAGAAGGAGTTATTGCATGGTGTACGGTTTGTGGACGTATTTGTACCGGACATAAACATCATAAACTTGTATTTGCAAAGGATCCTAAATCTGAACTTTTGCCATCAGTTGATCCGTTTAATATGGTACGGAATAATAGTGGTAAACTGAAATATGATCCTGATGGTGCATGTAAACTTGAAGGAGGGGGTGGACTAATAGAAAAGTTAGCTAGATATCGTCGTATGCGTGAGTTTGCTTTGGAATTACAAGATGAAATCGGTAAAATGAATTTTAATGAGGCGGTTGATGCATTAATTGAAGAAACATGGAATGCACCGTTAAATAGAAAATTAGCACTTCCAAAAATAGCCGCAACCAAAACATGGAATATACCATCTGAAAAATTCCATGAACATAGGAATAAGAATGCTAAGGCAGAAGTAACAGAAATTGTGCCATGGCCGTTTATAGGATGTCCTGATATGATGCCAGTGATTTCAGCACCTGAAGCTGGTAATATGAACGTCATTACGTTGGGCGATATGACAAAAGCCGTTCAATTACGTCATAGAAAACCGAATGGTGAAATAGTGACTCATGATAAAATAGGAATTGATACACTATTTGGAAACGATGGAGTTGGATCATTTGGTGTAGCTGGAACACCATCATTTGGAATGTGCTTTTTTGGATGTGGATCTATACTATACCCAGATGAACTTCAATACATAGTTGATAATTATAGTATTGGTGCTGGTAATGCTAATGCACTATCCGAAGAAAAATATAAAGAATACAAAGCCAAGATTGATAAGTATAGAGAACGATTTAATGAAGTCTATAAAAGTAACGCCGCATTTAAGGCTCGCGTAGATGCGGATATTGCAGTCGCTAGAGCGATGCCTGTTGGTGGGGCAGGAGCAGGAGCAGGAGCAGGTGCTGGTCAAGGAGGTGGTCGTCGCTATACTAAACTAAAACGTAGAATACGACACAAAGCAACTCGACGTTTTTAGTCACGAACGGAACGCGCTGCTTCAGGCGATACGTCCAAATGTGCTATAAATAATAATCTTTTGAAATTTGGAGGAGGGGCGGTGCGATAAAAAATGACAAATAATTTATGACTCCAGGTAAGGGCAGTACATCCAACATGCGTTTCTGTGATTCGTGTGGTAATAAATTCGACCATGAAGGTATGCTTGAAGTCTGCAAATCGTGTGGAATTCGGCGACCCTTCAAACCGCGCTCACTTGACGAAGCACTTGTGAGTGAAACAAATTTCCGTTCCGGCAGTACATCGGCTGGTTCTGGAATTACCGTCAATAAATATACAGTCGCTGATCCTACACTTCCTCACGTCAATTCTATTAAATGCCCTAAAGCAGAATGTCCGTCGAATGTTGGCGAAAAGCCATCCGACGTGATTTATATTAAAACGGATCCTGCACAACTGAAATTCCAATACGTGTGTGTGAATTGTAATATGCAGTGGACTTCCTGAGGGGCGCAGCGCTGAAAGGTCTAAATTATTTACCGCGTGAAAAAGAGAGGAACACACAATGGCTCGCTCTGCACCGATTGGTGAAATGAAATCCATGGTCACGCTAGTTGACCGTGGTGATTTTGATGAATTTATGTATCCTAAAGACGCTGGGAAAACTGTTTTTCAACCAGATACAAAACCGTACCATAATTTCACACATGAGGTCATAACATTACCATTTTCCGGTCGTCCCGATTGGGGACAGCGAATTACATTCGATCTGCCGTGGCCGTGGCAAGGCGACTTTTTGCAATGGGTTGCATTGCGTCTTCAACCACTATCTTGGATGCCACCTGAAGCACAACGCCGTGTTGGATACGATTGGTATTTATTGCAGCCCGATACATTTTGGATTTGGACACAAAGTTTGGGTACAGCTGCAATTGCACGAGCTGAATTTGAAGTGGACGGTGTTGTTGTTGAATCGTTCAGTGGTGACTGGCTCAATGTTTGGAATAAGACTGCACACGAATCCTCACGGGCTGTTGCATTTGACGATGCTCTGTATAACCAACAATCTGATCCTGGCTCATATATGCGGTTTGAACCGAGTGAAGATGGATTTGTATATTGTTATTTACCGTTTGCATTTTCCAAATATTTGAATACAGCCTTCCCAATGCTCTCGTGCGCCAGACCTCATACACTTCGCATTCATATTACTCTGAAAAAGCTGAGTGAAGTTGTGCGCTATACCAAAGCCCCGCGCCCTTCGTGCGATGCATCGCCGCTTAGCACAATCTTTGAAATCCGCGACTATTCATTCCCATTTCGTAAATTTACGACCATTACGAATGCAATCGCGTCGCCTGGATTTGCCTCAGCGGATATTGTATGCGGAATTGCACATTTGGATGACGGTGATTTACGCAAAGCCTATATTGACCGTGAACATGAACTGCTGCTTGAGCCGGTAGTGGAAACACAATTCAGCGAGCCGCTGAAATATGTGGTTAGCACTGGGGTTGCAGATACAATCAAGATAGCGCTGCCGCTGACAATTGCTAATGGACCCATTAAACAAATTATGTTTTTTATTCGTCGTAAAGCGGCTATTGATGGATATAATGACTGGACAAATTATTCTGCTGCGCTACCGAATGAAGTGGATCCTGTTTGGAATCCAGTACGTCCGATGCTACGCCGAGCCCAACTTATGATTGGAACGGCTGTCTGGGCAGAGGGCGACGAAGCATGGTGGGGTTCACAATTTGCACTTGCAAATCCCGGAGGTATACGCGCTTCTGGAAATTATATTTATGGATATAATTTCGCTGAAAAACCTTATGTATTTGATCCAAGCGGATCAGCCAATGCAAGTCGTGTGGATATGCGTCTGAATTTGACAGTTGCGCCGCCTGGTGGTGCTTCCGATGGTGAATGGACAGTTTCTGTATTTGTGATTGGACAAAACTGGATGCGTTTCCAAAATGGTTTAGCCAATATGATGTTTATGGATTAACCGGCTTAGAAAATATTTGGTCTATGTATAAACATGACCTCAATAACGCGTTCTCACATTCCTGCACGTTCCTTGCCCAGTGCACCTGGATTTATTGCTGCATACTTTAATAATAATGCTGGCTATAGTCAACCATTTCCTTGGCGCTTTAATAAACTAACTCAACAAATTGACCTTGATTATGTAGACGGCTTCACCAACACAACTGGTTTGAGTGACAACGAGATGTTTTTCCGGGGACAGCAATTTGGTGGTTTACACCTTGTTATGGGACTGGGTCCCAAATTTATTGAATGGTGCGAAAACAATGCATCTATTGATGCTGATGATAACACAGTGGAACTATACGAAAAGCCTATTGTTGTAAATGCAAACCTAGTAGCGCCTGACCAAGATCCAAATAATGCAGAAACAGGGGAATCAACCAATCCTATTAGTTTCGAAAGTGCTACTGGATCAGTTGCAGGTCAATATTGCAAAACTCTCGTTTTTATGAAACCAATGGTTATTACATATACACGTAGTGGAACACGTTATTACCGTTGGTTCACTCAAAATTTTGAAGGCAATTCATAAATTATAAAAATGCAAATATTTAGTTTCGTTTTTCAATTTTAAATTTTAAATTTGAAAAACGTTACATATGTTGCTCTCAGGTGGAATCGAACCACCGACTTATCGCTTACAAAGCGATTGCGCTACCGACTGCGCCATAAGAGCTAATTATGGAAGAATTACTCCCACACAGTCCGGATATTTAAAATTTGGAGAAATAACGCAGCCTTATTAATCATCGTCAAACTCAAAAAGAAATGCATATAAATCATCATTTTCTACCATAAACTCTAAAAGTTCGTCGTCTACGACAACACCGATATTTTTGACGCGTACGCCGCCTCCCTCCTACACCGCTCCAAGGCTGTCGTAAACGTGCAAATTCTGGATAACTTTCCAAGGCTTTCCCCTTGTGTCCACCATACTCTCTACCACAAATTAATACATACGGAATGCTTTGAAATAATTGCTTGACAAAATGATTGAACCCGGAAGGTATATCATTGCATCCACCATTATTTGTAACAATGTAAATATCAATATGTGCATCATGAGCACGACGTAACATTGCGCGAATTGCGGATAAGCGTGACGCACCGCCCAACAAAAACATCAATAAATCTTCGTAATATTCAATCCTATTTCCAATAATTCCGCCTTCATCATCTCCAATATATCCCTCAAACATTGTTAATGTGCGATCCCAATCTATTAAAAGGGCTCGGTGTGGCGATCCATATGTGCGTTGAATCCAAGAATCAACATGTGCAATATGCGATTCTTGGATTCCAGACACTGGATCATATAAATGTTGCGGTTTTTGACGAATCCGGAAAGCACGCTCAATATAACGGTTTGTTGTAAACGACTGTCCAGATAAGGATTCTAGTTGACGCTGGATTTCAGACAATGATTGTGGGCGTGGTACTTCGGATTCTGGAATGTGGATGGTTTCAATACGGGGCAGCGACGCACGCACCAGACGAATCTGGGTAAAATCATTGTCCAGGAACAATCCCTGGGTATATTCGTGCCCCGATCCCGAAGGATCAGGGGGTCCAGACACAGCCATTTTATGTATTGCGGCGATATTTATTACGCAAAGTCTTGGTATGTAGAAAATAGAAAGATGATTCCAAATAATATCCAGATTGGCGAAGATGGAAATAAATTCCGGCTGTCATGGGTCGGTCCAATCAACGCACTTGGTTATTTAGTATGCTGTGCACGCGATCCCGAATTTACTGTGGAATGCCGATGCTTTTTTGTGCCGTGTGTGGGCGCTGGCGGCGTGTCGCTAGATATGGGCAGGGGTGGTTGGTTTTTTCGGGTAGGTACATTAGTTGGAAATCTAAATTATCGTGGGCGTATTGTTTGGTCCAATATATATGGTCCATATTCAAATGAGAGTGCGCGTGGGCGCCCACCGCCGCCGCATGGATCCAATGTAATTTCGTTGATACATACACGTGCAATTCCATCAGGAATTCGTACATATATATCGTACGACAGATCTGCATATATAGCCATATTTGAATGTTCACGCAGCCCCGATTTACGTGCTTCCGATACGCAATGGACATTTCATATTGATACAGTACGCCGGGGTTCTGTAGATTGTCTGCATATGGAACATCCGCATCGGTATTATGTTCGCTGCGTCGGGATGGATGGCGCTGAATTTCCGTCGGATCGCATTGTACCGCTTGGGACAGGCATACAATTTCAAGGCGTACCGGAAAAACCTGTAAAGCATTTTGATACTGCTACGCAGAGTTTGCATCGCGCGGATCAAGCAATATTACGTAGAAATGAAAATGAACGTAATATTACATTTTTATCGCATGCTGATTATGTTCGGTACCAAGCTGCACGCGCACGTGCGGGTCTTGAATCTGTTCGACGTGTTTAACCGCCTAGAATAAATCGGTACCGGTTTTGTATGGGAACGAACCGTCGTTCACTTTGCCGCAGTAGATAAACATGTTGCCGTAGAACAGCGTAGGTTGCATGTTGTTGTGGTAGTTGCTGCCACCTGTGTTGCACATGGTATGATTGTGTAGACCATTGTTTTGAATATTGTGTGTATGCAGACCTTCTGTATTTGTTGTGAATGTGTGAGTGTGACTTCCCGTATCATCTGCTGACTGTGTTCCACCAATATCAGTTACGGTATGGCTTGAAGCTGCATAACCTGCTGCATCTGTTGTTCCTGTATGAAAATGGCTTCCATTTGAATCCGCAATGTGGTTATGAAGACCATTTGATGTTGTGTTTCCATTACCATTTGTATTTCCAGACACATCTACGTCACCGTGTTTGTGTGTGGGCATTTGATCAATTGTCAATGTGTGTGTTTCTGCGCCATCTACTTCGCCTTTACTACGAGTAAATGTCAATCCTGAATTGCTGTCAATGTGTGTGCCCACCATACCTAAGACACGTCCGCTGGGATCCGGAAGTTTGAATTGTGTTGATGTTTCACCAAATGTGCCTCCAATCACATTGAATAACAGACCGTATTCGGATTTGTTGAGCCAAGAACCGTCACATTTCAACCATCCCAAGTGATTAAAATCGGTAAAGGAGAATTTTGTGTCTCCAACAGTCGGACGTTCGTGTGCGGCAAAGTTGGCTGGGCGACGGCAATAAGATGTCATTGTAGCGGGGTTTCTGATGAAGGCGATGATTTTTTTGTCAGGGATTTGAATACACACCCATTGGCATTTGTTGCAATTTGGTAAAGACCAATCGGAATAATAAATGGATACACAATGGCTCCTAATGCAGCGTCGCGTACGCCATATCCAACATCTTCAAGCAAAGAAATAGAAATTGGTTGTGGCTTATTGTGACGAGATGTATACCCGTGAATAACTCCCATTGTAGATCCAACGATAGCACTAGCGACTAAATACCGATTCATTCTGTCTTATAGTATAAAACGCAATGAATTATTTAGATGATTTGTATAACGAACTAGCAGCGTTTCTTGAAAATACAGCTCAGAATATTGGGCAGCGGATGCACTGCTGGATTAAAACGAATAGCGTCTTCATGTTTGCCAGTGTACATACAATCGTATCCACATTCATCAAAAAATCGTTTCAGAGATTCTTCGTTAAAGTGATAAATATGTTCATTTTCACGACGATGGTACCAATTCCGAAACCATTCTTTCGAAATGTAATGACACCAAGGAACCGAAATATATACGTATTTTGTGGATAAATCTTTCACAAACATAATATCATCAAAATGTTCCAAACTATCAAAAAAACACACAACATCAACATTGGAAATATCCGTTAGCTGAATCTTTGCGATACCTTCAGGTGGTGGGTAGTCAGATACATCGCAACCGAAGACGCGCGGGATTTGTTTTTGGCACACAGCTAAGAAACTTCCATTTCCGTATCCAACATCAACAATACTGTCTGGTATTTTATTGAGTGCACCTAGTAACACACCGTATCGTAAATAACTCATATAATTTGATTTTTCGCCATATGTATTGTACCGATTGGAATATGCATAATCATATGTAACAGGTTTTACATCAATTTGACGAATCACGCCGTTCGGCAGTCGTGTGTAATTTTCCAAAATTTCCTGTGTTTCAGACATTTTACTTATGATAGGATATTTGAATTAATTTTAGACCACATTCCATCGATTTGAAATTGCAGTATGCAGCGCTCGTCCTAATGCTTGACTCGCCACGTGTGCAGATGTTGCATGAATGCCGCCATATTTCCGTGAAATGCCGGCGCTGTCGGCTATGGCTTGCCACGTTTTCCATGTCAACGTAATATCGGCGGCTGGAACGATGCCGCCAGGTTGAATTTGACTTGCACCAGCTGGCATAATAAACGTTGGAAAGGTTATCGAGCTGAGTGCAGGAAAGACGGGTGATATGAGCGACAAATCGACATCTTCCAGCGGCGCTGTGGTTGGAATATCAGCACCGAACCATTTTGTCATAACGCACGCAAATACTTGTGAAAATCCACTATGTCCTGATGGAAAATCAGCAAATGGCGGTGTCACAAAATCAGATTCTTGGAAAGGTGTCCACGATTCGCCAAGCGTGTCCTCACCAAACCCATTTTTCACTGTTTGACCGCGATACGCAGCACGGATTTCCTGAATCGGTCGAGCTTCCATAGCTTGTTTCTTTAAGCCCCAAATAAGCCGCCCAGCTTCAAACACGTGTATCGCCATTTCCAGCCCTGAAAAGAAATATGTATCATATTTGAGTGGGGTGTGTGTTTGTGCATAGGCAAATATAAATATGTTCCACATTACAAATGCAATACAGGGCGGACTGACCGATCCTGGTCCGCCAGCCCAAAATTCAGCTAGCATTTTCTGTACGTCCGTCAAGTTGTTTGTGATTTCTACTACCTCAGCGATTTCTGCTGCACGCGCTGCGCCTGTTACGTAATGGGCTTGCGCAGCGGCTTTGATTGCTGCTTCGTCGCCTTCAGTTAAACATGACGATCTTACGTCATTCCAATTATATGTTAAATACTTTTGGGTTTTGGTGCCGACTTTCAACGGCATCCATGCATGCGGTTCTGGAAATATTGTTGGATCTATTGTGTCGGATACTGCCAACACGGATTCACCGTTCGGTAATTCAGCGGCTGTGGGGGCGACAGCTGCTTCAGTTGCACCATCCGCATTACGCGCGGCGTACCAGGCGTGCCACGCTGTCCAGAAATCTGCCCAATTTCCTAATTCTGCGACAACGGCGTGCCTCTCGGTTTGTTGTGTAGGGGTGAGTTTGAGCGCAGCGCGTTCAGTTGCTAATATTGTTGTTGTGTCGTAACCTGGCATAAATTGCGGCATAATTTGTGTGAGTGTATAGGTAATCCAACTGTATATATTATTTTGTAGGGTTGGTTCGAGAATGTGACGGGTTGACCAATCCCAGTCATCGTGTGTGCCGCTGATATGTGTATGAGCAGTTGGACTTACCCAATTGTATGCTGCAGTGATCGAAACGAACCAAATATACAATAAACGAGATGCCTTTGTTGGACCGGGATTCAAGGATTGAATATATTTCATTAAATCATGAATTCCAATATTGACGATTGAAATTGCAGACGGTAATGTGGGGTTTTGTGCTGGGTTTGCTGGTATTGCTGCAGCCTGTGGTTCAAACAATAAATTGAGTGTTTCACCTTCACGCTTTGTGGCGATTGTGGTTCCGCGAATGGATGCGCCTTTGCGTGGTGCAAGGTCGCGTGCATTTATATAGACTGTCGCTGCACGACGGGCTGCGGTATGCATGCTTGCTTCCATCCTTGGGTTTTTGATAAGTGTGTATATTTTCGCCGTACAATTTGCAAAAATTGAGATTGCGTTTGCGCGTTTGAAGCCATTAGGGTACAAGACCAACGTTTCAGATTCTTTCCATTTACCTTTCTTTCTGGCAATTATAGATCTGGAACAAATGCAGCGCGTTACTGTCCTCAAGCGCCCATCTGCGTCTATCAAGAGCCCTTACGTAGCTGATATTCAGCTGGACGACGGGACAGTTGCTATGTGTCATACACCTGGTCTAGGGTGTTGTGGATTAGTCGAAGCAGGGTGCGTTATTTACGTCAAGCCGGCTGCATCCAAAACAGCCAAGACAGCATGGACGGCTGTGCTGGCTGAATGTACCGACGAGACAGGTGTGTATACGGTGGGGATTCATCCCATGATTTCGCAGAAAGCCGCTGCGACGGCTCTGGATCGGTTGGGTTATGTCGGCGTTACATGGAAGACTGAAGTGGTTATTGATGAGCATACACGACTGGATTATGTGGGGACGTTGCCGAGTGGTAAGAAAGTCTATGTGGAAGTGAAGAACGCAATGGTGTCTGGTATGCTAAGCACACCTCGCGCATCACGACGCGCCTTGTTTCCTGATGGATTTCGTAAAAAGAAGGATGAGCCGGTTAGTCCGCGGGCTGTGAAGCATGCAGAAACGTTGGCTGAACTGGTTAAGCGTCCTGATACAGAAGCTGCGATCCTGCTATACACGGTTCCTCGTGATGATTGCGGAGATGGATTAGAAATCAATCCCCGCGATCCTATTTATTGTCGCGCGGTTTGGGCTGCAATTCGTGCAGGTGTCAAAGTATGGGGCTTTTCATTTACGCATACACTTGGGGCTGAGATGGTGTGTGAAAAGAGTGTACCTGTTTATGTGCCGTTTTGTGTTTAGGCAATAGGATACCAGTTTGAATTATTCCAAGCTAATTTAATATAATTTCCACCAGGTAATGATCGTGAACTACTTGTACCACCTCCACCTGAATTTAATATATTGGCACCACCAGTCCCATTAATTGTAATAGGATTCGATGTCACATTTGTAATGCTTACCCAATCACCATTTGTCGTATTTGAATCAGAAGGTAAGTTGATTGTTGTTGTGGGACTTGAATCGCCTATTGTACCCATATATACTGCATTTAATGTTGATAAATCAACTGTTGTACCTGTTATAGGAAGAATATCTTGAGTACGTGATGTAGTATTTATAAATTTGTATTTGCTATACACTTTGAATTCAGAAACCCATGCTTCTTCAAAATTGTTTAGGAAAGTACGCATGTACAATTGTTTTTTAAATGAAATTGTGCCGTTTACTGAAAATAACGAATATTTTGTACCTGCGCGAGTAGCAGTTGCAGTGACATTATACTGTGATACATCAAGACGTATTCTATCTCCATTCGTTATTGTAATTGGGTATACATACTCAACTCCTTCAATTGTTGTACGATCTGTTCCATTTGTTATTGAAACACCTCCACCTGAAGCATATAAAACTGTCATTGAAATTGGTAAAGCTCCACCTCCATTTAATATAAATTCTGCATAATAATCGTATGTTGCATGTTGATACGTGAAGTATCGGTTAAAATCTAACCAATATCCACCTAATTTACCAGATTGATATAATCTCGCATTACCGTCAATATATCCTTGAGTGACATTTCCATTTGAGTCTTTCATTACACCGAAAAAGTTGGATGTTGGTGTAATTCCAACTTCCGTTGTATTTGTACGTGTATCTGAATAGACTAAAGGATCGTAAAAATCACCTGCGTTTGGAAGACTATATGTCAATACTTCTGAATTACTACGACTATCTGCAACATACCAAGAATTACCGTATTTTGTATAACTACCCCCATTATAATTTATAGTTGATGTATACTCTGCATAAACATTCATTGCAGTTGCTGCAGCATTTGGTTTTGTCTTGAATTCAAGTAATTTGACCTTGCTAAATACTTTAAATGATGTAATATAAGAATCTTCAAAGTTTGCTGTATAAAAATTAAATTTAAGTTGCTTATTAAACGAACTTATTGTATTTGTTGCTGAAAACATTGTGTATAATGTGCCGCTTCGTTTTACAGTCATTGTTATTGCATTACGCGACATAATTAAACGAATAATATCATTATTTTGTAGTGCGACAGGAAATGTATATGTAACACCGTCAATTACAACAGATGATTGTCCGTTACTAATTGTTACACCGTCAACTCCATTTTGATACAAGACTGTAAATGAAAATTGTCCTCCAAGAGCATTGTATGTAAATTCTGCATAATAATCATATGAAAGATGTTGGTATATAAAGTATTTACTAAGTCCTAACCATGTTATACCTAATTTATTATTATCTAAAAGAGTTACATTTCCTGCAATATAACCTTGTATTACATTACCCAAATTATCTTTAATTACTCCATTTAAATCAGAGTCTAATGTATCCATAATTGCTGTACCGCTTGGGCGTGTTGTTGTGGTTTGTAAAGTATCATAAAAATCAGCTACATTTGGACTTATATAATCTAAGGATTCAGTTGAAGCTCTATCTACTACAATGTAATATGTATCTCCATATGTTAATAAATCACCATATGAATATATTATACTTGATGAATAGGTCTTTGACCAACGTATACCTATTTCAGATATTGTAGATAATTTTTCATAAGTTGTTTGAGTGTTAATTGTTGACAAATTAATATTAATTGTTGTGACTGTAGACATTGCAAACGAGCTTGTCACCAACGAACCACTTGAATCTGCACCTATTGTGGCGGTTTGTCCAATATGAATTGTTCCAGAACTAACCCAAAGCTCAGACCACATATTGTCAACAGTACCCAATGAATACATTTCATTGTCATTTGGAATTATATTACCCTTCACAATAATGTTGGATGCATCAACATACAAGTTTTTGTTTGTACTTAGCGATAATACTACATCGCCATTTGTTGCATCTCTGAATGTTACGGATGTGCTTGTCAATTCCAATAATGGTTCAGCTGTTCCCATGGGTCCATTTATTATGACTGTACCTGGTATTATATCTATTCCTGCTTCACTGCCACCAGTTGTATCGTAAATAGATAATGCACCTGCGCCTGAATTTGCAGCTATATCATAGAACATTGCAGGTCCTGCATCTCCAATAAAAGTTCCAATGTTAATGTTTTGTTTTGCGTAAATGGTGCCTGCTGCAGCAATTGTTATGCCAGAATTTGTAACATCTGTCAAAACAAGTTGATCTGAATTAATGAAACCTGCTGATGAATTGGTAGTGTTTGCAAACTTAATTGTACTTGCATCTGTAATTATTATATCAGATCCACCAAACAGTATTCCTGATACAGATTCTGATACAAATCCTGCTTGTCCTATTGTAATTGTTGATGTTACTATACTTGGAGCTGTTAATGTACTCGTCATTGTTGTTGTACCGTCGCCATTCATTACATTACTGTTGCCGACACCATCAACTATTGTGATACTGCTTATTGCAATAGTTGTGTCCGCATCAAATCCAACCCCGCCTTGATAAATTATAATGCCAGTTGTATCAATATTAACTCGTGGTTCTGTTGCGTCAAAACTTGCTAAACGAGATATATTTATTGTCGGAGTGTCTCCAGATAAATTAATATATCCATCGTATATTTCAATTGTTGTATTAATTCCTGTATTAGCAACAATTAATGTTGATGTTTGTATGCTACTTGATGCCATTAATGCAACTGTTTCAATAACGCCTGAATCGTGTAATAATGTACTATTAACAATATTGATTGTGCTTTGTATGTTTAATGTATCTTTGATTGAAATTGGGGAGTATCCTCCAATGGACGATGTTTGAATGTCTAGGGCTTTGAATACACCAATTTGACCAGTCAGTGATGAAATGTTTATTGCGTCTATTGTTGAAGCAGTTAATGAGCTTGTTGTAATTGATGATGCTTTGATGTTTGTAGTTGACATGTTGAAACTTGAAACATTCACCACATTGATATATTCAACGCTTAATGATGAGGCTTGTATTGTCGAAGCAGTAATTGAACTTGTTTGTATGCTTGGCGCTTTTAGAATAGATGATATTTCAACTGCAGTATTTGTAAGTTTTAGCAATTCAGAATAATGCACTGGACCTGTTGATCCGGTTCCTTCCAAAACAAGTACATAACCTGTTCCTGATCCTTGTATGGGTAATGTTGGTCCTGTTGGTCCCGTTGATCCTGTTGGTCCTGTTGGTCCTGTTGGTCCTGTGAAACCTGTTGGTCCTGTTGGTCCTGTTGGTCCTGTTGGTCCTGTGGGTCCCGTTGATCCTGTGGGTCCCGTTGATCCTGTGTGACCTGTTGATCCTGTGTGACCTGTTGCTCCTGTTGCTCCTGTTGGTCCTGTTGGTCCTGTTGGTCCTGTTGGTCCTGTTGGTCCTGTGTGACCTGTTGCTCCTGTTGATCCTGTAAATCCACCTACTAACACAGATACATTAATTGTATCAACAATATCATCTTTTCCTGTTAAAGAAACAATACCCTTTAATCCGCCAGTACCAGTTAAGTCACCAGGTGCAGTATATGTTAAAATACCATTGATATAAAAAAACATACCAATTTCAGTCAAAGCTATCTGATAGGTTTCATTTGAAACTACAGGTATTGTAAAAAATATAGTAGGCAACCCATTAATATAGTATCTAACGCGTTTATTCGTACCTGTACTAATTTCAATACCATGTGTCAGTGATGTATTATTGGTAGTAAATCCAAAACGATACTCTTGTGAAGACGCAGATCCTGGTATACGACAACTAAAGTATGCTCTGGTTCTTACATATTGATCTATAGTAATTGCTTTTAAGTGTAATGTGCTTGTATTCGCAGTTCGCTGAACTGAATTGACTGTAGGTAGTATAATACCAGAATCAGGAGTGAATGTAAATAAAGCAGATCCCTGTACACCCGTTGCGCCTGTTTCACCTGTTGCTCCAGTTGAACCTGTTTCACCTGTTGCTCCTGTTGAACCTGTTGAACCTGTTTCACCTGTTTCACCTGTTGAACCTGTTTCACCTGTTTCACCAGTAGAACCTGTTGCGCCTGTTGCTCCTGTTGAACCAGTAGAACCTGTTGCTCCTGTTGAACCTGTTGCTCCTGTTGAACCTGTTGAACCTGTTTCACCTGTTTCACCTGTTGAACCTGTTTCACCTGTTTCACCAGTAGAACCTGTTGCGCCTGTTGCTCCTGTTGAACCAGTAGAACCTGTTGCTCCTGTTGAACCTGTTGCTCCTGTTGAACCTGTTGAACCTGTTTCACCTGTTGAACCTGTTTCACCTGTTGCTCCTGTTGAACCTGTTGCGCCTGTTTCACCTGTAGAACCTGTTGAACCTGTTTCACCTGTTGCGCCAGTTGAACCAGTTTCACCTGTTGCGCCAGTTGAACCAGTAGAACCTGTTGAACCTGTTTCACCTGTTGCGCCAGTTGAACCAGTTTCACCTGTTGCGCCAGTTGAACCAGTAGAACCTGTTTCACCTGTTTCACCTGTTGCTCCTGTTGAACCTGTTTCACCTGTTGCTCCTGTTGAA
>VFQS010002447.1_pt1 | contig 15245 bp, 9 predicted proteins | sample 3512361 | NCBI WGS metagenome assembly VFQS01 (sample SAMN10412375, study PRJNA504923) | tailings metagenome | isolation source: Relicate 1 Philex TSF3 active mining | place: Philippines
CATCCCTCCGGGATCTGCAAAAGTTGGATCGTTCGGGTCGATCAAGCTTGTGAATGATCTAGCTACAGAGGCCTTTGCGATAAGTTCAGACATTTCATGTTCGTGGCCTTCCAGGTGCCAAGCACGACGACATTCTTCTAGAAGCCACATCCCAGTTACATTTTTTAAAGCTCGCACAGTCCCATCTGCACCAAGTTCGTTAGTGAGATTGGCAGCAAAGGCTTCAGGTGTCAAGACCGGAGAATCAAGTTCAACTCCAACTAGTGACCAGGTACCACTAGATATGTAAGCCTCTGTCAAACGATTCTCAAATGGAACTCCAGCAATTGCAGCGGCTGTGTCGTGTGAAGCGGTTGCAACAACATTGATTCCATCTAGCTCATCAAAGCCATGGACTTCACCAATAAGAGTGCCTGGCTCATGTAATTCTGTAAAGAGTTCATCACGAATGCCAGCCATTTTAATTAATTCATGATCCCACTGACGAGTACGAGTATTTAGAGCCTGGGTGCTCGAAGCATTTGTTACTTCTGTTGATAATTTTTGAGTCAAGAGAAAATTTATAAGGTCAGGCAGCATTAAGAATTTGGCTGCTCTCTTGTACTCCGGCGAATTGCGTGCAGCATAAAGCTGATAGATGGTATTGAAAGGAAGAAATTGAATTCCTGTATTTGAGTAAATTCGCTCTTTACCAATTTTCTGAGTAAGTTCCTGGTAGGCCGACTCATTGCGGGGGTCACGATAGGCATGAATAGGTGGCAAAAATTGGTGTGTAGCGCTGATGAAGCCATAGTCAACCGCCCATGAATCAATCGCCAAACTAATTGGATCTGATTGTTTTATGGCCTCCTTGAGCCCCTTCAGCACTTCGAAAAGAATCAAATCCCAGTCCCACAGGAGAGAGCCATCTTCCTGGGGGAGAACCTCATGAAGAAAACGGTGCACAACATCTAGAGAGATTGATGCATCAGTTAATCGCCCAATGGCGACACGTCCACTTGTTGCACCGAGATCGACAGCGAGAAATTCAAACATGGTGGTTTATCGCAAAAATGCAGCAGCAACTCCACTGTCGACTGGAATATGTAAACCAGTTGTGAGTGCAAGATCTGATGAGCAGAGCACAAATACAGCAGCTGCAATATGTTCTGGTAGGACTTCGCGCTTCAAAATTGAACGCTGAGCGTAATACTCGCCCAATTTCTCTTCTTCTACACCGTATACGGCTGCACGATTTGCTCCCCAACCAGATGAAAAGATTCCTGAACCGCGAACAACGCCATCAGGGTTTACACCATTAACTCGAATCTGATGAGCACCAAGTTCGGCAGCGAGCAATCGAACTTGGTGTGCCTGGTCTGCCTTAGTTGCACCGTATGCGATGTTATTTGGCCCCGCAAAGATTGAGTTCTTCGATGAAATGTAGACAATGTCTCCACCCATCTTCTGAGCAATCATTACCTTTGCGGATTCGCGCGACATCAAGAATGAACCGCGAGCCATAACATCGTGCTGCAAATCCCAATCGGTAACTGTTGTTTCGAGCAGAGGTTTGCTCAAAGATAGCCCAGCATTATTGACAACTAGGTCTACTCCACCAAATGCAATTGAAGAAGCACGAACAGTTGCAGTAATTGCCTCTTCATCAGTGACATCCACTTTGACGGCAATCGCCTTGTCCGGGCCACCAATCTCCGCAGCAACCGCATTGGCAGTGTCTAGATCGCGATCTGCAACAACTACACATGCTCCTTCTGCGGCAAGACGAAGTGATGTTGCCTTTCCGATACCTGAACCACCGCCTGTGACGATAGCGATTCGACCCGCCAAAGGTTTTGGTTTTGGCATGCGGCGTAACTTGGCCTCTTCAAGCTCCCAGTATTCAATATTAAATTTTTCTGACTCAGGAATTGGCTGATAGGTAGAGACAGATTCTGCACCACGCATCACATTGATGGCGTTGATGTAGAACTCGCCAGCAACACGGGAAGTTTGCTTATCTTTCCCGTAGCTAAACATTCCAACCCCAGGCACCAAGATGATAAGTGGATCTGCACCGCGCATTGCTGGACTTTCCGAAGTTGCGTATTTTTTGTAATAGTTCGCATACGTTTCACGATATTGCTCGTGGAGTTCGTGTGCACGTGCAATAACTTCTTCGACAGATGCATCGGCAGGTGTATCTAAAACCATTGGCGAAATCTTCGTCCGCAGGAAGTGATCTGGGCAAGAAGTGCCGAGCGCTGCGAGTCTAGGAAGCTCAGATCGAGAAACAAAATCAAGAACTACTTCAGAGTCACTAAAGCTACCAAGCATCGGTGAATCTTTTGATGCTATTCCGCGAAGGGCCGGTGCCAAGAGTGCAGCCTTTGTCTTGCGCGCTTCTGGAGAAAGCGGAGCCCATTCTTTTACAAGTGAACCAAACGGATCTTTCTTTCCTTTTGAAGCTAAGAATTTCTCTGCCTTCTCAATCGCTTCTATGGAGCGCTTTTCGCACTCGGCAGACGTTTCGGCCCACGTTGTAAGCCCATGCCCACCCAATACAGCTCCCTTAGCTTTTGGATTTTCTTTCGCAAGCTTTGAGATATCAAGGCCTAGTTGGAAACCAGGGCGACGCCAGTCGACCCAGAGAATCTCATCTCCAAAACATTCTTTTGTGAGCGCTGGACCATCGGCAGCAGTCGCAAGAGCAATAATTGAATCTGGATGAAGGTGATCAACATGAGCGACATCTACGAGCCCATGCATAGCCGTATCGATACTCGGCGCAGCTCCACCGCGACCAAATGTGCAGTAATCAAAGAGTGCGACCATCTCATCTTCATGTTCCACGCCGCGATACACATCGACAAGTGCACGCATGCGGTCGAGATAGAGGCATGCCAAACCGGACTCTTTAAGAGTTCCTAGATCGCCTCCAGAACCCTTTACATAAATGACATCAACATCTTTACCCGTCGATGGATCCTTCGCGCCACCTTTGGCGGAAGTGTTGCCACCAGCGTAATTAGTGAATTTGGGATTACTCCCAAGACGGTTGCTGCGGCCTAAGAGTTCTCTGACGATTTCATTAGTCATTTATTTAGGCACCCCAGCCGGCCTGATTCCCACCAATTCGCTCTGAAGCAATCTTTTCTGCATATCCACTTCGAGCGTAAGCTTTTAAGGGTTCAGGATCTAAACCTTTTTCGCTACGCCAATCTTTGAGAAGTTGTCGAACATCTGTGTTGTAAGCATCCATGAGAATTTCATGTGCTTCAAGCACTTCTCCAGCTAATTGAGCTTTTTGAAGAGCCGCCTGATCTACAAGAAGGGCTTTTGCAACCGCCTCCTGGACGTTCATAATTGAGCGAATTTGTCCAGGTATTTTTGCTTCGATGTTATGACATTGATCGAGTACATACGAAACAGGTGTGTCAATAGCAAAACCACCGTTGATATTCACCTCATGCATGATTCTAAATAATTGGAATGGATCAGCCGCTCCGACAATCAGATCATCATCAGCATAAAAACGAGAATTAAAATCAAAGGCACCTAATCGTTTTGCTCGTAGAAGTCCAGCGACGATGAATTCAATGTTAGTTCCAGGCGCATGATGCCCTGTATCTACAACAACCATGGCCTTCGGCCCCAGTGCCATACAGTGCAGCAAAGAAGTTCCCCAATCAGGAACATCCGTGTGATAAAAAGCTGGTTCAAAAAATTTGTACTCCAACAGCATCCGTTGTTTATCGCCTAATTGTGAGTATGTTTTAGAAAGCGATTCTGCTAAACGATCTTGACGATTGGCGATGTCATCTTGGCCTGGGTAGTTGGTTCCATCGGCGAACCATAATTTCAAGTCGCGAACACCAATTTGATTCATAATTTCAATACATTCAAGGAGGTGAGCCACGGCTTTTGCGCGAACTTTTGGATCTGGTGCGCAGACTGAACCAAAAATGTATTGGTCATCCTGAAAAGTATTTGAGTTTACTGTTCCGAGCTTTACTCCCAAATCTTCTGCGTATCGCGCAAAATCTTTGTAATCTGAAACTTTGTCCCAAGGGATGTGCAGTGCGACCGTAGGCGCAGCTCCAGTGAACTTATTTACCTGAGCAGCATCTGCAATTTTTTCGTATGGGTCACGTGGGACTCCAGCCTGGGCGAAAACTTTAAATCTCGTGCCTGAGTTTCCGTAGGCCCAGGACGGGGTTTCGATACCTAGGCGATCAAGAACCAGCTTTACCTCACCCACACTTGCCATAATCCGCACCCATTCCTTAGTCGGCGTTAGACCCTGTGAAGATTGAAACGATTCATCCTCAATGGTGGGACGTTAGGCGGAAATTAAGCGTGAGTCAACCCCCTTTATGAGAGCAAATGCCAAATCGTGTATGGAGAAATTGACACGATTCAATACAAAGAGCAGACTCACCTGTCGTGAGCGTCAGTCTGCGAGATGTTGCCAAGAAAGCTCAAGTGTCAGTTGGCACGGTCTCTAATGTTCTCAATCGACCAGAAGTGGTGGCCCCTGCAACGCTAGCGCGCGTCAAAGCCACCATCAAAGAGTTGGGTTTTGTCCCCAATGGATTTGCTCGCCATCTGCGTGCCGGATTCAGCCGAACCATTGGCTTGGTGGTTCCGGATGTTGCCAATCCATTCTTTACTGAAGTTGCGCGAGGCGTAGAGGATGCGGCGAGCAAACGTGATTATGCCGTCTTTCTCTGCAACTCAGACGAGTCTTCGGTTAAAGAAGATCGGTATGTAAACGTACTTATTGAGCAACAAGTTCGTGGAGTATTAATCACTCCAAGCGATTTAAAGTCGGATCGATTGGAGGCTATGCGCGATCGAGGAATTTCAGTGACCCTGCTTGACCGCGAATTGAAGGGCCGCAACCAATGCTCTGTATCGGTAGACGACGTCCACGGCGGCCAGTTAGCAATTGAATATCTTGCGGGGCTGGGGCACACAAAGATTGCTTGGGTTTGCGGCCCTGAGACAATCCCACAAGTTGCGGACCGGTCAGCTGGGGTAGCAAAGGCGGCAAAGGTCGCGAACGTCTCCGTACAAACGATAAAGGTCGCCCTGATGAACTCGACTAAAGGGGAAGAAGCTGCCCTCAAAATTCTCGATTTAGACCAACTCCCGACCGCAATTTTCTGCGCAAACGATCTCCTTGCATTGGGAGTTATGCGCACCTTGCTGGCAAATAAGGTTCGCATCCCAGATCAGATTTCCTTGCTCGGTTATGACGATATTGCCTTCGCACCTTCGGCTGCCATCCCGCTTTCCTCTATCGCCCAACCTGCCTACCAGATGGGAATAACTGCCGCAGATCTTCTATTGAGCGAGTGCGAGGACGGGGATGAACATAACCACCAGCAGATACGTTTCCAACCTCAACTTGTAGAGCGGGCAACCACTCGTCGCAAGTGAAATCCAGCCATTTTCGTTGAACTGTTTAATCAATTAAGTGGAGCGAGTTCGACATACACCGTCATGAGGGCTAAAACCCACTTAACCGCAAAAGGTGCGATTTAAATACAGTAAATTTATGCGGGAAAACGTGATGAAACCGTTATAAAGTGATGAGAAAAAGTTATTGACGTCACCTTCTGCCCGCACTACATTTCGCATCAAGGTTGAAACGATTCAATCCGTCAGGGAATTACCTGACCTAGATCTTGAGGAGAGTCCTAGATGATTCTGAAAAGTAGAGGTGCGAGAAAGGCGGTGGCTGTATTCATTCCAGCCATCCTCGTTTCAGCAATGGTCTCACCGGCCGCTAGAGCTGCGACGGAAATTTCATTCCTTGTAGACAATGGAAATGTCAGCCGAGAAATGTGGACGGCCTTGTCAGAGGACTTTAATAAATCACAATCTGATGTCAAAGTTACGGTCGAATTCCGCCCTGGTGGAGCAGATGGTGACAACCTAGTGAAGACAAAACTTGCAACAGGTGAGATGAATGATGTTTTTCTTTACAACTCAGGTTCCTTGTTCCAAGCAATCAACCCAGTGAAAAACTTGGTGGAATTGGGTAAAGAGCCATGGATAAATACGATTTCTTCTTCCTTCTTTCCATCGGTGACAGGAACAGATAAGAAGATTTATGGAGCACCTTTTGGTACAGCCATGGGTGGTGGAATCATGTACAACAAGGCCATTTATGAAAAGCTTGGTTTGAAAATTCCTCTAACTTGGAAGGAATTCATTGCAAATTGCGAAAAGGCCAAAAAGGCAGGCTATACGGCCGTTATTCAAACATACAAAGATACTTGGACGTCTCAGTTGTTAGTGCTTGGCGATCACTTCAACGTAGAGGCTGAATCACCAGGCTATTCTGCAAAGTACACTGCGAATAAAGCAAAAATTTCAACGAACAAGGCTGCTTTTGCAGGCTTTGCACATTTGGAAGAAGTCAACAAGAAGGGCTTCTTGAACAAGGATTATAAGTCTGCAACCTTTAACAAAGGACTGGAGTATTTAGCTCTCGGAAAGGGAGTTCATTACCCAATGCTTTCTGCAGCAATTGACACTATCGTTCAAAATTTCCCAGAGAATGCGAATGACGTAGGAATATTTGCTCAACCAGGCACTAATGCTAAGAAGAACGGATTGACTGTCTGGATGCCAGCAGGTATCTATATTCCAAAAACTACTAAGAATTTGGATGCGGCGAAGAAGTTCGTTGCATATATCGTTTCACCTGCGTCAATTGCCGTGCAAAACAAAGTAACCCCTCCATCTGGGCCGTACTTTATTAAGGGAGCAAAACTCAGCGGAAAATTAACCGTTGTTGCTACAGATATGCTCAAGTACCTAAATACAGACGGTAAGTCAGGCCCCGCTCTCGAGTTTGTTTCCCCAGTTAAGGGTCCAAATTTAGAGAAGCTTACTGTTGAAGTCGGATCGGGTATCAAAACTGCAAAGCAGGGTGCTGCTGCTTATGACAAGGATGTTGAAAAACAAGCTAAGCAGTTAGGTCTCGAAGGCTGGTAATAAACACCAAATAAACGGAACGAGAGCAAAGAGGGAATTGCGTGCTACGCAATTCCCTCTTTGTACCAAGGTAAGTATTTACAGAAGCGAGAAGAATTATGGAAAGCAAGTCGCGTAAGCGGCCATTAAGAGGGGCCTACCCAAATTCATTGATGTATCCGGCATTTTTTCTCTATTTGCTGCTTTTTTTCTTACCGACCGTAGTGTCTTTATTTTTCAGCCTCACGCGTTGGTCTTTACAGGACTGGGAGTATGTGGGATTTGAGAATTTTTTAATGTATTTTCAGGAGGCTGAATTGCGGATTGGGTTTAGAAACACCTTAATCTACGCAGTCTTAACTTCTGGGCTGAAGGTCATTATTGGATTATATTTGGCAAATTTTTTGACTTCCATGTTGAGAAGCAAGGATTGGCTTCGGTCCGTAATTTTTTTCCCAACATTAGTAAGCACGATTGGAGTTGGATATACATTTAGTGTGCTCCTTGATCCTTTTGAAGGCCCAGTTAACAAAGGTATTCGAGCTTTAGCCTCGAACGTTGGTCTTGTCACTGACGGCCCTGGTTGGTTGACTGATGCAAATCTTTTGCCCCTGCTTTCAATCGCTTTCGTGGATGTATGGAAAGGTGTGGGATTTGCGACTTTAATTTATATTGCAGGAATGGCTTCGATTGGCCGAGAATACTATGAAGCTTCTGCCGTTGATGGCGCTAGTGCGCGAAGACAATTCTGGAGTATTACTGTCCCGTTGGTTCGGCCAGCCATGTTTTCGGTCATTATTTTGTCATTTATCGGAGGATTAAGATCTTTTGATTTGATTTGGGCCATGACTAATGGTGGCCCGGGCTTTATTTCTGATGTGATTGCTTCAATTAATTACAAACAGTACCAAGCTGGATTTTATGGCTTAGCTACGGCAGGAAACGTGATTCTGTTTATTTTTGTGACTTGCCTAGTAGTTCCCCTTTCTAGATTCTTAAACAAAAGGGAAGTGGCAGCTTGAAAACTTTAGAGCGCAGAATCAGACCAAAAATCAAGTACCGTAGTATCTGGGTAGATTTTTTGGCAATCATTTTAACTTTTGTTGTTTTTGTTTTCCCATTTCTATTTATCCTTTTTACAGCCGGAAAAGATGCAAAATCTGCATTCCGATTAGAGTTTTCAATTCCTGAAGATTGGTATCTTTGGGAGAATTTGGTTACCGTTATTCAGGCAGATAAGTATTTGATTTTAAGGGCCACCTACAACACCTTGGTATTAACGGTTTGTTCAGTTACCCTTTTAGTAATAATTAGTGGGATGACCGGTTATGTCATCCAAAGAAAAACAAACCGGGTCACCAATTCCGCAAGTTTTATGGTTCTAACCGCATTGATCATTCCGCCTGCGATTGTTCCCACTATTTGGGTGCTTCAAAAAATTGGTCTCTACAAGACTATGACTGGGATGGTGCTTATTGAAGTCGCCTATGGCATGGCGTTTGCAATCCTAATCTTTCGAAATTTCGTTGCGACAATCCCTCGTGAACTTGATGAAGCTGCGATTATCGATGGTTGCACCGGTTGGGCTCTCTATTTCAGAATTATATTTCCACTTTTAAAACCAGTTACAGTGACAATCATAATTATTGCAACTGTGAGTATATTTAATGACTTTGTCAACCCATTGTATTTTTTACCAGGAGAGAAAAACGCAACATTACAACAGACCCTATATAACTTCCAAGGAAGATATTCAACTCAATGGCATTTACTTTTCGCAGACATTCTTTACATAACCCTGTTCCCACTTGTTGCATTTATTTTCTTTAATAAGAAAATTGTCGCAGGGATGACGGCAGGGTCTGTAAAGGGTTAGCTATCACTAAACCAAAGGAGAACTTCATGTCATCAATCCCAGAGCAAACTCAACATGATCGAGCAACGAGAGTAATTGGATTGCAATCTCAATTTTCCGCTGACCTGATTGGACTCCCTATTACTGACCCGCAACTGACTTGGCAGATTGTGAGTGAAAGACCTGATGCAATCCAATTAGCTTATGAAATCTCATCAGTTGGTGAAATGGGCGATGTGGCGACTTCGCCGGTAGTGGTGAGTGATGAGCAAATAGAACAAATCGCTGTGGGTCACATAAATGAGGCGCATCAGTTGCGCCACCTTCGGGTGCGGGTTGCGACTCAGTATGGGTGGAGTGATTACAGCCCCTACGTTAGGTATGAGACCGGTCTTGCATCTGGTGCCGATTTCAAAGGTGAGTCGATCGGTGACTCTTCTTCACATTCAGAGCCATCACCACTTTTGCGCAAGGAATTCCAGGTTGAAAAGAAAGTGTTTAAAGCACGTATCTACGCAGCATCCGAAGGCGTTCATGCCCTATATCTCAACGCAGTCCCGGTAACCGATGAATTATTTACACCAGGTTGGACTGCATACGACGATCGTCGTACCTACATTACTTATGATGTAACCGCGCTAGTTCAAGATGGTGGCAACTGCATCAGCGCCGAACTTGGTGACGGCTGGACTCGAGGCAAGCTCGGCTTTATGAATATGTATGACAACTACGGCAAGAATATTCATCTTCTTGCGCAACTAGAAATTACATACATGGATGGAACATCTGAAATTATTGTTACAGATAAGTCTTGGAAAGTTTCTTCAGGTGAAGTCCGATTTGCCGACATTTATGATGGCGCGATAATTGATTACACAAAGCGTCAAAAAGGTTGGCAACTAGCCGGTTTTAATGATTCGGCTTGGAGTAAGCCAGTTGTGTATCCATTCGCTAAGGAAACTCTAGTTCCACGAATTTCAACTCGTGTAGTAAGAATTGAGGAATTTGCTTCAAGAATTCTCGATAAAAAGAACACTTCTCGAACTCTTCTTGATTTTTCCCAGAATATCTCCGGGTGGGTGCGGCTAACAGTGGATGGAAAGAAAGGCGATGTGGTAACTATCCGCCACGCTGAAGTTCTTGAGCCAGGACCGAATCTACATACCGCAGCTCTTCGTACCGCTAAAGCAACTGATCAGTACACACTTGATCATGATGGTCGACATATATTAGAACCAAAATTTACATTTCATGGATTCCAATTTGCAGAAGTAACGGGACCGGCACAGTTTGTCTCTGCAATTGGAGTAGCGATTTCATCTGCAAACGAACGCCGAGGGACATTTACCTCTTCAGATGTTCGTCTTAATCGTTTACATCAAAACGTTGTGTGGTCTATTGCAGACAATATGGTCTCTGTTCCTACGGATTGCCCACAACGTGATGAAAGATTGGGCTGGACTGGCGATGCTCAAGCAATCGCAATGACTTCCAACACCATCTATAAACTCGATAGTTTCTGGCGAAACTGGCTGACAGATCTATGGGTGGATCAGCAGCGCGTGGGAGGTGTTGGAGCAGTAGTACCTGATATTTTGTCGAAACAACCATCCCCCGCTGAAGGTGCAGGTTGGGTAATCACGGACCGCGCAGGTTGGGCGGATGCAGCAACGATTGTTCCCATGGCTGCCTTTGAATCCTATGGAAGCAAGGCAACTTTGCGACAACAAGTTGAGAGCATTCGCGCTTATGTAGAGAGTCTCTCTGCGCATCGAAAAGGTGAAAAGTTTCTACCAGAAGAGTTCCAGTTCGGGGATTGGTGTGATCCTGATGCGCCAGTAGATCAGCCCTGGCTTTCAAAAGTGAAGGCACAATTTGTTGCAAACGCCTTCTTCGCAAATACAGTCCAATTGGCTGCTGATATCGAGGCTCTTGTAGGAGACCAGTCTTTTCAAAGGAAATTCTCTGAACTAGCTGATGTACTTAAGAAAGACATTTGGGAGCACTTTGGCCAGGAAGCAAAAGAAACCACCGCAGGATGCTCTATTTCTCTTGAATTTGGAATAGTACCTGAAAGCGAGAGAGCGGCAGTTGCCAAGATCTTAAACGATAAGGTAATCGCAGACGAAGGAAAAATTACGACAGGATTTCTCGGCACTCCACTCATACTTCACGCACTTTCCAAGAATGGACACTTCGGTGCTGCCTACACGATGCTGATGCGCCGAAAAGTGCGCTCTTGGCTTTATCAAGTTGATCAGAATGCGACAACAATTTGGGAACGTTGGGATGCGATTCGTGAGGATGGCTCTATCCATAAAGGCGAAATGGCTACATCGTCAGAAGAACAGCCAGACGCATCAATGATTTCCTTTAATCACTATGCGTATGGTGCTGTTATTGATTGGGTTTATCGCAATGTTGCAGGAATCGCGCCCCTCATCAACAAACCTGGCTATCGACAGATTTCATTCGCCCCCCGACCAGGGGAAGGATTCACGTATGCATCCGCTGAAATAAATACGCCTTTTGGTGAGGCTGGAATATCATGGGAAATTGTGGGAGACAATGTGCTGTCAGCGAGAATCCATGTTCCATTCGGATCTTCTGGAATTCTTGATTTTCCAGTTTCAGGTAGTTCAGTACTCCGTGTCAATGGCAACGTTGTAAAGAATGGAACTGAGGTAGGTTATGGAAAGTATCTCGTTACCGTAAGTGCTCCGGAAATTGCTTCTTATAAAGTTGCAATTTAATCAAGGTAAACATTCATGGACTTTCGAAAAGAAGTTGATGCACTTTCTTTAGAAGAGAAGGTTCGCCTCCTAACAGGTGAAGATTTTTGGACTACCTACGCTCTCCCCAATATTGGATTGCGCAAAATGGTTGTCTCAGACGGACCTTCGGGAGTTCGGGGAGAGTTGTGGGATGAAAGGAGTCCCTCGCTTTCACTCCCCTCTGCGACGGCATTTGCATCAACGTGGGATCAAAACCTACTTAAAGAAGTAGGTGAAGTCATGGCTTATGAAGCTAGAAGAAAGAATGTCGATGTTGTTTTAGGGCCAACAATTAATCTTCATCGATCTCCTTTGGGAGGACGACATTTTGAAGCGTATTCTGAAGATGCAGTGCTATCAGGAAAGCTGGCAGCTGCGTTTGTGCAAGGAATACAAGGGCAAGGTGTGGGGGCTTGCCTCAAACATTTTGTGGCAAATGATGCGGAAACTGACCGACATACAGTCAACAACATTCTCGATGAGCAAACCCTGCGAGAAATTTACGCACTTCCCTTTGAAATTGCAGTCCGAGACTCAAATCCTTGGACCATAATGTCGGCTTACAACCGAGTTAACGGTCCAAAGATGGCTGCCTCACCTCTACTAAATGCTGTGCTCAAGAATGAATGGGGTTGGGATGGCGCGGTGATATCCGATTGGACGGGAGTTCAATCTACGGTTGATACCGGTAATGAAGGAAATGATCTTGAAATGCCGGGCCCATTTGGGTTTTGGGGGGACAAATTAATAGCGGCAGTCAAAAACGGTGAAGTATCAGAAGACGCCATAGACGCGAAGGTTGAACGCCTTCTACGGCTGGCTCATCGAGTAGGAAAATTCGGCAGTTCTAAGAGCAAAGAATTCAAGCAATTCACGAATTCGGAGCTCCAAGCTTTTGCAAGACATGTCGGCTCGCAATCAATTGTCTTGGCCAAGAATGAAAACTCAGCTCTTCCTATAGAAAAACCATTGAAAATCGCTGTTGTTGGAGCACATGCGCGATTTGGTCGTGGGCAAGGAGGCGGTTCAGCGACAGTTTATCCAACTGAGTTTGTATCTCCACTACAAGGATTGATAAAGAATGCTCCCAAGGGTTCTTCTATTGAGTATGCCTTAGGCGCAAATACTGGTGATGGGCTTATTCAATTCGACAAAAATTTTCTTAATAACCCTGAAACAAGACAACCAGGCTGCTTAGCAGAAGTATTTGCACATGATGGAACAGTCCTACTTCGCGAAGATCGCTTTGGTGGATTTTTTAATTGGGCTACACAGCCTTGGATGTCTCAGTACGCGTTCATCCGAGTCTCAGGAGTATTCAAAGCGCAAACTGCCGGTGAGTATCAATTCGGTGTGGGAATGGTTGGAAATTTTAAGATTACAATCGGGGATCAGGTTCACGAAGGATTTATCCCAATGCATTCAGATGATTTGGGTGAATTCGTTCTCAACCCACCATTCAGAGCATTCAGCTATTTACTTAAGCAAGGTGAGGAAATTCTAATTCAGTGGGAGTACCCACGAGATTCTCTACCTATCCCTATTGCCTCGTTTTATATTGGATTCCGCGAACCATCGCAATCGTTGGAAGAAGAAATTGAAAAGGCGACCACGCTTGCTGCCGAATCTGATTTAGTTATTGTCTGCGTAGGGACCACCGAACAAATCGAGTCCGAAGGGCATGACCGGAAGAACATTTCATTACCTGAAGGACAAGATCAGCTTGTTTCAGCTGTGGCGAAAGTTGCCAAGAGCACAGTTGTAGTTGTTAATTCAGGATCGCCCGTCGAGATGCCATGGTTTAACGAAGTAGATTCTGTGCTACTGACATTCTTCGGGGGGCAGCAAATGGGTAACGCGCTCGCAGATGTTGTCTTTGGAAGAGTAAATCCATCAGCACGCACAACTACAACTTGGGCAGAGTGGATGTCGGATCTACCTGTGCTCAATACGATCCCTACTGATGGAGAACTTCACTATTCGGAAGGGCGATTCATTGGGTATCGCGCGTGGCAAAAAGCAAACAAGTTACCTTTGATTCCTTTTGGGCACGGGCTCAGTTACACGGAATTTCAAAGCACTCTGAAAAGTGCAAATATTCATCATGCACGAGTTTTGGTTTCAAATCGTGGAAGTCGCGATGGTGCTGAGATTGTTCAACTTTATGTAGTTTCCGAAGGGCACCCTAGTTATGAAAGACGACTTGCTGGATTTGCGAAGGTGGAAATAAAGGCTGGCGAAACGAAAGAAATTGACATTCCACTCGAACCTTTGGCTTTTAAGCATTTTCATAATGGCTGGAAAGAGATTGCTGGAAATTGGAGGGTGACTCTCGCTGAGAATGCTTTGGCAGAGGGCACTTCAGTAATTGTTTAAAATTTATACTGAACTTTTCAAAATATCAGGGGCACCTCGAATTGCATTGGCCGGATTTATTGCGCGGATGCCAATTGCAATGGATTCAATAGCAATTATTTATTTTGTGCACTCTGTTGAAAAAAGCTATTCAATTGCAGGAGCTATAACTGGCGTAGCTGCCCTTACTACAGTGGTCTCTGCACCTTTATGGGCAAAAGCAGCAGACAAGTTTGGGCAAAGAAAAATCTTATATACAGCTGTACCAATAAGAATTTCAGCATTTATTCTCTTTATATTATTGGTTGAAAACGGTTCTCCAAAATGGACTTGGTTTACGGCTGTCATCACGGCTGAATCCGCTTCTATCAGTATTGGGTCTATGACAAGAAGGCGTTGGATTCATTTGGTAGGCCATGACAAGAAAGATTTACTCTCTACCTCATACGCACTCGAGTCACTTATTGATGAATTTGTGTTTGTCTTAGGCCCAGTACTCACAACCCTTGCCGTGACCATTGTGGATCCTAAGGCAGGAATCCTCCTCGGAATAACCTTTCTACTCATTGGAATACCGACTATTGCGCAACACAAATTATCTGATCCAGGAGTCGCCAGCCATTATTCGGAGAAGAATTCACGCTCTGTGCTATTTAATCGAAAACTGCAAGCTATTTCTTTTCCAATAACTTTAGCAGGTGGTTCATTTAGTGCAATCAATATTTGTGTAGTGGCATTTAGCGATGAACGTGGTGCAAAGTCAATGTCGGGAATCCTTTTGGGGTTATGGGCTGCAGGTGGTGCAATTTCGGCACTTATTAATGGTGCAATCAGGTGGAAAATTTCGCACGGATCTAGATATTTGTTTTATCTTTTAGGAATGACGGCAGTTTCATTCGTATTTCCATTTATAGAATCATTATGGGTTTTAGCTTTAGCGCTATTTCTACAGGGAATGTGCATTGCCCCATTGTTGCCAAATGGATTGCCACTTATAACTGACTCTGTGTCACCTGGCCAACTAACTCAAGCAATTACTCTGGCAACTGCAGGTATTCCGTTGACAGGTGCAGTTTCGAGTTTCTTCTCTGGGAAACTCATTGATTCTTTTGGGGCGAGCGTAGGTCTCTGGCTGCCATTTGGATTTCTTTTTACCGCCTGTGTGGTAACTGTTCCCTATTTAAAACAGTATCGAGACTAGCGCCACTTAGTTGCTAGTGAGAAACCAACTGCGATAAAGCTAAATCCAATGATCATGTTCCACGCGCCAATTCCTGGAATTGGGTATGAAG
>VFQS010002449.1_pt1 | contig 15238 bp, 10 predicted proteins | sample 3512361 | NCBI WGS metagenome assembly VFQS01 (sample SAMN10412375, study PRJNA504923) | tailings metagenome | isolation source: Relicate 1 Philex TSF3 active mining | place: Philippines
CGCAAGCGCTTTCTGCCTTCCGTCAGGCCCGGCTTCTTCAGAGTCTTCAGTCCCATGCGCCAGCCATCCGCCTGCTCGGTGCGCGCTGGGCCTACCTGACTGAATTTTCAGATGCGGATGCCCCAGAGGTCTCCGTGCAGACCCATCAGCTGCTGACGGATCTGCTGGACTTGGAGGGCCTTGAGTTTCCATCGGCTGGCAAAGCGATGCGGATCTGGGTGTTTCCCCGCCGAGGCACTCGATCACCCTGGTCATCCAAGGCTTCGGACATTCTCCGTTCTTGCGGACTGAGCACTGTGTCCCGAGTGGAGCGGGGCATCTGTTTTGATCTGAAGTCCAGCGGCCAGCCGTCTGCCGAGGTCATGAACTGCCTGTCTGATCGCATGATTGAGCAGGTGTTCGTGGGAGAGGCTCCCTTAGACCTCTTCGAGGCTCCTGATGCTCAGCCGCTTGGTGTGATTGCCTTGGGATCCAGCCAGGCCAGCGCTCAGGCCGCTCTGTCGCAGGCGAATCAGTCTTTGGGCTTGGCTCTGTCGGACGACGAGATCGATTACCTGGTGCAGGCCTATCAAGGTCTGGGTCGGGACCCCAGTGATGTCGAACTGATGATGTTTGCCCAGGCAAACTCCGAGCACTGTCGACACAAGATCTTTAACGCCGACTTCACGATTGATGGTCAGGCCATGCCCAAGTCGCTCTTTGGCATGATTCGTCACACCCATCAGCAGACGCCTGAGAACACGCTCAGCGCCTATGCAGACAATGCCGCGGTGTTGGCTGGCGCCCAGGCTGTGCGGTGGGCTCCGCCTGCGGGTCAGCCCGGTCCTTATCAGGCCCAGAGCGAGCCGCTGCACACGGTGCTCAAGGCCGAGACCCACAACCACCCAACGGCGATCTCACCGTTTCCGGGAGCAGCCACTGGCGCGGGCGGCGAGATCCGCGATGAGGGTGCGACTGGTCGAGGGGCAGAGCCCAGGGCAGGTCTAACGGGTTTCGCTGTCTCGGCTCTGCACTTTGACGGCCGCAGCCATGCACCCGATCGCATTGCCTCGCCGCTGGCCATCATGACCGAGGGCCCTCTGGGCGGCGCCGCGTTTAACAATGAATTTGGTCGGCCCAATCTATTGGGCTACTTCAGAAGTTTCGAGCTGACCCACGCGGGTCAGCGTTGGGGCTATCACAAGCCCATCATGCTGGCGGGCGGTGTCGGTGTGATCCGCGAGATTTTGGTGGACAAGCACGGCATTCCGTCGGGATCTCTGTTGATCCAGTTGGGTGGTCCTGGCATGCGAATCGGCATGGGGGGCGGCGCGGCCTCGTCCATGCAGACTGGCACCAACCAGGCTGACCTCGATTTCGATTCGGTGCAGCGTGGCAACCCCGAGATGCAACGGCGGGCCCAGGAGGTCATCGATGCCTGCGTGGCCTTGGGCGAACGCAACCCCATTTTGTCGGTGCACGACGTTGGCGCTGGCGGTCTGTCCAATGCCTTTCCAGAACTGGTTCATGGTGCCGACCGCGGTGGCCGATTTGAGCTGCGCCGTGTGCCTCTGGATGAGAAGGGTCTATCGCCGGCCGAGATCTGGTGCAACGAATCGCAGGAGCGCTATGTGCTGGCGATTTCGCCCGAGCACGAGGATTTGTTTGCCAGCATTTGCTCACGTGAGCGCTGTCCCATGACGGTGGTGGGGGTGGCCATCGATGAGCATCAGCTGCAGTTGGTGGATACCCAGATGGCTGGTTCACAGCAGCCAGTAGACATGCCCATGCAGGTCCTGCTGGGCAAACCACCCAAGGTCCATCGGGATGTTCAGGCAGTCAGCCTGCCTGGAGCCGAGCTCGACCTGACACAGCTGGATTTAGGCCAGGCCATTGAGGCCGTCTTGGCCCAGCCCACCGTGGGCTCGAAACAATTTCTGATCACCATTGGAGACCGAACCGTTGGTGGGCTGACAGCCCGAGACCCCATGGTGGGTCCATGGCAGACGCCCGTGGCCGATGTGGCTGCAACCCTCTGGGACTACCAAGGCTTTGGAGGTCAGGTCATTGCAACCGCTGAGCGTCCACCACTGGCCATTGTCAATCCAGCAGCATCGGCCCGCATGGCGCTGGGTGAAGTCTTGACCAACCTATTGGCTGCGCCCGTTGCCGACTTTAAACAGACCAAGCTGTGTGCCAACTGGATGGCGGCCTGTGGTGAGCCTGGTCAGGATGCTGCGCTTTACCAGGCCGTTGAGGCGCTCGCCATGGAAGCCTGCCCCTCATTGGGCTTGTCGATCCCCGTCGGTAAGGATTCCTTGAGCATGCGCACCCAGTGGCAGGATGCCAATGGGCAGCGGCAGTCGGTGATCTCGCCGGTGTCGCTCAACCTCACCGCGGTTGCGCCAGTGTCGGATGTTCGACAGGTCTGGACACCGGTTTTGCAGTCGCAGTCTGACAGCGTGCTGATTCTGATCGATCTGGGGCAGGGCCGCGCCCGCCTGGGCGGCTCGATCTTGGCACAGACCCAAGGTGTCTTCGGTGAGGACACCCCCGACTTGGAAGACCCCCAGCAACTCGAACGCCTGCGCCAGGCCTTGTTGCAGGCACGCGAGCAGCAGTTGGTGCAGGCGTATCACGATCGATCGGATGGTGGCCTGATCGCTTGTCTGGCCGAGATGGCCTTTGCCTCCCGCCGTGGTCTGACCATCAACATCGACCTGTTGACCATCGACCCAGTGGCTGCGGATTGGGGTGACTTCAAGATTCGTCCTGAGCAGGTGGCCGTTCAGCGAGCCGAGTGGACCCTCAAAGCCCTGTTCAATGAAGAGCTGGGCGTGGTGGTTCAGGTCGACAAGGCCAGGCGGTCTGCCTTCATGGACATCCTGCGGTCCCATGACCTGTCCAAATACGCCTTCGAGGTGGCCAGTCCCAACCCACGCGACAGCATCGAGATTTATCGGGACGCCAAGTGTGTCTTCAGTGCTCCTCGCAAAAAGCTGCAGGCAGCCTGGTCGTCGGCCTCTTCTCGGATCGCCGGACAACGGGACAACCCCCAGGCGGTGGCGCAGGAATACGAGGATCAACTTCTGGCTACAGATCCCATGCCGGTGGTCTTGCCAGAGGCCTTGATCAAGGCCCTTCAGGCGCCCATGGTCAACCGAGGCGCAGCCCCCAAGGTCGCCGTTCTACGCGAACAGGGTGTGAACGGACAGGTGGAAATGGCCGCAGCCTTTCATGCGGCCGGCTTTGAGGCCTGGGATGTCCACATGTCTGACTTGGCCGAAGGCCGAGTGGCCTTGAAGGACTTCCAGGGCTTTGTGGCCTGTGGTGGCTTTTCGTTTGGAGATGTGCTGGGTGCTGGTCAGGGCTGGTCTCGGTCCATTCTCTACAACGACCAACTCCGTGGGCAGTTCCAAGCCTTTCTAGCGAGCCAGGATCGGTTTGCCCTGGGCGTCTGCAATGGCTGTCAGATGGTCAGTGGACTGGCACCCATCATTCCAGGGGCTGAGCATTGGCCACGGTTTAAGCGAAATCTGTCTGAGCAGTTTGAGGCGCGGCTGTCCTTCGTTGAAGTCACCGATTCGCCGTCAGCTTTCTTCCAAGACATGGCTGGTGTGCGCCTGCCGATTGTGGTCTCGCATGGAGAGGGCAGGGCAGACTGGTCACATCACTCCGATGCACGTCGTGCTCAGTCGGCGAGTCTGGTGGCCATGCGCTACGTGAATGGCCAGGGTCAGCCAGCCGATCGCTACCCAGCCAATCCAAACGGCTCTCCCGATGGCATTACTGCAGTCACCACCACCAGTGGCCATGTCACGATTCTGATGCCTCACCCTGAACGGGTCTTCCGCAACGTTCAGTTCTCTTATCTGCCGCCTGCATTCCATGCATTGGGTGATCAGTCGCCTTGGCTTCAGATGTTCCGCAACGCTTATCGCTGGGTTCAATAATCATGCTGTCGACCGCCAACATCACCATGCAGTTTGGGGCCAAGCCCCTGTTTGAAAACGTCTCGGTTAAGTTCGGTGGCGGAAATCGCTACGGCCTGATCGGGGCGAACGGCTGCGGCAAGTCCACTTTCATGAAGATTCTGGGCGGTGATCTGGAAGCCTCCGGTGGTGTGGTCATGACCGATCCGGGTGTTCGCCTGGGCAAGCTGCGTCAGGATCAGTTCGCCTACGAGGATGTGCGTGTTCTCGATGTGGTCATGATGGGCCACGAGGAAATGTGGTCGGCCATGACAGAGCGCGATGCCATTTACGCCAACCCGGACGCCTCGGAAGAGGACTACATGAAGGCGGCCGATCTAGAGGCCAAGTTTGCAGAGTACGACGGCTATACGGCCGAGGCCAGAGCAGGCGAGTTGCTGCTGGGCGCCGGCATTGGCACCGAACTTCACAATGGGCCCATGCGCGAGATCGCACCGGGCTGGAAACTGCGGGTCTTGCTAGCCCAGGCGCTCTTTAGCAACCCCGATGTGCTGCTGTTGGACGAGCCCACCAACAACCTAGACATCGACACCATCCGTTGGCTGGAAGATGTGCTCAACGATCGTGACAGCACCATGATCATCATTTCCCACGACCGGCATTTCTTGAATTCGGTCTGCACACACATGGCCGACGTGGACTACGGCGAGATTCGCATTTATCCCGGCAACTACGACGACTACATGCTGGCCGCCACTGAATCCCGCGCTCGCTTGATGGCTGCCAACGCCAAGAGCAAGGAACGGGTCTCTGAGTTGCAGGAGTTTGTCCGGCGGTTTGCGGCCAACAAGAGTAAGGCCAAGCAGGCGACTTCGCGTCGCAAGCTCATTGAAAAGATTCAGTCTGACGCGGTTGAGGTCAGACCATCGTCGCGCCAGAACCCATACATCCGTTTTGAGCAGGCCAAGCAACTCTACCGCCAGGCGGTACATCTGCAGAGTGTGGTCAAAGCCTTTGATGGCCAGTCGGTGCTCAACAAGGTCTCGTTGATGGTGGAGGCTGGCGAAAAGATCGCGATTGTGGGGCCCAACGGGGCCGGCAAGTCTACTCTGGTGAAGACCATGATTGGCGCTGCCTTGGGTGGGTACGACCCTGATGATGGCCTGGCCAAGTGGTCCGAGAATGCTCAGATTGGTTACATGGCCCAGGATGTCTACCCAGAATTTGACCTGGATTTGAACCTGACCACCTGGCTGCAGCGCTTTGCCCAGGAGGGCGATGACGACCAGGCCCTGCGGTCGATTCTGGGTCGCCTGTTGTTCTCGGGCGACGACGTCCACAAGCAGGTCAAGGTCTTGTCTGGTGGCGAGAAGCACCGCATGAGCTTCGGCCGTCTGATGCTCGAGCGGGCTAACGTGCTCATCCTGGACGAGCCCACCAACCACCTGGATATGGAATCCATCGAGTCGCTTCAGATGGCACTCGAAAAGTTTGAAGGCACCTTGTTCGTGGTCTCGCATGACCGGGAGTTTGTGAATGCCGTGGCCACGCGGATTTGGGCCATGCATGCCGACGGCAAGGTCGTCGATTTCCAGGGCAGCTACGACGAGTTCCTGGCCAGCCAGGGCGTGGAGGTCTAACGAGTATGTCGGATCATGTCACCGGATTGATATTGGCTGGGGGGCGCGGCAGCCGGATGGGCGGCGTGGACAAGGGCCTCGAGCGCTTCTGTGGGCAGCCCATGGCCTTTCGGGCAGTCCTTCGGCTCATGCCCCAGGTCAAAGAGACGATCATCAATGCCAATCGCAACCTTGGCTCCTACGAGAACTTTGGGGCAGAGGTGGTGATGGACACCTTGGAAGGGTTTCAGGGTCCGTTGGCCGGCTTTCTGGCTGGGCTGTCGGTCTCGACCACCCCGTATCTGCAGGCGGTACCCTGTGATGTGCCGCATTTCCCCGAGGATTTGGTCCAACGATTGGTAGAAGCGGCCATGCGAGAAAACGCACCACTGGCCATGCCCGTCACGGTGGAGTCCGATGGTCGGCGCCAGACGCATCCGGTCTTTCTGTTGATGCGCGCCGATGTGCACGACAGCCTGCTTCAGTACGTGACCAAGGGCGGTCGCAAGATTGATCAGTGGACCAAGACCCTTGGGGCCTTGGAGGTGGAATTCCCTGATAGCCAAGCCTTCTTCAACGTCAATACCCTTGACGAACTCAAAGAACTGGAAGGCCGCAGCTAGGTCCCGATCTGTCGACATGTCCGCGCTCACCAATCTCGATCAAATCGTCTCTTGCATCACTGGCTACGACCCAGAGGCCTTGCCGGTTGACAAGGCCTTGGAAGTCATCGATGGCCTGTGTGCACCAGTGCTTCAGGACTTGGCCACCGAGCGTGTGGCCGTTCGCGATGCCTTGGGTCGAATCCTAGCCCAGGACCTGATTTCTCCCATCCATGTGCCCAGCCATGACAACGCCGCGATGGATGGGTTTGCATTCGATGGCAGTCTGCTGGCCGGTGCGGCGGAGGAGGTTCGTCTGACGGTGGCAGGGGAGGCCTTCGCGGGACGGCTCTTTGAGGGCGCCTGTCCAACGGGGTCTTGTATTCGCATCATGACGGGTGCGGTCATGCCTGTCGGTTGTGACACCGTGATTCCTCAGGAATTCACCGAGCGCCAGGGTGAGCAGGTGGTGTTTCTGAGCCGCGCTGTGCGCCAGGGAGATAACCGTCGGCTGGCCGGAGAAGATCTGACCAAGGGCAAGGCGGCTCTTCAGGCTGGCCGGATGATTCGTCCCGCGGATCTCGGTTTGGCCGCCTCTTTGGGATACGCTGAGCTGTCGGTTCGACGTCGGCTACGGGTGGCGTTTTTCTCGACCGGAGACGAGCTGCGCTCGGTGGGAGAGGTCTTGGAGCCGGGCTGTGTTTATGACAGCAACCGTTACACCATTTTTGGCATGCTGAGTCGCCTCGGCGTGGACGTGGTGGACATGGGGGTCATTCCTGATCAGCCTGAGGCTCTGGAGCAGGCCTTCCGCCAGGCGGCCGCCTCGGCAGATGCCATCGTGACATCCGGCGGCGTTTCGGTCGGAGAGGCGGATTTCATCAAGGCCATGATGGCCAAGCTGGGCGACGTGACGTTCTGGCGCATCGCCATGCGGCCCGGTCGGCCCATGGCCTTTGGCCGCATCTGGTCGGGGGAACGCGTCGGTCAGGGGGATTCGGCGGTGTTGTTTGGCCTGCCCGGCAATCCGGTCGCAGTGATGGTGACCTTCTACATCTTCGTTCGACATGGCCTGCTGACCATGATGGGCGCTCCCCAAGAGCAGTCCATGCCCATGTCGGCCGTCAGTGATGAGCGGATTCCAAAAAAACCTGGCCGAACCGAGTATCGACGTGGCCAACTCTTCGTGGGCACCGATGGCCGAACTTTCGTGCGCACGACCGGTGGTCAGGGCTCCGGCATTCTGAGGTCTATGAGCGATGCCAATTGCCTGGTGGTGCTGGGACATCAGACCTCGGTCATCGAAAAAGGGGAGCCCGTGGTGGTGCTCCCCTTTGACAGCCTGGTCTAGCGCAGCTTACTGGGCGTTACCAAAAAACAGTTGTTCGCCGCCGATTTTGTAGGCCGCGATGACGGATTGACCACGCTTTGAGACGACCCAGTCCGCAAATTTCTGTGCGCTGTCCTTTTTCACGTGTGGGTGCTTGGCGGGATTCACAACAATCACGCCGTATTGGTTGAACAGCGCCTTGTCGCCTTCCACCAAGATGGCCTGCTCGCCGCGATTCTTGAAGTTGGCCCAGGTGGCGCGGTCTGAGAGAACGTAGGCTGATTTGGCGGAGGCGGTATTCAGGGCAGCGCCCATGCCGCAGCCGCACTCGGCGTAGCCCTTGCCCTTGTCGCTGACGCCAGCAGCCGCCCAATAACGCAGTTCGGCCGCATGGGTTCCACTTTTGTCTCCGCGCGAAATAAAGGCAGCGTTGGATTTGGCGACTGCCGCAAGGCCGTTGTTGATGTTGTTGCCCTTGGCCTTGGCGGGATCCGACTTGGGTCCGATCAAGACGAAGTCGTTGTACATGACGTCTTTGCGAGCCAGGCCAAAGCCATCGGTGACAAACTTCTCTTCCTGCTTTTTGTCGTGAACGAACAGAACATCGGCATCGCCACGTCGGGCCATGTCGATTGCCTGTCCCGTTCCAACGGCAACGACTTTGACGCCAATGCCCGTGTCCTTCTGGAACTCGGGCAGCATGAAGCCGAGCAGACCGCTGGCTTCGGTGGAGGTGGTGGAGGCCATGGTGATGGTCTCAGCAGACTGCGCCATGGGCTGAACCCCAAAGGCCGCAATAGCGGCCAAGGCCAGAAACTGACGACGAAGGCGTTGGCTGGTTCTGATCATCTGACAGTGACTCCTGGATGCGATTGAGAGGAGTCGCTAGCGTAGTCAGTCAGGCAGCGATTGGCGATATGTAGCAGGTTTCATAGCGATTGATCGGACACCATTTGGCCTTGCTCGAGGCGGATCTCCCGGCGGGCTAAGCGTTTGACCTGATGCTGGTCGTGGCTGGTGAAGACCAGGCTGCGCAGACACCCGTTGGCCTGCTGGTGATAGAAGTCCTGAAACAACCGTTCCATGAGAGGAGTCTGTTGGGCATCTAGGCTGGCCGTAGGCTCGTCGAGCAGCAGCAGCTGGGGCTGACGGAGCAGGGCCTGGGCAATCGCCAGTCTCTGTTGCTGTCCGCCAGACAGTGTGGTGGCCCTCTGGCCAGCGGCCTGGTTTAGTCCCACCCGGTTGAGCCAGTCGTCTGCCGTTGACCTCAATTGACCGATCGGCTGTCGAGCCAGCCAGCCCGCGAGCATGAGCTGGTGGCGGCAGCTCATGCGCAACAGTCGGGATTGCTGAAAGACCATGGCCGTTCGCGTGGAGTCTAGACCGACAATGCGGCCCGATCGTGGCCTGATCAGCCCGTGCAAGAGCCGAAGCAGGGTGGTCTTGCCGGATCCATTGGGGCCCACCAGTGCGGTTGGCTGACCGGGCTCAATCACCAGGTGTTCGATTCTGAGGATGGAGTGGTCAGGATCCACCCCGTACTCCAGGTCTATGAGCTCGATTCGCATGGCCTGATGCACTAGCTCGCCTTGGGCTCAGCCGGCTGAAGGCTGCGCAATGCAGACAGCAGGCCGTTGAGCAGCAGTACCACAGCCAGCAGGACTACACCGAGCCCGATGGCCAAGGGCAGGTCACCCTTGCTGGTCTCTAGGGCAATGGCAGTGGTCATGACCCGGGTGAAGCCATCGATATTGCCGCCCACCATCATCACGGTCCCGACTTCGGAGATGGCTCTGCCAAAGCAGGTGACCAAGACGGTCACCAGAGCATGGCGCTCGTTGATCAGCAGCAAGAGCGCAGTGGTCAGGCGAGGAGCCCCAAGTGACTGCAGGCGCTCACCGAGTTGCTGGTGTGCATCGCCAATGATCTGTCGTGTCATGGTGGCAGCCAATGGGATCACCAGAATGGTCTGGGCCAGGACCATCGCTTTGACGCTAAAGAGCCAGCCGAGGGCACCAAGAGGTCCCGACCTGGAGAGCAGGATATAAACGATTAAACCGACCACCACCGCCGGAATGGCGACATAGGTGTTCAGCAAAACAATTGCCACCGGTTTAAATCGAAACGAGGCAATGGCGAGCAGGCTGCCAGCACCTGCGCCCATCACCAGGGCCAGCAGTGTGGCCCAGAGACTCACCGTTAGGCTGCGGGTCACGATCTCCACCAGGCTGGCATCCAGGCTGGTGATCAGGCCAAAGGCCACAACAAAACTGTCGGAGAGGCTGTTCATAGGAGAGGGCGTATGCTACGGGCTGTCTCACAGTATGACCATATGAAGAACTATGCATAAAGGACACCATCGAGTCGAACTGGCCTACAGCCTGGTCAAGGGCACGGCCAGCAGCGATCTGGTGCTGCATCCACTCTTTCAGATGCTCGATGCGGTTGAACGCCGGGGTTCTATCTCGGCGGCAGCCAGGACCTTGGGTCTGTCTTATCGACATGTATGGGGAGAACTCAAGCGTTGGGAAGAGGACTTCGACCGCTTGTTGATTGTCTGGGAAAAGGGCCAAAAGGCTCGATTGACGGAGTTTGGCCAAAAGTTGTTGTGGGCTGAGCGTCATGCCCAGTCCCGCCTGGCGCCGCAGATCTCCGCCCTGCGAGCGGACCTTGAGCGCGCCTTTGGGCTGGCTTTTGATGACCATGCCCATGTGCTGCCCATGATGGCCAGCCATGACGATGCCTTGGCTTTGTTTCGTCAGCATGTTCAGCCTTCTAGCCTCTATCTGGACCTTCGGTTCTCGGGCAGCCTGGATGCTCTGTCTGCGATGGCGGACGGACGTGTGCAGGTGGCTGGGTTCCACGTGCCGGTGGCTGGCCAAGTCTCATCCGACCTGCGTGCAGAGTTGGTCGGTCACATGCAGCAGGCGCTGGGCAGTCTCAAGGTCAATGCAGTCTGCTTCGCTCGCCGTCAGCAGGGCTTGATCGTCGAACCCGGCAATCCTCTGAAGATTCGGGGTTTAGACGATCTGCTGCTGGGTCGGTTTCGTTTTGTGAACCGAGCCCAAGGCGCGGGCACGCGTCTGTTCATCGACACCTGGCTGAAGTCCAAGGGCGTAACGGGGGACGTCATCAGGGGTTACCGCTACGAGGAGCCATCGCATGCGGCGGTGGCCGAGGCCGTGCGAACAGGCGGGGCTGACCTGGGTCTGGGGCTGGCCTCTGTTGCTCAGGCCCGGGGCCTGGGCTTTGTGCCACTGTTCCAGGAGGATTACTGGCTCGCACTGCACCACGACGGGCTGAACGATCCGGCGATTGAGACGCTGCTGACCCGGCTAGAAGAGCCCAGCTGGGCCCAGTCCTTGGCCAGATTGGTGGGGTACCAGTCACCGCCCAAGCAGTCGGTGCTGCCCATTTCCTCGGTCTTGGTTTAACCCCCGCCCGTCCAAGGGCATTCACGCTTTTCCCAAGATGGTTTTGTCACCAAGTTTGCTATGGTGGCCTCCTTATATTTCAACGACTTCTCCAAAAGGACGCGGTGTGTCTCTGACCATTGAAGCGGTTAACCAGGCCCTAAAAGCCGTTCAGATCAATGAACTTCAGACCGATGTGGTCTCGGGCGGCATGGCCAAGAACATTCAGGTTCAGGGGGCCGATGTGAGCCTGGACGTTGTGTTTGGCTTCCCTGCCAAGAGCCAGTTCGATGCCATTCGCAAGTCGGTCATTGCTGCCGTTCGGTCCTTGCCGGGTGTGGGCAATGTCAGCGTGTCAGTCAGTCAGAAGATCATCGCCCATGCGGTTCAGAGGGGCGTAAAGCTGATTCCAAACGTGAAGAACATCATCGCGGTGGCGTCGGGCAAGGGGGGAGTTGGCAAGTCGACCACCACAGTGAACCTGGCTCTGGCCTTGGCCGCCGAGGGCGCTACGGTCGGAGTGCTCGATGCGGACATTTACGGACCCAGTATTCCCACCATGTTGGGCATTGTTGGGCGCCCCGAGTCGGTGGACGGCCAGACCATCGAGCCCATGATGGGCCATGGTCTGCAGTCGAACTCCATTGGTTTTCTGATTGACAAGGACCAGGCCATGGTCTGGCGGGGTCCGATGGTGACCCAGGCCCTAGACCAACTGCTTCGGCAGACCACTTGGCGGGATTTGGATTACCTGCTGATCGACATGCCTCCGGGTACCGGTGACATTCACCTCACCCTGGCCCAGAACGTCCCCATCACTGGGGCCCTGATCGTCACCACCCCTCAGGAAATTGCGCTGATGGACGCCCGGAAGGGGCTGAAGATGTTCGAAAAGGTCTCGGTACCGGTCCTGGGAATCGTCGAGAACATGAGCGTCTACGTCTGTCCTGGCTGTGGTCAGACGTCTCACATCTTTGGTGAGGGTGGCGGCACCACCATGGCGACCGACTATGGCGTTCCGCTGTTGGGGCATCTGCCGCTCAACCGTTCCATTCGCGAGCAGGCCGACGCCGGTCAGCCGACTCTGATCGCCGACCCGGATGGGCAGATCGCTCAGATCTACAAGGACATTGCTCGCCGGGTGGCTGTGCAGGTCGCAGGCATTGCAAAAGACATGAGCAGCAAGTTCCCCAGCATCGTCATTCAGAACACCTAGGATCGGGTCTCCTGTCGTGTCCCAGACGATTGCCCCACCCGTTTCAGATGCCCTGCCGGGATCAGGCCGAACGCCGTCTCGCTGGGTCTGCGTTCGCCTGAATCAGGTGGCGCAGGAGAGCGTTTGGCAACCGTTTCGGTGGGAGTTGGCATCGATTGAGCATTGTCCGAGTCCGGACGAGGCCCGATCAGGCAGGACCCAGACGCTGCATGGTTCAGACGAGTCGGGCCAATGGGCCGCTGCAGTCTGCGAGGTCACGCTCTATCCGGACGAGGCAGAAGGGTATGTGTTGAATCTCACCACAGACTCTCCTTCTTGGTTCGTGCACTTTCGTCTGGATGAGGCCGCCGGCGATTCCGCCAAACCGGACATTCGTCTGGTGACGTTAAGTTACAACGAGGCGGGTCGTCTCATGGATGCCAGCGAGCGCGTGGAGGTCTTGCCCATCGACCCGGCCACAGGTCATTGGCTTGCGAGCTATGCGGAGCGTTTCTTCGTGCCCGAGCCTAAGAAGCGTCAGCGCCCAGCCTCTTTTCGTCCGACTGGTGCCAGGGGTCCTGCGTGAGCGTCGGATTTCTGAGCCGATGGGCTCGCAAAAAGTCTCTTCAGGATGAGTTGGATCGTCGCCTGGAGTCCTCTGAAACAGACGGCAAAAAGCAGGCCGTTGAATCCCAGCCGACTCAGGCCCCGGATGCTTTGCAGACCAGTTCGCCGCAGGAGTCGTCTCAGTCAGAGGGGCCTGCTCCAACCATGGCCGATGTTGCGGCCTTGCCGCCTGGAGCAGATGTGTCTCGCTTCATGGGGCTGGATGTGTCTGACGAGGTTCGTTCTGCAGCGCTCAAGAGACTCTTCAGCGCACCCGAGTACAACGTTCGCTCCACCATGGATGTCTACTGGGAGGATTACTCCAACCTTCCCAAGCTCAGCCAGGAGGAGGTTCGATCCCTCGCGCAATCAAAGTCGCTCTATTTGTTTGAGGATCCTCCTTGGAAGTCACAGGAAGAGTCCCCTGACGTCCTACCAGCCTTGACCACCAGTGGTTTGACAGAGCCGGCTGACCCGGCTGACCCGGCTGAACCGGCCGAACAAGCCCGACCGGCTGAGCCGACAACTGATGTGCCGACGGACCATGCAGTGTCCAACGCCTCGACGGTCGTCCTGGCGCCCAATGACCAGTTGGACCCGACCACCCACTCCCCAGCGCAGCCGATGGACCCCAACGCCGATTCAGTGGCCTCTCACCCCAAAGGATCTTCATGACCCAGTGCCTCGTCTGCTCCTGCAACAAGACCATGCCGATCGATGAGACAGCCATTGGCCAGCCAGTGGCTCAGGCACTCTGTCGTCACGAGGTCGGGCAATTCTTGAAGGCACTTGAAACGCCGGATGACCTGGTGGTGGCGTGTACTCAGGAGCAGCCTTTGTTTTCGGCACTGGCCGAGCAAAAGACCGATGCGCGGGCCACGGCTGTTCGGTTTGTCAACATTCGAGAGACGGCTGGCTGGTCCAGCCAGGCGCGGCAGGCCATCCCCAAGGTCAAGGCACTCCTGGCTCGCGCCCAAATGCCGCTGGCCGACCCAGTCCCATCCGTGGCGTACAGCTCGAGCGGACGTCTTCTGATCATCGGTCCGGCGTCTCTGGTGCGGCCTGCGCTCGCACTGACCCAGTCTGCCTACGAGGCCCTCGAACCGACAGGATTTGTAACGGCCTTTGACCTGCCCGACTCTTCTGAGCGCAGCGTCAGCGTGTTGACGGGTCAGCCCCTGGCCCTGACGGGCTATTTGGGCCACTTCGAGCTGGCCTGGACCGCCGCCAACCCCATTGATCTTGATCTGTGCACGCGTTGTGGGGCCTGCCAGCGAGTCTGCCCAGAGGGAGCGATCAGCGATGCGCTGCAGGTCGACCTGACCCGGTGCCAGTCGCACCGAGACTGCGTCAAGGCCTGTGATGCCGTTGGTGCCATCCGATTCGACCGATTGCAGGAGACGCAGGTTGGTGAATTTGATTTGGTCATCGATTTACGTCCTGAGTCTTTCTTTGGTCAGATGGATGCACCCAAGGGCTACCGTCATGTGCCAGCGGCCGACCTTGCCGCGGTCTACCAGGCGCTGGCCCAGGCTGCCGGCGAAGTGGGCGAATTTGAAAAGCCAAAGTTCTTCAAATACGACGTGAACCTCTGCGCCCACGGGCGCAATGGGACAGTCGGCTGTCAGGCCTGCATCGATGTCTGCTCCACCAAGGCCCCACGGTCCGTTTTTGAGAATGGTCGTGGACGCATCGAAGTCGATCCCCACCTGTGCATGGGTTGTGGCGCCTGCTCGACGGTCTGTCCATCGGGGGCGATGCGATACGCCTATCCGTCGGCCGATCGAATTGCACAAGAGCTGCGGGTGATCGCAAAGGCGTATCGAGAGGCGGGGGGTGAGGTGGGCCAGAGGACTGCCCCCAGTCTGCTGATCTACGGGCAGACCGACGAGTTGGGTGGGGCGGAGGGCTTGCTGAATGCCTTGGGCCGGCAGGCACGCAAGGGGCAGGCCGATGGGCTGCCGGCGCACTGGATACCTTTTGGCGTTCATCATCCTGCTGGCCTGGGTCTTGAGTGCTGGCTCGCTGCCCTGTGCTACGGGTTCGGTGAGGTCATGGTTTTGCTGACGGGCCAGGAGGATGGGCGCTATCAGCAGGCCTTGTCTGAGCAGGTGGGGCATGCCCAGGCGATCCTGCAGATTCTGGGACTCAGACCCCAGGCTGTCCGGCTGCACCAGGCCCATTCCCCGGATGCCCTGCAGTCAGGCCTGTCGAATTCACCCGTGGCCAGAGCCGTTGAGCAGCCCGCCACCTTTGGGCTGGGTCTCGACAAGCGTCAGGCCCTGGACATGGCGCTCGAGTATCTGATGACCCACGCTCGCGTGACCTCAACACCAACGCCCCTGCCGGCTCCGCTACCGGCTGGTGCCCCCATGGGCAGTCTTGCGGTGGATCGAGACCGTTGCACCCTGTGTATGGCGTGTGTGGGTGCCTGTCCTGCCCATGCACTCAAAGACGGTTCAGACCGCCCGCTGCTGGCCTTTGTAGAGCGAAACTGCGTGCAGTGTGGTCTGTGTGTGAAGACCTGTCCTGAGTCCGCCCTGACACTGGAGCCGCGATTGG
>VFQS010002450.1_pt1 | contig 15237 bp, 11 predicted proteins | sample 3512361 | NCBI WGS metagenome assembly VFQS01 (sample SAMN10412375, study PRJNA504923) | tailings metagenome | isolation source: Relicate 1 Philex TSF3 active mining | place: Philippines
GGCTATGCCCATGCCCAAAATCACAGAGAGGGAAAGGGTTTCCATCCCCGGACGGGATTTTCCGCCGCCCAGGATATGCAGTAGCCCTAATCCCACGAAAAAGCTTAGGGTCAGCAGCGCCAAGGTCAAGATTGCTTGCATGCTGTTTAGTTATTGGGACGTTATGTATTGGATTACCTGGTTCCGGTCGGTCATCATCGGAGAGGGCTTGCCAAAGGCCTTTCGCACTTCCTGGTAAATATTTTCGTCTTTGATTTCTACCAGTGCTATCTGTTTTTCAGGAGTGATAAACACCGTGTACTGGGCAGTTTTTATGGTGTCTTCGGGCATGCCCAGGGTAATGGGCCGGACATCCATACAGTGGTAGCTAAAGATGTTGCTCTCTGCCAGGTAATTATACAACTCGTTGACCGCGTTGGGGTTGTTTTTGTCGTAGATGGACTTCAAGTAGTACGTCTGGGGCGGGAGCAGGAAGCGGGACCCCTTGGGTACGTTTTTGCAAACAAAATCAAAGATATTGAACACCTGGCCATGGCGCTCCATGCTGCGCGTCAGCGTGTCGAGTTTGGCGCGTTGCTCCGGTATTTCGCGGAAATAGGGCAGCACCCGTTGCTGGAGCCATGCCTTGTTTTGGGGCAAACTGATGAAAATCAGAGGCGCCAAAAAATAGAATACCCATCCGATGAGGTTAGACGGCTGACCCGGAGGAGTGGGCTTGTTTGGTGTCTTGCCGCTTGTGGGTGTGGGTCGGGCTTTGATTTTTTTTGCCATATACCTGTAGTGTTACGCGTTTCGATGAGCTTGTTGTTCGTATATCTGCACCAGGATATCGTTCAGCCCATAGGTGTAAGCCCATTCCGGATAATGCGCCTTGAACTTGGATACATCCGAAATGTACCAGATATGGTCGCCGATGCGGTTGTCGTTGGCATAGGTATACTGCATGGGCTTACCGGTGATGTGTTCGCACATCGCAATAGCTTCTTTCATGGAGCAGTTGGAGTGTCGGCTCCCTCCGGCGTTATACACTTCTCCCTGGCGCGGCTTGAGGTAGAAGTGGTAAAACATATTCACCAAATCGTAGGAGTGGATATTGTCGCGCACCTGCTTGCCTTTGTAGCCGAATACGGTGTAGTGATTTCCGGTCACCGCGCATTTCATGAGGTAGGATAAAAACCCGTGCAACTGGGCTCCGGAATGGTTGGGGCCCGTTAGGCAGCCCCCGCGGAACACTCCTACATTCATCCCGAAATATTTCCCATACTCCTGGGCCAATACATCTGCCGCCACTTTGGAAGCACCAAACAGGGAGTGCTTCGAGTTGTCAATGCTCATCTCCTCGTCAATCCCTTCCTTGAAGTAGGGGTGGCTTTCCGCTATTTCCCAGCGATCTTCCAGCTCGACCAAGGGGAGCGTGTTGGGCCGATCGCCGTACACCTTATTGGTCGACGTGAAGATAAATACGGCCTGAGGGCAAAACTGGCGCGTCAGCTCCAGTAGATTGAGGGTACCGTTGGCGTTGACCGTAAAGTCGGTGATGGGTTCTTTGGCAGCCCAGTCATGGCTGGGCTGGGCTGCAGTATGGATGATCAGCTTGATGTCAGAACTGTACTGATCAAAGACCTCCTTCAAGGCGTTGTAGTCCCGAATATCTGCCTGGACGTGTGTGTAGTTGGGGATTTTTTCCTGCAAGTCCTGCCGGCACCAGTCCGTCGAAGCGTCGCGTCCGAAAAAGTAGGCGCGCAGGTCGTTGTCTATGCCCACGACCAAATCCATTTTATCCGCAAAAAAACGCACGGATTCGCTTCCAATCAGTCCGGCCGAGCCGGTTACTATCGCTACCTTCATAATATCTATGCTAAAATGTGTTTCAGTTGCTCTTCGTTTTCCTTGATCCAAAGATATATATCGTGGAAAATATCGCGGGGCCCCTTTTGCGGAGCCCAGCCGATTTCAGTGAATAGTTTGGTGTTGTCGGAAATATACGCCCTCAGATCCGCCGGACGGGTTTGGGGGTCGGAGGCGATAGCGATACGGTTTCCGGTGATTTCCTCGCAGATGCGGGTCATTTCCCGCAGGGAAGCACTGCAGGCCAATCCGCCACCGGCATTGAATATTTTTCCGGTAAACCGGGCGGTATCGTGTATTTGCAGGTCTATCAGCGCAAGGGCGTCGTCTATGTGCAATATGTCGCGCACTTGCTTTCCGCTCCCGCCGTAGCCGATGTACGTCAGGGATTTATTCCAGTAGTGCTTCGCCATCCAAAGGGTGACTACGCCCTGGTCCGTTTTACCCATTTGCCGAGGACCGGCGATGACCCCAAAGCGCGTAACCGCCGCTTCCAGCCCGTAGAAGGCCGCGTATTCCTGGATGAATAGCTCTGAGGCGAGCTTGGTAGCCCCGTAAAAGGAACGAGCACCGGATAAGTCCAGTTCCTCTGAGATACCTTGTGCGGAGATGCCGCGCTCTGTCTGCCGCCCGGAAAAGGAAAAGCGCTCCGCCTCCTCTACAAAGTGGGCCTGTTCGATGCGTTCGATGGGATACACTCTGCTGGTCGAGAGAAAAATCAATCGGGCCTTGTATTTCAGACACGCATTGAAGCAGTGTATGGAACCGTAGAGGTTGTTGTGGATTACATAGGTGGGGTCGTCGTCGAGGCCAGCCAACACGGAGGGCTCCGCAGAGGCTTCCACCAGTACATCGAATGCACCTACCGCGCGGATATCCTCGGCATTGCGTATGTCGCCATGCACAAACTCGATACCCCGCCGCTTGAAATCAGCCAGGTTTAACTCGGCGCCCCGCCGTTTCAGGTTATCCAGGGCGACGATGGTATAGCCTGGGTATTTGTCCTTGAGGTGGATACAAAGGGATGACCCTACGAACCCCGCTCCCCCGGCAACTAAAATTTTCATATTCAGAATTGACGAACTACTGGAACTCCAAAACCGGCCCAAAGGTAGCGAATAATTTTTTTGCTTTTAGGTATAGACTTATTGGAAGGGGGATTATCAAGCGGAAAAAAAGAGTCCTTTTCGTCCATACGAAGCCTTTTTGAGAGCGTAAACGATGCTATATGCCCGAAAAAAAGGGCCGTACGGACAAAAAAGGGCCTTTTGGAACCCTCGACAACTCCCCCCGCAACAAGTCTATTCGTAACCCGGGTTTTGCTTCAAGGTCTCATTGGCCGTCAGCTCCCGGCTGGGGATGGGCATGATGCCGCGGAATTCATCTACACCCAGTACAGCCTTGATTTGCCGCGTGCGGGCCAGGTCGAAATAGCGGTGCCCCTCGAAGTTGAGCTCGGCACGGCGCTCGTCCAACAGGGCGCGTTGCCAGGCGGCGTCGGAAGCGATGTCGGAAGCGGCGAGTGCCGGAAGGCCACGCCTTGTGCGCAACTCGTTCAAGTCGGGCAAACCACTTGCCCGGCCCCGCGCCTCTGCCCGGATGAGGTACATCTCCGCCAATCGGACGATATAGGCCGGGTTGTCTTTGTTGGCTTCGCCGCGATACTTTTGGGTACGCCCGTCGGGCAGGATGGTCGCATCGTTCTTACCCACTTCGAAGTTCAGCAGGCTGGCCCGCACGTCGCCCGGGCGGGCGTTAAAAAATGCCTTCAGCGATTCGGCTGCGAGGTAGTTCAGCTCCGGGCGTATGGCGTCGTCGCGGCTGTAGGTGGCCCCGTTGTACCCACTGCGGTTTTGGGCGTCAAAAGCAAGTTCGAATACCGATTCCGGACTTTGGCGCGTCCGGAAAATATCGGGATAAGACGCCGCCTCCAGCAAGGCAAAATCTCCGGAGGCGATGACCCTGCCCGCGAAATCCGCTGCTTTGGCCATATCCTTTTGATAGAGGTAAACCCTTGCCAGTAGGGCATTTACGGTATTGACATTGACCAACTGGATGTCCTTTTGCTCTTTATCCAGCAATCCGGCGGCGATATTCAACTCCGACAAGACAAACTGGTAGGTGGCGGCCACGCTCGCCCGGGAGGGCCGGTCTGAAATCTTTTGTACGCTCTGTACCAAAGGAACGCCAAAGGCGGAGTTGCTGTTCCAGTGCTCCCCGAAGTAGCGCAACAGGTCGAAGTGCGCCAGGGCGCGAATGGCCCGGGCTTGTCCTTCGAGGTGCTTCTTTGCTACCGGGTCGAGATCTTCCACCTTGGTCAGGCCGTCCAGTAAGTAATTGCAGTTGGCGATGACGCGGTATACCGAGGTCCACAGCTCTTCGATGATGACGTTTACTCCTGTCACGGCCCTGTTGCCGAGCTGGTCCAGGGAAAGGGCCTGGTAGCCGCCTGTGACGGCGTTATCGGTATGGCCTTCGCACGCCAGGAGGTAGGATTCCCCGTAGTACCCGGGCTGCTGCATGGCGCTGTACAGTCCGAGCACCGCTGCCTCAGCACTGGCACCGTCGGTGATGGCCTCGTCGGCAGCAATGTCGTTGGGCGAGCGTTCCTCTAAGAAATTGCAGGACCACAGCAGGGCGAGGGCTAAGAAAATACTTGTTTTTTTCATGACAACACTATTTTTTAAAAAAGTCATGGTCGTAGTCTATTAGACTTGTTGCGAGGGGTCAGCGAGGAGAAAAAAGAGTCCTTTTTTGACCCCTCGCAACATCGCCATACGTCTATTTATAACTTTAGGTTAACCCCGAGCAGCAGGGTGCGCGAGGAGGGATAAGCCCCATAATCCACCCCTGCCGTACGGTCGGCAAGCCCGCCGTTGGACGACACTTCGGGGTCGAATCCTTTATACCCGGTCAGGATGAGCAGATTCTGCCCCTCGGCATAGACCCTCATCCCGCTGAAGCGCCCCACTTTGGGAAAGGTATAGCCTATATTCACGTTCTGTACCCGGAAAAAAGAAGCGTCCTCGACCAGTTGTGAGGAGTTGAGTACCAAGTTGAGGTTGACAAAAGAGGCCCGCCCATATTCTGCTTCGTCGCCTGGCTTGCGCCAGCGGTCGCGCACGTTGACCGTATTGTTGGCATAGATAGAACTTAAACCACCGTCGTTGCTCCAGCCCAGGTTCTCCGTCGTGCCCCGGATCAGGTTATACACCTGGTTGCCCACCGAAAAGCGGGTAAACACAGATACGTCGAAGCGCCCGAAACGGAGGTTATTGCTCAGCCCCCCAAACCAGTCGGGCATAGCTTTGCCGATGATTTGTGCGTCGTCGTAGTCAATGACGCCATCCCCGTTGGTATCTTCAAACTGTACATCGCCAGTTTCGGGATCCACACCGGTATAGCGCAGTCCCAGAAAAGACCCCAACGGCTGCCCTACCTGAAGGATATGCGTCGCTTCGAGATCGTCGTATGCGTTGAGATAGACCCCGTCGCTGCTCAGGCTTTTTATTTCGTTATGGATAAACGTAGCATTGATATTCAGGTCCCACTGGAATTTGCCGCGGCGTACGACGGCAGCGTTCAGATTGTATTCGATGCCCAGGTTCTGCACCTCGCCCCCATTGCGGGTCACAGTGGCGAAGCCGGTGGTGCCGGGGATGATGTCTTCGCTCAGCAACCTGGCTTTGATGGAATTGAAGAATTCCAAGGAGCCACTGAAACGCCCTTCTCCGATTTCGTAGTCCAGGCCCACATTCAACATGCGGTTGGTCTGCCAGCTCAGCCCCGGGTCGGCGAGGTTGCGAAGCTGGATACCCGCCCGTCCGGCGTAGCGCGAGGCGGAGTAGAAGATGACGTTCTCAAAGTCCCCGATTTCCTGATCGCCTGTCAAGCCATAGCTTACCCGCAGCTTGAGGTCGCTGAACACGCTTTTCAACCCGCTCAGGAAGGCTTCGTTGGACAGGCGCCAGGCCAGGGCCCCCGAAGGAAAAAAGCCGAAGCGGTTGTCGCGGGAAAAGCGGGAAGAACCGTCTGCCCGTGCCGTAACCGTAAACAGGAAGCGGCTGCGATAATCGTAGTTGAGCCGCCCAAGGAAGGAGAGAATGGAGAAAGAAGTGCCCGTCGAAGTAGCGCGGATGATGTTGGCAGCGCTGGACAAGCGCTCTAGTCCACCGGGAGGGAAACCCTGCCCGGTCGCTCCAGCGCGCTCGATCTGTGTGCGTTGCAACGTGACCCCGCCCAGAGCGGTGAAGCTGCTTTTGCCGTTTGACTGGGTGTAGTTCAGCGTATTTTCGTTCAGCCACGTGATGCTGCGGAAACTGCCTTCATAGGCCTCGCCCCCCACTGCTTCTGCATCGGCGGTAAGCGGCGATTTGAACTGGTTGTCAAATACGAAGTTGGCATCGCCCGACCAGGCAGTGCGTACGCTCAATTTGCCGTTCAGCTTATAATCGGCATAGAGCGTACCCAGCGACCGATATCCCTGGGTGTAGGCGCGGATTTCTTTGGCCGACTTGACCGGGTTGTCCGATAGCCAGTTGGCCTGGTAGTCTTCAAAACTGGCGTAGCTGCCGTCCTCTTCATAGGCGGGCATCAGGGGGGAAGCACCCAGGGCATTGGTGATGATGCCCGTATAGGTGTTGTCGTTGAAACTCCGCCGGTTGCGGCTCGCCGTAGTGTTGAGCGTCAGACCTATGTTCAAGCGGCTGCTGACGCTGTGATCCAGGTTGAGGCGGTAATTGAAGCGGCGGTAAAAATTCTCGATGATAACCCCCTGCTGATCAAAGACGCCGATGCTGGTGAAGTAGCGGGTCTTGTCGTTGCCCGCCCGGAACGACAGTTCGTAGTTTTGGATGGGCGCTGTACGCGAGACCTCATCCAGCCAGTTGGTGTTCTGCCCCGAAGAAAGATCAAAGTTGTCGAGGGGATCCGTCAGCACCGACGGATCAAAGCCTTCCCCAAAGACTGCGGGGTCTTTTTTATACAGTGCCAGGTCGTTGCGCCGGGCCTCCTCTATCAGCTCCACCATCTCTTCCGAGGAGAGGAATTCAATGGGACGGGCGATGCGCTGAAAACCGGTATAGACGTTCAGATTGGCTTCCTGACTGCCTTTTTTGCCCCGCTTCGTCGTAATCAGGATGACGCCGTTGGCGGCACGCGCTCCGTAGATAGCGGCGGCCGATGCATCTTTCAGCACTTCTATGGATTCGATGTCGTTGGGATTGATGTCGGAAACGGAGCTCAAGGTCTGCCCGGAACCCACGCTTTGCCCCTGCAGATCAAAGGAGGTGGAAAGGCTGGAATTGCTCTCGCTGAGGAGCGGGATGCCGTCCACCACATACAAAGGGGCGTTATTGCCCCGTACGTTGACCAACAGGCCGGCTCCCGGGGTTCCGGAGGCGCTCATCACGTTCAGGCCGGCCACCCGGCCCTGCATACTTCCCGCCAGGTTTGAAACCGGCTGGTCGCGGATGTCTGCTCCTTTCAGCGAAGAAATCGCCCCGGTCACCTGGCTACTGCGCTGGGCACCATACCCGACGATGACCACCTCGTCGAGCCGGAGATCTTCAGGTTCGAGTACGATATCCAACTGGGTCTGACTACCCACGGGGACCTCCTTGACGGCGAAACCTGTATAGCTAACGATGAGTACATCGGTAGCTGCCGCCTGGATCTGGAATTCCCCGCTGATATCGGTTACGGTACCCCGTTCGCTGCCTTTGATGAGGATGGAAGCGCCGATCAAGGGCTCCTGGTCTGGGTCGCTTACCTTCCCCCGGATTGTGGTGCCGCTTTGCGCCTGAAGCAGGCTGAGCGGCAGGAGAAGCAAGAGGAGGAAAAGGAATCGTTTCAATTCGGGTATTTGCATGGTTGGCGAGTTATGCAGTTAATAGATGATAATTTTTTACAATACGTTCTGCTGCCCGGCGTCCGCTCAGCACTGCACCATTCATATAGCCCTGATATCGCAGGCTGCAATGCTCCCCGGCAAACAGGATATTCCCTTCCGGTTCTTTTTCCACCCCGGCAAAAGCAGTCCACTGGCCGGGTGCATAGACGGCATAGGAGCCTCTGCTGAAGGAGTAGGTCTCCCAGGAGAACGAATGGATACGGCCATTGGCGGCTTCTACCAAACCGGGCCAGGCTGCCTCGAGGGAGGCATAATACATGTCGAACAAATCGGGTTGCACCAAAGTGGCGACATCCTCCCCGAAGCGACCACCTCCGAAGAAGGTCAGGCTGCCGCTACGGCTGTTCTGCATGCGGCTGCTGTCCCAGCCACTGCAGATATGGTTGACCGCGTGGAACCAGCCGTTGAATCCATGCCTTCGCCATACGCGCTCATCCACTCCAAAGACGACTTTACCCCCATTGCCGTACCCCAACTCCCGGATACAACGCCCTTTCACTGGCGACCACTCAAACCCAACCGTCCTGACTTTGCGCAAGCAGGTAAACGGCAGCGTCAGTACCAGATAATCACATTCTACGACAATCTCGGCGTCGCGGTATGCGAAAACAGCCTTGAACCCTTGTGCCGTTTTATGGATTTCAGTCAGGACATGATCCAGAGAAACAGAATCCCCCAGGGTATGGGCAAGCGCATCGGTCAGCGCCTGGTTGCCCGCTTTGATTTTATAGACCCGATCCGGGCGCGCGCGCCTTTGTTCTGCTGTTGCGGGTAATCCGAGCAAAAAGAACAGGTTTATGGCCGACTGCCGGCTGGCCCACTGCGTAAAGTAGGAGGTCGCACGCGTACAGAACAACTCGGCGAGCCAACCCCGAATACCAATATCCTCCAGGTACTCGACAATTGAAAGCTGGTCCAGTCCTGCCCATGCGGCTGGGTTTCGGTAGGAAATCTCGTCCGGGTCTTCCGGGAGTTTTGCCATATCAGCCAAAAGCCTGGGCAAAAATGGTTTCAACGCGGTTTCGATATCTTGTTCGGAATAGCGCCTGCCTCCTATCCAGACCATAGGATTCATTCCAAGGTCATCTTCCCGAAAATCCAGCAATTCCAGTTGGAGGGTGCTGGCCAAATCCAGTACGTCGCGGTGGTCAGCATCTATGTATTCTCCGCCCAGTTCCGTCAACACACCAGTACCAAAAAAGTCTGCCAGGGTCATCAGGCGCCCGCCACATCGGTCAGAGGCTTCGAACACATCTGCCGAAAGTCCTGCCTGCTTCAAAAAGTACGCTGTGCCCAAACCAGCTAGACCAGCCCCTACAATAAGTATGCGCGGCGGCCGCCCTGCCTCCCTCTGCGGCGATACGCCGGGCAGAGGTGCTTCCTGGCTTTTTACCGGTATCCCGCCGGGCACTCCTGCTGGATTGTGCAGTATAGGGTCCGGGGAACCGGAATAGAGCAGCCGATTGAAACTTCGCTGAATTGGCCTTGACAGGTACTGCTTCATAGGCGGTTATCGTAGTTTTTATATAAATTTTTTGGACGTTCCCGGGAGTTGGTTTTCGCGTTGCGAAAACCAACTCCCGGGAACGTCCAAAAATAAATTTTCGTGCCCGGCACAACTGACCTGTTGTACCCCCTACCCAATCGTCGGGGTGTCGAGTTCGGCCAGCGAGGCAGCAATCATCTCCTGGGTCACCTCATGGCGTACCAGTTTGCCGGCGAAGTAGTCCTCATAAGCCGGCAAATCGAAGTGGCCATGGCCACAAAGATTGAAGAGGATAGTTCTGGAGACGCCTTCTTCTTTGCAGCGCTGTGCTTCCTGCAAAACCGTTGCCATAGCATGCGTGGCTTCCGGAGCGGGGATGATGCCCTCGGTGCGGGCGAAAAGCACCCCGGCCTCGAAGCACTCAAGCTGATGGTGGGCGCGGGCTTCGATCAATTTGTCTTTGAGCAACTGGCTCACAATAACCCCGGCGCCGTGATAGCGCAAGCCGCCGGCATGTATGGGGGCGGGTACGAAGTTATGGCCCAAGGTGTACATCGGCAGCAGAGGCGTCATACCCACCGTATCGCCGAAATCGTAGCGGAACACGCCACGGGTAAGTTTTGGGCAGGAAGCAGGCTCGGACGCGATACAACGGATATTGCGGCCCTCGTCGAAGTTGAGGCGCAGGAAGGGAAAGGCGAGGCCGGCAAAGTTGGAGCCTCCGCCAAACGGTGCCACTACGATATCCGGCAAGTCGCCTGCTTTTTGCATTTGTACAACCGCCTCCTGGCCCAGGATGGTCTGGTGCATGAGTACATGGTTGAGGACGCTGCCCAGCGCATATTTGGTGTGGTCTGCCATGGCGGCCTGCTCTACAGCTTCCGAGATGGCGATGCCGAGGCTACCGGGCGAATTGGGATCCTGCGCCAGAATTTGGCGGCCGGCCTGGGTATGGTTGGTCGGAGAAGAATAGACCTTGGCTCCCCAGGTATTCATCATCAACTTCCGGTAGGGTTTGCCATCATAGCTGACCTTTACCATGTAGACCTCACACTCGATGCCGTACATGTTGCAGGCAAAGGCCAGTGCGCTGCCCCACTGCCCAGCCCCGGTTTCCGTCGTGATGCGCTTCACCCCTTCCATCTTGTTGTAGTAAGCCTGGGGGATAGCCGTATTGGGCTTGTGCGAACCCACTGGGCTGGTGCCTTCGTACTTGTAATAAATCTTCGCCGGGGTATCTAGCGCTTTTTCCAGATTGTAAGCCCGGTACAACGGGGTAGGGCGCCATATGGTATAGGCGTCCCGCACGGGATCCGGTATCTGTACCCATTTTTCAGCCGATACTTCCTGCTTGATCAGCTCCATAGGAAAAAGGGGGGCCAATGCTTCCGGACCAATGGGCTCTTTTGTACCGGGATGCAGGGGAGGTAGCGGCTTATTAGGCATATCCGCTATGATATTGTACCAATGATCCGGCACTTCTTGCTCTGTCAACAGGATTTTTCTGGTTTTCATTAGGTGATTTATTTGAAAGTGAAAAAATTGAATGGAAACTACAATAAAAATCCATTTTTTCACCCGCAGCCTGTCTTTTTTATGCGCAGCATTGAAAAAAAACGTAACTTTAAGAGGATTTCAAAAGGCAATACCCCTTCCTTTTTAAAATCTATCCCATTACTGGATTAAAAACCGCGAATCATGGACAAAACGAAGATGCAACAAGAGTTCCTGGAAATGAAGGCCAAAATCCAGGAAAAGATGGACGAGCTCCAGAAAATCATGGAGGAGACCACCGATGAGGCCCGCGAAGAATACAAAGAACAGGCAGAAAAAGTAAAGGCCTTTGCACACGAAATGGGCGGCAAACTGGAAGCGTTCGCCGAAGAGGTAGGCGAGGAAGCCGCCGAAGAATGGGCTGAGTTCAAGGAAACTGCCCAGGTGAAGTTGACCGCGCTGCGCGAACGCCTGGGCGAATGGATTTCACCCCCTGTCAAATAACCCCTTTCCCGCTTGTGCGCTCCGATACGCGAGCACCTATTTCCAAGAGTCCGTCCAACGTCAAATTTGGATTTACGGCGTGAAAAAGCCCTTGCAGGGGGTGTAGAACCGCCGAAAGGCCGCCGGTAGCCACTGCGATGAAGTGGCTACCGGCTTGTTTTCGTCTATGCTCCACCATGTACGTCACCAAGCCTACATACCCACGCAACACACCGCTCTGGATAGCATGTGCCGTATTTTTCCCGATAGGGGTTTCCGGAAGTTCCAGCGGCACCTCGGGCAACTGGGCCGTCTTATCGAATAGCGCATAAACGGCTGTTTTCAGACCGGGCGCAATGGCCACGCCGAGTATTTCCCCCCGGCGCGTCACCGTGGTAAAGGTGAGCGCCGTCCCAAAATCTACGATGATGCAATCTTCCTGGTACAAAGAAAGGGCCCCAACGGAATTGGCGACCAGGTCCGTGCCGATTTCGTTGGGGCGCAGAATATCCATGTCGAGGTAGGGATACCATTGAGGCCCTACCAGAATCGCCTCTTTATCAAAAAATTGCCGGATGAGATCCAGAAAAAGCGTGTTCAGGTTGGGCACGACGCTGCTCAGCACGACCCGCTCTACCTGCTGGGGCCGAAGTCCTGATTTCAAAAAGCGCTCCGCAAAATGGTTGGCATAATAAGCTGCCGACCCAGCTTCCGTGACCGTATGGAAGCGCCACACCTCCTTCCATTCGCCCCGTATATGCAAGCCGGCGACTACGTTTGAATTTCCTATATCTATGGCTAAGAACATCTTTTCAGGGCAATTTGCGTTTTATAATACGTCAATAACAAAATACGCGGGATTTAGTCGCATATTTACTCCAAAATAATCATTGTAAAAATGGACAGCCAATTTTTCAGCCTGAAACGCAAAGTGGATCGCTACCGCGAAGTGCAGCAAAACACATCAGCCTTCCGCGAGGCCTGGAAAAACGAGGTGCGCGACCTCATCCGGCAGTCGCTCGACCAGATATGTGCCGAAACAGGGCTTGCCGCTACTACCGAAATTCGCTCGGAAGTGGATAACCTCGAAGCCGTAGCGCTCACCCTAGGCGATACGCCCAGTGGCCTGTTGCAAATCCTGGGGGCCGGCCTTCGGCGCGACCTCATCAAGCACAATGGTGCCCTGATCTACCAACAGCTGTTCAACGGCAAGATTTTAGTCCTCATAGACTACCCCTTCATAGAAAACTACGGCGATCCCCGCCCACCCAAAACCATCGTTATCTGCAAGCCACAGGAGTTACAGCCCCCCTTCTTCATACGCCACGTGGAAGAATGGCTCGAAGAAATGATTGCCTGGGAAGATTACGATGACGAAGAGCCTATCAAACGAATAGGTTTTACCTTCGGAGGCAGTAAAAAAGGGGAGGCTGGCCTGACCCTTGAAAGCGATGTACAGTAGACTTGTTAATTATTCTAACCTATAGATGATGAACCGTTTTACCTTGCTCTTTTTACCCCTTCTCGCTACAGGGGTTCTCTCGGGCCAGATGCCGGCCAACGTATCCTCGCTGTCTTCGGCCGACCGGGCCAGCCTCCTCAAACGCCTGGATCAAATCGGGCCGGAATACGCCGGCGTAGCCATGAAAATCTGGGAATGGGCCGAAGTCGGCTACCAGGAAGAGAAAAGTTCCGGGCTCTTGCAAGAGCAACTGCGCAAAGAAGGTTTTCAAATCGAAGCGGGCGTAGCCGATATCCCTACCGCCTTTGTCGCTTCTTTCGGCTCAGGTAAGCCAATCATCGGCATACTCGGTGAATTCGACGCACTGCCCGGGGTGTCCCAGGCAGCCGTACCGGAGCGCCGGGAGCGCCCTGAAGTAAAAGCCGGCCACGCTTGCGGGCACCATCTGTTTGGCGCTGGCTCGGCAGCGGCAGCTGTAGCCGTAAAGGAATGGCTGCAAAAAAGCGGCAAGTCCGGCACTATCCGCTTCTATGGCACCCCCGCCGAAGAGGGCGGCGCCGGCAAAGTCTATATGGTGCGCGCCGGCTTGTTCAACGACGTGGATGCCGTGATTCACTGGCACCCATCGAGCCAGAACAGCGCCAGCGCCTCCTCTTCCCTGGCCAATATGTCGGCCAAAATCCGCTTCTATGGGGTAGCCTCCCACGCAGCAGCAGCCCCCGATAGAGGGCGCTCGGCGCTCGACGGCGTAGAAGCACTCAACTATATGGTCAACCTCATGCGGGAACACGTACAGGAAGATGCTCGCATCCACTACGTCATCACCCGGGGCGGTGAAGCACCCAACGTGGTACCGGCGTTCGCCGAGGTCTATTACTATGTGCGCCACCCCAAAATGCAGGAAGTGAAAGATATCTTCGCCCGCATCATCAAAGCCGCCGAAGGGGCTGCTATGGGGACCGGCACGCGTACCGACTACGAGCTCATTCACGGCGTCTATAACCTGATGCCCAACGAAGTACTGGGCAAAATCATGTACAATAACATGAAGGCCGTGGGCGGGTTTACCTATACCGAAGAGGAAAAACAATTTGCCGAAAAAATCGCCACTACCTTGAACCGCCCGGATATTTCCCTGTCTTCCACCGCTATGGTTCAGCCATTCGAGGTCATCGAAGAAGGCAACGGGGGTTCTACCGACGTGGGCGATATCAGTTGGGTCGTTCCAACGGCCGGCGCAGGCACAGCGACCTGGGTGCCCGGCACCGCCGCCCATAGCTGGCAGGCCGTAGCCGCCGGCGGCACCAGCATAGGGGCCAAAGGAATGATGGTCGCCGCCAAGACCATGGCCCTTACCGTAGTGGACCTCTTTAACGACCCCGGTGCGCGCGCCGCAGCCAAAGCAGAACTCGAGCGCCGCAGAGGAGCCAACTTCAGCTATCAACCCCTGCTGGGCGACCGCAAACCCCCGCTCGATTACCGAAAATAGATTTTTCGTGTGCGTTTTGTCAACCTTTTTTGAATCGCCCCGCGACGCGGTGGGGGATGGACGCTTCCCGCACCCATTCCCCCACCGCGAAAAGGGCTCGTAAACCAATACAATCCATGCGATTCCTGATTGTCGCAATCGCCCTGTGCTGGGCGGGGTGGGCCAAGGGGCAAGAAGCCAAACTCGCCCAACAATACTTCTCAGACGGCGAATTTGAAAAAGCCGTCGTACTCTACGAAAAACTCCTGCAGCAACAGGACAACAACGAGATTTTTTTCGATCGCTACACCGACTGCCTGCTCCAACTCAAACGCTACGGAGACCTCGAAAGAACGGTCAACCGGATGATCAAAAAATACCCAGAGGACGGGAAATACTACATCACCCTGGGCCGCGCGTATGAGCAACAGCTCAAAGAAGCAGAAGCCAATACCCAGTACCGGAAGGCCATCGAAAAATTGCCGAAAGACCGATACTCCATCATCCGGCTCGCCAATGCATTTGCCAACCTCAACAAAGTGGATTTCGCCATAGAAACCTATGTCAAGGGCGTCCAGCTCCTCAACGACCGCGCCATTTTTGCCTCCAGTCTCGGGGAACTGTACCACCGAAAGGGCGAAACGGCAAAAATGATTGAGCAGTATCTCAACTTCCTCGACGTCGTACCCGACCGAATAGATTATATCCAGACCCTTTTCCAGCGTTTTCTCGACGCCAAAGGGTTCCAGGAACTCCAGCGCCAGCTTTACGAACGCGTGCAGGCTAACGACTCGGCCACCCACTATCCCGAACTACTGGCCTGGCTGTTCTTACAGCAAAAGGACTACGAGAACGCCTTGCGGCAACTACGCGCCCTCGACCGCCGGCTCAAGGAAAATGGCGCCCGTATTTACCAGATGGCTCAAATCGCAGCCAACGACGGCGACTACGACCCCGCTATCGAAGCATTCGATTTTATCGTAGCCCAGAAAGGCGTAGAGTCGCCTTTCTACCTGGACGCCAAGCGCTCTTCCCTGCGCTACCGTCGCATCAAATTGATAGAGGGGTTCTCTTATACCCAGGCC
>VFQS010002451.1_pt1 | contig 15230 bp, 21 predicted proteins | sample 3512361 | NCBI WGS metagenome assembly VFQS01 (sample SAMN10412375, study PRJNA504923) | tailings metagenome | isolation source: Relicate 1 Philex TSF3 active mining | place: Philippines
CGCTGTTGCGATCGTTTGTTCTGACATGTATATCACGCCTTGCACGGGGCTGATGAATTGCCCAAGGTTTGCGGGGTCTAGTTCGCCACCGTTGAAATACACCTGATTGGATGGGGCGAACCATACGGGACCGACCTGATCGGTGGTTGTGATTGACCCGGATGGCAAACGGGTGAACGATGCGGGGTAGCCGTCTTGTGTTCGGCTGGTGATATACCAAAATGCCCGCCCGAAAAAAAACAAATCGTCCAGTGTCCACGCCATCAGGGTTTCATATGGGATGGCGGGGTCGGGTCGGCGCAGCCATGAACGTGGCGCTAAATATTCCTCGTCCATTTCTCGTTCGGTTTCGTTCCAGCGTTCCCGATACATTTTCAAACCCATCGATGAAATCACGCTGGCGTGTAGGTCACGGGCACGGGAAACAGCAGGGATTTGCATCGCCCGATTGCGTAACTCACCCTCTTGATAGGTGTAGTACTGGCCGATCATGTTGGGGCCTTGTAGGTTCGGTGTGTAGCCACCTGCTGCTGCTGCTTTAACAGTGGGCGCAGGTGAAATTGCTGCCTTGTTGACCTTGTTGCTAAAAATTGCCATCACTACCTCTGCGAAATGTGCAGGTGAACACGTCCCGACAACGTGCCCACACTGCTGGTGGTGAGTCTAATCATCGGGCAATGACCATGACAGGTTTCTGATTTGTTTGCGGTTTTGACGCTAATGCGACAGCCCAACACATCGCCCGTGCCAGTTCAATCGGCCCCGGTGATTTCTGTGATGACAGAACAATGTTTCCGCCAGCGGTGCGAACAATCACGGCACGTTGCACATGTTCGGACAGCAACAAATGACCGTGATGCACCACACGACCTTCCATTACCATTGTTTTCATCAACGGTGTGAATTTGACCAGTTCGCCGTAGCCAACCACACACATCCTGCGTTGCAAATGAGTCGGGACATGAATTTCTAATGATGGCGTGACCGATAACTGGACACGATGATCCGTCATCACCCTGTCGATTTCTTCCCACATTTGTGTTTCGGAATCCACCACAAACTCAACAGTGACATGGGTTTGTTTGCCGTCAAACGCTGAACGAACACCCACAAACCGTGCCTCATCCAGTGATGTTTCAACCGATAGCACACCGCCCGCAGGCATCGGCTGGTTTGTTTGCAGATTGTCCCACACGCCCGGTTCCAGCCATGCGCCACGTGCAGCCACCCACATATTTAAATGCGCCCGCAAAAATGAATCCTTTTTAGATACAGCCCGCAACGCCTCAATGGTGACGGTGGTTCCCATTGCGGGGTTCGCCCAACGCCAGTTGCGTTCCTCTTTCGGGTCCATGCCGGGTGCTAGCGACCATTCAGCGAAATACGTCATTCCCTTGACACCCGCATCAATTTCGGCGAGACACATCGTTCGGATTTGTTGCATCGCCACCGATGACTCATCACCAGCTGTGGACCACATCGACAACATCGGCGATTTCCTCGCAATTTGTGATGGCCTCAATGCAGTGTCAATTACATCAGGGTCAATGTCGAAGATTTCGTCTGCGAAAATGGCGTCATATGATCCACCATGCAAACGGCTGGACGCTGCACGAATTTCCCACACCGACCCGTCCGGCATCGTCACAGATTTACGCCCAATCGCAGCCAACTGTTTCCCCCCAAATTTTTCCACAAGGATTGGGGCTAACACTGTGAACAAACCTTCGGCACGATCCAAACGGTTAGCAACACTCAACACGTTCTGCGGTTTGCCACGCAAAACAGGCATCACGGTCAAATAGAAACCAATCGCAGCAGACAACGCCACACTTTTGCCCTGCTGGCGGGCCGTGGACACCAGCGACTCACGAAACACCAAACCCCACGGATCAGGTGACCCATCATCCAACGCTGATGTTTCAAACTGCCCCGACAATGCACGAACCTGCCACGGCATTAAAGACATCGAAAGATGATCCTCAGCCCACTGTGCAATCTGTGGCCCAAACGAAATTCCCCCCACCCCAATCGTTTCCAATCGGGGCTGTTCCCTGCCAATCCGGAAATCTCCGTCCTGATCCGAATCAATCCCCGCTAGTTCGGGCTGGTTCCCGAAAGATTGAGACAAGCCTGGGGTCGGGGGCAGGGCTGATTCGTCAAAAAATCGGTTTTGTGACACGATTTCGTCTCGTTTTTGCGCTGCGAGTCGTTTTTGTTGTGCTTGCATGGTTGCGCCTAGGCGTGAGTTGCAGCGGTGGTGTGCTGGTCGTAGGTTGTCTATGCTGTGGTCGCCACCCATTGAGTAGGGGATGATGTGGTCGGCGGTGTCGGCACCGGGTTGTCCGCATATGGCGCATGGTGGGTTGTCTTGCAGGATGGTTGCACGGTTGCGTCTGTATTCGGGGTCTGCTGTTCGTTTGCTCATGTCGGGTGTTCCTTGTGTTTGTTGCTAGCGCCCTTGTTCGCTGCGCTCTCGGCGGTTGCTGTCATAGTAACAACGGACTGGTGGTTGGTGTCCCTCCCGCCGTTTGCACATGTCTGTGCTGGTCGCCGTTTGAATCCATGTAGGGCCGTCACCATCGCCATTTGTGTCGTTTGGAAACGCTGCTTCACCCCTTGTGCCGTCATCGGGCATGGGTGATCTACTCACGTTTCCGTGCTTTACACCAGCAGAGTGCAAACCCCTACGTGGCCGTGGTCGTATTCAGTTTTTAGAGTTCGTATGTAGCAAACAGGTGTATCGGGAATTCAATAAACCATTCGCTACTGGTGACGCTTGATTGTTTGCGTACCAGTTTTGCGTTGTGTTGCTGATGAACGGACAGTAGTAGGCAGTGTGTCCGGTCATGGTTGACGGTGCAGAAATACACCTCGTTCATAGCGTCCATGAATTTGGTTTTGCGGGCTGGATAATGCACCGTGTCAAATGGGAACAGTGAACCGTGCCAGTTGTGTTTCACCTCAACCTCAACACCGAACAATGCGCCGTCAGCCTTGTCCCGCCCGATTAGATCTATGCCGTAATCATCAGCGTTCACTCGTACGTCACAATTCCAGCTGCGAAACAGGTTAATGACAGCGTATTTTGCGTCATCATCATCGTTGAATGTTTGCATGTTGAATGCTTTAAGCATGTGCGCCACCTAGGCGTTTAGCGATGGCTGGTAGGTCGGATGGTCGCCACAGATACCATTCGGCGTGTGGTGCTATCGCCAGTCGCCATGATTGCTGCCCCGCTGACATTTTGCCTTTTTCGGTTTTTAACTCTGCGAACACGATGCCCCTAGCGGGATGGGCCATGCACAGGTCGGGGAATCCTTGACCATCGGACCGCCACACACCCGGACGCACCAAATGTGGTGATGCATGGAATACGTGCCAGCCGTTCATGCGGGCGATTTGCATCACCTGATCCATGAATACACGTTCACTTGCCTGCATTGTTAATCCCAAACCACATGCCGAAAATGAAAATAAGAATTGTGAAACCTAGAAAATGAAAAATCTCAATCATTTCGTTTTGCCTGTGATAATTCTGATTCGTACAGGGCACGGTAATGCTCGAACCCGCAGGTACACATCAGGCCTCTACGGCAGCCATCGAGACAGCCAGTATGAAATAAGAATACCTTGTCGGCGATTCTGCGCCATTCGTCAACCTTGCGTTTTAGTTTTGAAACCTCTCGCAGTAGTTCGTTGCGTTCCACCAGTACTGCGTTGCGTTCCTCTTGCACATCATTAATCATGTCTAGTGCGGTGCTTAAATCCATTTGTGTTGCTCTTTCGTATGCTTGCCGGGTTTCGTCAATGTCCATTAGAACGGTTCTTCGGGTGTGTCGTCCGGTGGGGTATAGGTGCCGTTTTTCAGGCTGTCAATTAGTTGGGTCATGTCTCGTTTATCGAGTGATTCCAACCCTGCTGGATAGTCAAACCCTGCCTTTTTCAACAGTGATTTGGCGAAATTGATTTGTTTTTCGGATGCTGCGGCAGCGGGTGCGGTCACCGTTACATCGGTGTAGGCGGGATGCGGTGCTGTTTCCATGGGTCGTGGACCGTTCGATGATGCTGGCGACTGGTTCGGTGTCATGCGCTGCACTTTTGCCATTTCTTCACGGGATGGTCGTTTGTTGAAATCGGATCCTGCGAAATTGTGCAGCGGGAAACCAGCCAAACACCTGCCCAAACTTGATGTCTCGCAATTTTCCACGTGGGAAACCCTGTTCACGTTCCCTTGTCCCCGAACCTCCTCGGCGTGTCCAGTAGCGACCACTACACCGTCACACAGGATGCTGGTTTTGAACACGCAAATGTCTGCACCGGGCGCTGACAGCATTTCGGATTGGACAGCGAAAAAATGTTCGGTGGTTTTTGACCATTCAATGAATCGGGCAAACCTGCTGGCTACGGGTTCGTAATCATCCAAATTAAAACCCATTATTTGCCCCCTAGCACATCGTCAATCAAATCGGCGTATTGCTGTGTTCGTGCCACATCCTGTGGTGTGACCAGTTCCCAATCTTTTGGTGTTAAAGACAGAATCAGCCCGCTGGCCAGTCGGCATGCGGTTGATTCGGTGATCCGCCCGGATAGTTCTAGATCCACGGAAAGGTTGTGCAGTGTTTTGGCTATTTGCTGGTTAGTCATTGTCGGGTGCCTGTTCTAGTTGGTTGACGGTGTAGCGGACGCATGCACGAATGGCATCGGACATGCGTTTGAAATTGCCTGCATCGACTTGTGCTTGCAGGACGGTGTAATCGTGCAGGCTGATCCGTGCAGCAACGGTGATTGTTTCTTGTTTGTCTGTCATGGTTTCCCCTTGTGGCAGTTTCGTTTCCATTTGGCAACGATTTGTTTGCGTGATTTGCAAATGAATGATTGCAGGTTCATGCAGTTTTGTGTTTTTATAGCACCCCAACCCCATGGGCCTACGGGATGCCAAAAACGGCGACCATCATGGAACCCTGTGAATGCGATGCGGTCCACAACGATGGCCTGCTGGCGTGGTGTGTAGCGTTGGGCATCGCTGGCGTGTGAGTAGCGCAGCCACACCCCACGTGCAATGCCGAATGCGCTGGTGTATGACCGTGTGCTGTGGTTCCATGCCTGACCTGTCTCACACTGCGCTAGGCGGTAGTAAAAGTGTTCAGCCAGCACTAGGTCATCGAAACTTGATTTGGCGTTTGCTTGCGTTCCGATGGTGGTGGTTGCTAACAGCACGGTGGCTGCGATGGTTTTCATTGTGCGTCCCATTGGCGCATCCTAAGGTTTTGGCGTGTCCGTTTTTCGGCACGATCTAGTTCACGGTGGCGTTTTACATCGTCCACGACCCGTGCAAACCCGTATCCCATAAGGATTCCGGTCACCCAAATGATTGTGTGAATGGTGTCTGTGTTCACTGGTTTTCCCCTATCTACGGGCTGGACCCCGCTGTGCAAACAATAGCAGATGATTGTGTCGGGGTTGGTGACCCTGCGATGGGGAAACTACCGCAGGGCCACCGGCCTAGTGGGAGATGTCCAGTCTCAACCAGTAGGCAAATCTATGGTTTGGGGATTGCTTTCCACGCAGCCTGAAATTCCTCGGCTGATTTCCACGTGTTTTCAATCTCGACATGTAGCCATTTGCCACCGGGGGTGCCAGCGTTGTCGGTGGCTGTAAAAATCTTGACGCCTTTTTCACCCTCGCCACGTGAACAGCGATACCCACGCCCCCATGCCTTGCTAGCGCCCGGTGCCTTATAGGCGTAATCGTGAATTTCGGCAATGCGCAGCTGCTTAGTGTTCGCTATCAGCCAATCCCACGCAATAACAGCGGTTTTGCGGTCTGTGTAGCCGATGTCGCATGCCCAACCAGTTGCATGCACCGACAGGTTTTCTGATGATCGCATCGGGCGGTTTGCGTAAATGCCTAGATTGCGGAACCCCCATCGGCGGTTCATTGCTTTAACGAACCACACCACCACTGGCGATGACTTTTTGCCGTTCCACGCAGGGTAAAAAGGGTATTTTCTAGCCACGTCCGAATGCCTTGTCGGATGGGTTGAAATAACGCAACGCCGTAGGAATTGCTGCTGCCCACACTGCGTTCAATGTTGCGGTGGGTGATTGCGTTGCCGTATAGGTGGCGACCGCAGCACCTAACAATGACCGCAGGTAGGACGCTATTAGTGCTTTTTGTTGTGGTGTCAGGTTCATTTTTCCTCGTTCGGTTTGGGTTTTGATTTCAGGCCGTTAGCGGATAGGACACCCGCAAGTGATCCGGTCATGAACACGCACAATGTGGATACTAGGTCAATGAATGCTGCATCGTTTGGTGCTTGTGCGCCGATGGGTTGGGTGATGAATATCAACGCATACAGCATTGACAGCACAGAAACGGCGAACACAACAGCAAGTGTGCAGCCGATGATGAATATCAGTCGGGCGTGTATTTCTTCGGGTGTGTGCCGTTTTTCAGGGTGCTGGCGTAGGTGTGGGGGCATTGTTCATGTGTTGTGGTAGTAGGTCTTTTGTGCAGGTGCTTGACGCCTCGCATAGCGGTGGCTGGCACTCTGGTGTGTTCCAGTTGTCAGGGTTTTGACAGGGGTATCGGTACGACCCGTCATACCCGCAACTACTCAACAGGATCAGCAGGGGCAGTAGGTAGCGCAATCGCATGTGCTTGCATTTCTTGATAGGCGGCGTATTCCTCGTCTGTCATTTCCCTGATTAGATCGTCAATTTGGATAAGTGGTCGGTTAGTTTCGGTATCCATAAACCTTGATAGTCCCTCCTGAGATGCTGGTCGGGTGACTTAGCGTGAAGCCTGTGTTACTGGTTGTTAAACCAATTACGCCGTTAAAGATTGCAGATCCACCACCAGTGCTGGCTGTTGATGCCATATAAGTTGGCAACGTCAAAAATGGTGCGGTCACTTCAATTTCTAAACCAGTGGCTTGTCCTGTTGACCCGTTAGCAGATAAAACCCAATAATTAACGGCGGCCGATGCATAATTTGTCGGGGTTGCCGTACCCCAGCCCCAATACTGACCAACCGTGTAATAGTTGTTTGTTGTTGAGTTATTTAGGCTCATAAGTAGCGAACCGCTGCCACCCTGTGAATTTGTATAAATAACGATTTTGTAGTTGTCGTAGTCGGCCGAGAACGCCCCTGTAACGGTCACGCTAGACACGCCCGAACCGATGGTCTGTGTCTTGACCAGCCACAACCCGACTGCGTTCATGTCGGAGGCGTTTAACACATCGCCAGTAGCAAAAACAGGGTACGTCATAACATCATCCTAAAAGGTCAGTTCCACCGAGTGTGGATTGGTTAAGAATAAACACCGCCGCCCAACGTGCAGAACCCTCAATAGTGGTTTGCCAAAAACCCGGCACAACATCATGCTGAATACGTTGCACCAACATCGGCTGCGTAATCGTGTTTCCCGTAGGCGGTTTAATTTTTACGGTCACACGATCCATCAACTCCAACGCCAATGTGCTATCCCAATTACCCGCAGGGTCCAAAACCACGTTGACTGGTGACAGCAACGGATACATGTACGAACCCCAACCCACATTGATGTTTGCTAACGCCTGCGCATTGGCAATTGTTTGCACCTGTGTGTCCATTGACATTGATGCGGTGCCATAGGTGCTAATCGATGATGCGTTTTCGTGTTTCAGCACACCACCACCGGACATGGTGACAAACACCTGATTGCGCATTGAGTCACCATCGGAAAGGATTTGCACATCGGTGCCGATGTCCACGCCACCCTCGCCGTAGGTCACCTGCGATGTGATTGATGTGGCCTGTGTGCGGATTTGGTTTTGGTTGAACATTGTCAACACGCCCGATTTGTTCACGAACAATGGCCCACCCTCGGACATTGCTGCTAAGCGTAGTTCGCTAGTAACGGTCGGGGCATCGTTGGTGATGTCCAGCACACTGTTAACGGGTGAAACCGCTGTGGATGTGCGTGATGCGGGGAACGGTGTTTCACCGATGATGCGGGTGAATCGTTGTGCTGTTGTTTCGGGGAACAACGCATCGGACAGGTTGTAGATCGTTTTGATTTGGTCGGCGGTTAACAGATAGTGAAACACCAACACCTGCTGATATTGGCCGTTCGTTAACTGCAACCCCTCGCTATTGCCGATAGGGATGAAAATGGCGCTAGTGGTGACCGTTGTGGCCATTTCAACGCCGTTTAAAAACAGTTTGTTGATGAACGTGCCGGGCGAAAATTGAAACGTCAACATGAACGGGTCGCCACCCTCAAACTGTTGCGTGGTTTTGATTAGGTATTGGGTTGCGGTGGCGTGATCGTTCAGGCTGACGGTGTATCGGTTGTCTGCGCTGTCGAAATACATGTTGGTGTAAAAACGCCCGTTGAACGCTAAAACACCTCCGCCGTAGTTAGCCCATGCCGACACAGTGAAATCAAATGCAGATGTATTTGTGACAAGTGTGCTTAATGCGCCCGTGGTTTGCACGGATTTTTGTGGGAGTCCGAACGCTAACTCACGATCTGATACAGCGTTAAATGCGGTGATGGGCTGCGGGAACGAACCTAAATCTCGCAGCACCGTTGTGCTAGCCGTGACTATTGGTTCGTCTAACGGGTAGTAATGCCGTGGCCCTAGCGAAAGGACATATTCCCGTGACCAGTCTGCCGGCAACTGTTCCCCGGCTAGCAGCTGCAACGCATCAAAACACTGGATGGTTGTGGTTGAGTCGGTGCCTGCTGCGGTCCATTCCGGGTTCCACCCGTCAATGAACCCACGAAACACGTCATAGGTGCCTGATGCGCCTACGGCACGAATACGGATTTGCCTGCGGGGTAGCAGTTTGCCGTAGTAGGTGCCTGCGGTGTAGTACGGGTCAAATAAACGTGTGCGGTTGTTTAGGACCACGGTGGCGGTGCTATTGAAATCACCCCAATCATCGCTGCGTCCACGGTCAATGAACATGCGCCGAACATATTGGGTGACATCGGTCCATGTTGGGCTAGCAACGTACGGGCCGTCATCGAATCCGATTTCAACGATGGCGGTGGGATAGGCCATTAGCGACCAAACCCGCTAAGGCCTCGGCGGTCGGTGCGGTCGAGAATGTCAGCGATTTGGCGTCCAGTGCTGATGGGGTCAATCGCACCGTTGACGTTGATTTGGATTTGGGCGCTGTCTGTGGTGAATCGGTTTTCACGGCGGAAATCGGCGTCCTGATCCAATAGCGACAAATAGGGCATTTGTTTGATGGTGCCTACGTTGACACCGGGCAATAGGTTCGCACCTGCTAGTGGCAGGTTGACTAGCGCTACCGCAGCGTTATAGGCAGCAATAAACCCGTTCGCTACCAGCCGTGCAGCGTTGATGATTGATTCAAAAAATTTGGATCTGCCGTAATCGTCACGCATCAACCCAACAAATGCGGTGACCGTTGCAAGGATGGATGCGAACACGCCAGCAACTACACCAGCGGAAACGGCAATACCGGGCAGGACAGCGGACCCGATAGCGGTCAATACACCCGACAATGCGCTGAATGCACCCACAATGGATTTGACCAATAGCAAACCTTTAATTGCGCCTGTTAACAGCACGATGGCTGCGGTGAAATCAATGATGGTGCCCGTCCAACCGTCTGCGTTTTTAACAAAATCGGCAACGTCTCGTGCAGCCATTTTGACTGCACCCGATAGGCCTTGTTCCTCTAACGCTGTTACCAGTTTGTTCACATACGGCAAAACACGGCTGGTGATGAAATTGACAAACCGTTCCAAAATCGGCAGTAGCGCATAACCAAATGATTCGACTGCTTCACCCACTGCAACCTGTAACCGTTCCATGCGTCCGGCGAATGTGTCCGCATAGCGGGATGCGTTCCCCTCAAAATTTTTAGCCAGCATCGCCACGGCCTCATCGGCGGTGGTGGTTTTGTCAATCAGTTTTTTCAGCGATGGATCTAGGCGGGCTAGCGCCTTGACGTTGCCACCGTAGGCACGGGCGATGGCCTCGGTGACCTGCGCCAGCGACTTACCCGACCCACGTGCCACATCAACAGACAGGGTTAACAGTTTTTGTGCCTTGTCTAAATCCCGTGTGGACCGTGCAATGCGACCTAGGGCTGGCCGTAGTTCATCGTCTGCGACACCTGTGGCGAGCGCTAAGGCCGTTATGTAGTCCTCGGTTGCCTTTACCTGTGCCTGTGTCGCTTTCGTGGTTGCTTGCAATTGTGCTGCTAACACAGCCTGTGATTTCTGATCGTCTATTGCTGCTTTTGCTGCGCCGAACGCTGCGACACCCAAACCTGCCACAGCTGCTGCTGCGGGCATAAATGCAGCCTTGATGGATTGCCCCACCTGCCCTGCTTGTTTTTGAAAATCGGCGAACCGTTTTTCGGCTAGGCGGATGCCCTTGCTGTCAAATTCGGTTACTAAGGGAATGACAACAGCCACTATTCGACCACCTGAATATTGCGTCCAACCTGATTGAGAATTTTCTCAACAAGTTGCCTAATTTCGTATTGCACGTCAGGACCAGCCTGCTGGTACGCCCGCCACATCGCACGTGATGGTGCACCGTATCGTGCACCCAATGTGTCCAACATTTGTTCGCCTTGTGGTGTACGTGCCTGTCCTGATGTGTCAAATAAAACAGCCTTGCGGGACACCCAACGAATGCCAAACGCCGACAGGTTGTAAGTTTTCCCGCCAGCGCTGCGGGGTTTGCGACCCGACAAATACGGTTTGATCATTTGATGTTCCCGGTTGTTCTCCCATGGCAGGGTATCTTGCCGTTCATATATCCTGGTAGCCACATTGGCCCTAGGCGTCCACTGGCGGTACCAGCCTGACATAGGTGCCCGAACAGGCACCAAATGTTTGGCCTCATCGACCATGGGTTGCACGATGGTTTTGTATTCAGCGGTGAACGAACGGCGCAAACGCTTATCAATGCTATTGACCTCTGCTAAGGCCTGTTTAATGCCTTTTACTTGCAGCGGTTCGATTCGCACACTCACCGTTTGTTCCGATCTTGTAGTAGTTGCAACACCGTCACTAGGTCTTGCGATTCAAATTCTACATTTGGGGGGAACCACCCGGTTGCAATTAGCAGGACCGCTAGTGCGTGGCGTGTGGTCCCCCGCTGGTAGGGACTGTCGGGGTTTCCTCGACAACCTCTAACGAACGAACGGTTTTTAGAAAATCATCAAAAACTACGGGAACGATGATTCCCGCCATTTTTGCGGATTCGTACGCTAGGAACGCTAGATCTTCGATGCCGATTCCGTTCGCCAGTTGTGATGCTTTTGATTTGTATTTGCGTTCCCATTGCGTAATTACCCACAGGTTTGTGGTTACGGTGAATGGGCCGTCTCCGGCATCTACTTGCAGTGTTAGTTGCATTGTTTCCCCTTTTTGTTTGGATTGTTTAGGCGACTACCTCGGAAAACACTCCGCCACGGAACACCACATCAATTTGTGAAATCTCCCCTAGCGCCATATTGGCGACAGGTAGCGACTCTAAGTAGCTGCCAGTCAAAACAAGTTCGGGGTTTGTGGCTGATGCTGCTGCGCTGGTTGGTTTTACCTTGACGGTGGTTTGAGTACCCACAAGTGATTTGAGTGTGGCGTACACCTCGGATGCGCCGTACGTCATGTAAAGAGTGACGGTTAGTTCGGAATCTTCCAGCGTTGCACCGTAGGTGCGGGCTGTTTCACCGAACGCTGTGATGTCCTGCGCCGTGATATTTCTAGTCAAAACCGCTGATGTGGCGAACCCTGTCAATGCGACACTGTTCACGGTAACAACTGGATTTGAGAGATAGGTCGATGTGGCCATGGGTTAGTCCTCGTCTTTTGATTTGGTTGGTTTGGTGTCGGTCTTGATGAAACCACCGTCCAGCAGTGCGTCAACGTTGACGCCCTTTTCCGGCACGAATTCTGATCCGGGTTCCCCGACCAGTTCACTCACAATGATGTATTTCATGCGGTTTGTGCTTTCATCCTGATTGTTACATCGTAGGCAGCCAAATCTTGACCACCAATAGACAGCGTAATAGGTCGGCCCTCGGTCACTGCCACATTTGCCGATAAAAGTTGCGCACACATCGCTAGCACGTTACGCAATGCATCTAGGTTCGCTGGCCCCAAACTGATGACCCGAACGGGGAATGTTAAATCGGCAATGTTGGTGTTAAACGCCGTAAATGTGGGTGCGTCCATAAACACGCATGGTGGGTTGATGTTCCTAGGGTCGGTGACAACCCGCAAACCTGTGATGGTTGCCAGCGATGTTGCTAAATCGTCTATCGCCTCGTTAAACAGATCTGTGTAGGCCATCAGGCAACCTGTGGGCGGTTGATGCCTAGCAGCTGCATCACCATTGGTGTGATACCGCTGGCGGGTGCGATACCCATGCCATCGAAACTGGCGATGGTATTAAACGATCCACGCTGGCGGAAATACGCTGCGCCAATCATCACGGTACCTAGGAATACGGCCTCGTTCGGTACCTCATCGGTGACATCGGTGAGATAGCCCGCCTCTTGCCTGCGTCTATATGCAAACCTGTTTGCTGCATCGGCACACTGCTGCAAAAACGTGGCATCGTTCGCCCCGGTCAATGTGATGCCTAGATAATCCTCAACATCCTGTGCGGTAATCCATGCGATTGTTGGTTCCCACACCAGCAGGCCGTATGTGGTTAATGCGCTGATTTCTTGATCATCACCATTTGACTGGTACATGACTTGATTCGGAATTGGCTGATTAAAATCAAAATTCCAATCACCTGTTTCGGAATCAACACCGACAAATGCGTATTGGGGGCATGCCACAACCAGTTTATTGTTGCCGTTGAATGTCCCGCTAACGCCAGTGATGTTGATTTTATCGCCAACGTTTAGCGGGACATTTTCCAGCGTCTGCAAAACGGCATAGTTGTCGTAGCGGTAGTACCGCCACACTTGTGCCTTTTCAGTCATGGCCTGCGGCCTTTCCGGTATTAGGCGACTGTGATCGACTTGACCAAATCGCTGTCTGCGATGAAAGTCGCTACGTAGCCGTAGTAGGAGAATTCACGGCCCAGTGTTAATGGAACCTCACGTGACATCAATCCACGGACCTGTTCGTAGAACTCAATCGCTGCGCCACGTGCGACAACCATGGTGCCGTTTGCGAAGTTGCGATCTGCGACCAGGTTCAAACCGAATGGGTTAAATGTGTTCGCTACGGTGACGTTTGCAGAACCCATTGCGTTGACACCCATCAAACCTGCTGCACCTGCGTATGGGAACACTGGACGCTTGTCGGCGTCCAACTGTGAACCCAATGCTTTCCAAACATCAGGTGACACGAAAATGTGATCGGGCAGGTAGTTGGATGCGGTGAGAATGTCAGTCGCTGCATCGTAGATTGCTGCAATCAATGTTGATGGGTCGTTTGCGGTTACGGTCCATGTGGAACCTGATGCGGATGCACCAGCGGTGATTGCGTCCGCAGCAACGTTGTCTGATGCCAACAAATATTGTTCGGCGAGATCACGCAGGATGATTTCCATCGCAGCGGGTGACGTGAAATCGATGTCTTGTACCGACAATGTGACACTGCCCGACAATGTGGTTTTGCTGACCACATTCGATGCAATCACTGGTGATGTTGCTGACACTGCTGCAAGTTCACCCGATTGTGCTGCAACTGACGAATGGGTGGTCCATGTTGGACGAATGAATGTTTTTTGGTTTCCGCCATCGGGCATTGCACGTGCGCCCACAGCTGCGACCACAGGCCGCACATAGTTGAGATCCTGAAACACAGGTCCCAACACAGGAACCGGGAGCAAACCGGGCGTGTTTTCCGTGTTTGTCGCACCGCCTGTGCCTGCTGCTGCTTGCAAGACTGTCTGTCGGCTGTTCATCGCCTCAATGGCTGCTGCGTTGACACGCTGCCAAACTTCGCCACCAATGTGGAATGCAGCAAGGTACTCACCTGCTGATGGCATGCCAAAATTGCGCTTAGGTTGTGCGGGGATTGGTGCGGTTGGTACTGCTGCTTCAATCTCTACGGATTCGTTTGAAAGTTCCACGGGTGTCTCCTCGACTGGTTCGTGTGGTTCTGTTTCTGTGTCGGGAGTTGTGTCTGCTTGCGCTGCCACATCGGTGATGGTAGCACCTGCGAACGCTGGAATGGGTACAAGTGATAATTCTTGCCATTCGGCTGCGGTCACAATCATGCGTCCCTGATCGTCTTCGGTGTATTCCAGCACGTTGACGCCTACGGACACATCCATGACGCCATCGGCTGCAAGCACCAGCGCCTCATCGCCTAGGGCGGTGCGGGATATCTTCATGGACGCCAACATGGCATCATCGGTGTCGACTCGTTCTACTACGGACCCCACCACTTTTGTGGAATCGTGGTACATGAAAACACGGGGGTTTTTGCCGTCAACAGGCAACGAACCCGGTTTGAACATGACCTGCTGACCACCGCTGACGGTGGCCCAAACGTTATATGGCACCGCAATAGCATCTATTCGGCGTTCGCCTGTGCTGTCATCACCTGCTGCTGCGGTGACCGTTACTTGATCCGTTATTAGTCGCATCACGCTAGTTCCTCCTGTGTGTTTTCGTTGACATCGACTCGTTCGGTGTCCATCATTTCTGTTTCGCCTAGATAGTCGTCTGAATCGAATTTAACGAATGTTCCACGGGGGAGAACAGCATCCGATGACAATGTGCTGGCGATGCACTCGGCATAGATTTTGGTTCCAAACATCCACATGTCCATGCGGGCCTGTTCGGATGATTGGTACGAATATGATCCGGTGCTGACGCCTAGCAGGTATGGCGGGCAGTTGCACAAACGGGCGATATCTAGCGCTGAATAGTTTGCGGATTCAATCAACAGCATTTTGTCGGGTGTGGCGCTGGTTGGTTCGTAGGTCAAAAATTCGTTTAGGGCTGCGGTTTGGTTCGTGGCACGTGCAGCGTTAAACGCAGCTGCTAGATCTGCTAACTCTTGTGCCGATAGCGGTTCCCCACCTGTTTGTTTCAGCACACCGCTAGGGATGGCGCTGGCAGCGTTGCGGTAGCGACTGTCCTCGATTTTCAACGCTGTTGCGATCGTTTGTTCTGACATGTAAATCACGCCTTGCACGGGGCTGATGAATTGCACAAGGTTTGCGGGGTATAGTTCGCCACCGTTGAAATACCCCTGATTGGATGGGGCGAACCAT
>VFQS010002453.1_pt1 | contig 15226 bp, 17 predicted proteins | sample 3512361 | NCBI WGS metagenome assembly VFQS01 (sample SAMN10412375, study PRJNA504923) | tailings metagenome | isolation source: Relicate 1 Philex TSF3 active mining | place: Philippines
TCAACACATCTTGCAACTTTTGCTTCGCTTGAGCTTTTGCGTCGCTTATTCCTAGAGTATCATCTACTGCATTTTGTACCGCTTGCTTATCCTCACCCACTAAAGACTTTACGGCGGATATAGCCGAGTTCTCTTGTTGCGGAGGACTATCCACTCCATCCTCTTCATCTTCACTAACATCATCCGCCGGACCATCCTGATCGTCGTCATCCTGATCATCACCCCCAGAATTGCCTTGGTCAGATTGAGACTGAGTTCCAGAATCGTTAGTATCTATCTCTTCTGGAGCTTCTTGTTCTGAATTTTCCTCTTCATTTGAATTGGCATGATAAATACTGACATCAATCTTTGGATTCAACGTATAATCCATTGAGGCCATATCTTTCCCTAACAATCTGCCGGCCGTATCGTACTTAAAAAGTGTATTGCTATATTTGGTAATTTTAAATTCAACAAGGATCCAATCTAAAACTGGCTCTATCTGCTGTACGTAACACTGTTCGTAGTCAATTTCTTGCAAAGTTCCTATAACACCATTCATTTTTGCAATATTAACGATAGTAATTTTAGTAATAGGTGTTGATTGATAGAGGTGGCTCTCCAGCTTTGTTTGCAAATTCCCTCGAGGAATATATAAGACGACGTGACTTTGGCGTAAAATATTAGAGGATAAAACATTTGTTTTCCCAGATAAGCTCGTACCACGCGACGTTTTTGCGTAGAATCCCCTTAAAATACTGTAGTCTGTAAACTTATCGATAGCAGATTCTGTATAATCAAGAATTTTAACCATCCAGCCTGGAATTTGATTTGGTTTGGAAGTCTCACCTGGATTAATACCAGAGTCTACCGGGACCATACGGTCAAAGGCTTGCATGAATTCTACAAGATTTGATCTAGAATCTGCCAAAATACTACATTGATACGTTTTTTAAATTGTAAATTAAAGAGCCTTTAAGCAGCAATACTTAAATTCCTGATCACTGACTCTTTAAAAATAATCCTTACGCAATACGTTTCTTCAATACATTCGTAATGCGCAATTCTATATAGTCATCAACTTTCTCAACCATCTCGTCTAAACTATTTGTATAGAAATGGTCTGTGTTTTTCAAAATCTGATAATCAATAGCGATACCTTTTTGGCTACGAAGCTTTTGCACTAATGTATCTGTATATTGATAGGGAACCACAGCATCTTGTTCGCCATGAATAATCTGACCAGAAACAGGGCATGGCGCTAAAAAGTTGAAATCATACATATTTGTAGGAGGACTAAGCGCAACGAAACCATCTAATTCAGGACGACGCATTAGAAGCTGCATTGCAATCCAAGCGCCAAAAGAGAATCCCGCTACCCAGAAACTATTCACCTGAGGATGCGTAGATTGCAACCAATCCATTGCTGCAGCTGCATCAGCCAATTCTCCTTCACCATTATCATAAGACCCCTCAGAACGACCAACGCCTCTAAAGTTAAAACGTAATGTGGAAAAACCTTTTTTGGAAAATACTTGGGATAAAGAATGAACAACTCGGTTATTCATCGTACCACCGTGTTTAGGATGAGGATGCAAAACCAAAGCAATAGGAGAAGAAGCAGATTCGCCAGCAGTATATCGACCCTCAACTCGTCCAGCAGGTCCTGTAAAAATTACTTCAGGCATTTTAAACTCCCTTTTTATACTCTATAAAATTACTCAACAACTTAATAATATTCTTAACAAAATACACTATTTTAAAGTTGACTTTTTTAGTCAGGTATCTTAAATTCAGTGCATCTTGGTAAATAATGCGCCGCCTTAAGCTAGCATATTGAAAGAATTATTTCTATGAAATTAAGTACAAAATCGAGATACGCCATTATGGCTATGGTTGACCTTGCAGAGCAGCCTTCAGGTTCTTGCGTTTCCTTGTCTTCAATAGCCGAACGTCAGGGATTACCCTTACAATACTTAGAGCAACTCTTTGCAAAGCTTCGCAAAAGCCATCTGGTTAATAGCTCCAGAGGCACAAATGGTGGATATGAATTAACGCGAGCCCCTAATGAGATTCGCATATACGATATTATTCTAGCAACCGATGCGCCGGTTAAGGTCACTCGCTGCAACGCTCATGATGCAAAAGGCTGTAGCAAAGATATAAAAAGATGTAACTCTCATAATTTATGGCATGAACTAGAGCATGTTGTGCACGATTATCTTATTCAAGTAAGCCTGGCTGATGTTGCAAACGGCAATCATAACCATCCAATCGTCGTGTTAAATCGTCCAAAAGTAGAAAGTATAGCAGCACGATGATTTACCTTGATTACAATGCAACAACTCCACTTATTCCTCAAGCACGACGCGCTATGATTGAGGCATTTGATTGTCTAGGCAATCCTTCTTCTGTTCATACCCATGGTAGAGAAGCCAGAAAGCTTCTTGAAAAAGCACGTGAACAAGTAGCAGATTACTTTCGTTTGCCAACGCGTAATGTAACATTCACAAGTGGAGCAACAGAAGCCAATAATATTATTGCACGAGGGTTTGAAGGCAATATTTTCGTATCTGCTGTTGAACACGACAGCGTGCTCAATATAAGAAGTGATGCAACGATTATACCTGTAAACAATGATGGCCTCGTGAATTTAGAAGCCTTGGAAGAGTTACTAAACAGCACGCAAGCTCCAGTTTTAGTTTGTGTTATTGCTGTCAATAATGAAACAGGTGTCATTCAGCCAATTGATGACCTTTTACACCTTTGCAATAAATATAAAGCACACTTGCATGTTGATGCCGCACAAGCTATCGGGAAAATTGAGCTTAACTGGAGTCTTCTTTCAAGCTTCACTATTTCTGCGCACAAATTTGGTGGCCCTAAAGGAATTGGAGCACTTATTATTAATGCACCCTTGCACCTTAACACTCTTATAAAAGGTGGAGGCCAAGAACGAGGATTACGAGCTGGAACGGAAAATATCATAGGGGCTATGGGGATGGGTGCAGCCCTTACAGCACCCCAATTTAATTGGGAAACACTACTTCCCTTGCAGGAACATTTAGAAAAAAGTCTTTTGAATATATCACCTGATGCTATTATTTTTTCTAAAGCTGCTCAACGCGTTTCAAATACAACTGCTATCGCATTACCAGGCGTCCTTAGTGAAGTGCAACTTATGCATTTTGACCTTAATAATATTTCCGTTAGCTCAGGTGCTGCCTGTTCTTCAGGTAAAGTTAAAGTGTCGCATGTATTAAAAGCTATGAACGTAGAAGACGATGTAGCTAAATGTGCCTTACGTATTAGCACCGGATGGAACACAACTCAAGATGATATCAATGAATTCATTAATGCTTGGACATCGTTACTTGAGATGAAACACCAGAAAGATATAAAAAGAGTACGCTATGCTTAAACAAATTTATCTTGATTACCAAGCTACCACCCCATGCGATAAAAGAGTCGTGGAGAAGATGCTTCCCTATTTTACACAAAGTTTTGGCAATCCTCATTCGCGCAACCATTCCTATGGCTGGGAAGCAGAATCTGCTGTTGAACAAGCACGCGAACAAGTGGCAAATCTTATTAAGGCAGATCCTCGTGAGATTATTTTCACAAGTGGCGCAACGGAATCAAATAATATTGCCATTAAAGGTGTTACGGATTTTTATAAAGATAAAAAAAATCACATTATTACCTGCGTAACCGAGCACAAGTGTGTACTTGATAGCTGCCGTCATTTAGAAGAAAAAGGCTTTAAAGTTACCTACCTGCCGGTGCAAGCGAATGGACTTATTAATCTTGATGATTTAAAAAACGCCATTACCGAGCAAACTATCTTGGTATCAATCATGATGGTGAATAACGAAATTGGCGTTATTCAGCCCATTAGCGAAATTGGAAAAATCTGTCGTGAACGTGGCATCTATTTTCACACCGATGCCGCGCAAGCAGCAGGAAAAATCCCTATTGATGTTGAAGCCATGAATATTGATTTGCTTAGCATTTCCGGACATAAAATTTATGGACCAAAGGGTATAGGCGCATTATTTGTACGCCGCAAACCAAGAGTTCGCTTGAACGCTATTATTACCGGTGGTGGTCAAGAACGCGGCATGCGTTCTGGCACTCTCCCCACTCCATTGTGTGTCGGGCTTGGTGAAGCTTGCTCTATAGCCCAAACAGAAATGTCCGCTGAACATGAGCGTATTAAAAGTTTATTCAATCGCCTATACATCGGACTTCAGCAAAACCTCAATCAAATCTATCTAAATGGTGACTTAAAACAACGCATTCCCGGCAATTTAAACGTTAGTTTTGCCTACGTAGAAGGCGAAGGATTAATGATGGCGATCAAAGATCTTGCTGTTTCATCTGGCTCAGCTTGTACGTCGGCATCATTAGAACCATCGTACGTGTTACGCGCTTTAGGTGTTGAGGAAGAGCTTGCTCATACATCGTTACGCCTTGGCATTGGACGTTATACAACAGAGACTGAAATTGATCAGGCAATCGAATCCATTACAAATGCGGTGAATAAATTACGCGCGATGAGCCCGCTGTGGGACATGGCACAAGAAGGTATTGATATTAAGTCCATCCAATGGGCAGCACACTAGGAGAAAACATATGGCATATAGCGCAAAAGTTGTTGAACATTTTGAGAACCCACAGAATGTCGGGTCTTTAGATAAAGCAAACAAGAATGTTGGTACCGGCCTTGTAGGCGCGCCTGCTTGCGGTGACGTCATGCAGCTGCAAATCGCTGTTAATGACGATGGCACCATTAGTGATGCAAAATTTAAAACGTTCGGGTGCGGCTCTGCTATCGCCTCTTCTTCCTTAGTAACTGAATGGATTAAAGGCAAAACCATTCATGAAGCCGCTGAAATTAAAAACACGCAAATTGCTTCGCACCTAGCATTACCACCGGTTAAGATTCATTGCTCAATCTTAGCGGAAGATGCTATCAAAGCAGCTATTGCAGATTTTAAAGCAAAACAGGAGTCATAAGCTTTTATGCGCCAAGCCATTACTATATCTCCAGCGGCTCTTGATCAAGTTCGCCTCCTTTTAGAAAAGCGCGAAAAACCAAGCATTGGGATTCGTATTGGCCTAAAAACAAAAGGTTGTAATGGCCTTGCGTATAATATTGAATACGCTGACGAAAAACGCGCCATGGAAGAGTGCGTTGAAATTGATAGCGTTACCATTCTTATTGATCCTAAAGCAATTATGTTTTTACTGGGCACTGAAATGGATTTTGTGAGCGATAAATTCCAATCAGGCTTTGTTTTTAACAATCCTAATGAAAAGGGTCGCTGCGGTTGTGGAAAATCATTTCATGTATAAAAATCCCTTTGAATTTTTTGGGCTTCCTATCAGCATTTACGTGCATGATGTAACGCTTAATGAACGTTATCAAGAAACCATGAAAAGTCTTCATCCAGATCAATTTAGTGGTGAAGATGCATTTATGAAAAAAAGCGCTGAACAAATTGCTGCTTATGCAAGCAATGCTTACCAAACATTAAAATCTCCCCTAAAGTGCATGGATGCTGCTATAGAAGCAAAAGGCTGGCCGCTACCATCAGAAGCTACAACTAGCGATTCTATTTTGCTTATGGAAATGATAGAATTACAGGACATGGCAAAATCTGGGCAAGATCTCAGACCTTTTTATAACGATGCGCTTGTGCAATTCGAGAAATCTTTACAAGAAGACCTTGAAATTAAAGCTTTATCTTCATATTCACGAGTAAAGTTCTTAGCGCGGCTTTTAGGGTACATTTAATGCTTTTACAAATTCATGAACCAGGCGCTGATTCCGCTAAGCATGGAGCTTCTTCATCTTCTGCTATTGGTATCGATCTTGGCACGACAAATTCTATTGCTGCTATTTATAAGGATGGCAAAGCGGAAGTGCTGCATGATGAGCATGGCCCCTTGTTTATGCCCTCCATCATTACAACGTCATCGGGTGATTTGCGCTCCACCAAACGAATGATGCATCAACCAACTTCCATAATTTCTAGTGGTTTTTCAGCTTTAACAGCTGCTCAACACATTCTCAAAACTTTAAAAGATAGAGCTGAAAAGGCATTAGGTCACTCAATTCAACAAGCGGTGATTACTGTTCCTGCCTATTTTGATGACACCGCTCGTCAAGCCACCAAGGATGCGGCTTCCTTAGCTGGACTTGAGGTGTTGCGCCTTATTAACGAACCCACGGCAGCTGCCCTAGCCTATGGTTTGGATACAGGCAAAGAAGGTACCTTTGTAATCTATGATCTTGGCGGGGGCACCTTCGATGTATCGATTTTAACCATGCGCAAAGGCGTATTCCAAGTGCTCGCTATTGGCGGCCACACACAATTAGGTGGCGATGATATTGATGCATTAATTGCTCAACATTTTGGTTGGGACAATCTTCTTAAAGCAAAAGAAGCCAAAGAAAATTTAATCCACGGCTTGACCAACGAATTATTGGAACTGACCTGCAAACCCATTATTGACCAAACTCTGACTATTTGTGCCCAAGCACTAAAAGATGCAAATCTATCTAAACAACAAATCGATGGTGTTGTTCTGGTTGGAGGCTCAACTAAACTACAAGCCTTACAAAAAGCCGTTGAGAAATTCTTTGAGCGAAAGCCCTTAACAGATTTAGATCCTGATTGTGTGGTTGCATTTGGCGCGGCACTTCAAGCGTATCAACTCACCTCTCATTCAGAAACACTATTGTTAGATGTGGTTCCGATTTCCTTAGGCATTGAAACCATGGGTGGCATTGTTGAAACCATTATTCCTCGAAACAGTCCTATTCCCATTAGCATTGCGCAGGATTTTACTACTTTTGAAAATGGCCAAACTGCCATCAGCATTCATGTAGTGCAAGGCGAGAGAGAATTTGTCAAAGATTGTCGTTCTCTTGCTCAATTTAGTTTAACAGGAATTCCCCCAATGCTAGCTGGTGCTGCTCGCGTTCGCGTAACCTTTAAGGTTGATGCCGATGGATTATTAACCGTCAGCGCAACAGAACAAACGACAGGCACACACCAAGAAACAGAAGTTAAACCTTCCTATGGTTTAAACCCGGAAGACTATATGAGTATGCTTAAACAAAGTCATGAGCATGCTGAAGAAGATATGAACAATCGTTTTCTTATCGCTGCAAAAATTAAAGCAGAGCAGTTAATTTCTCAACTAGAAAGCGCTCTACAGGAAGATGCTAAACTCCTTGATGCACCTCAAATAAACACTTTAAAAAATTGTATTCAAGATGTAAGATTGGCGTTAAAGAAAAATGACCGTTTATTCATTCAAGAGGCATGTGATAACTTAAGCTTAATTGCTCAGCCATTTGCAGAAAAACGTATTGCACAAGCAATAAAACAAAAATTTCAACATCAAACTATTTCGTAAAGGACTTTATGCCATCTATTCATTTTATTAAACCTGACGGTGAGAAAATAACTGTTGATGCACCTCTTGGTTTATCTATTTTAGAAATTGCACATCGTAACAATATCGATTTAGAAGGTGCATGTGAAGGATCACTTGCTTGTTCAACTTGTCATGTCGTTGTTGATGAGCAATGGTTTGATCTCTTGCCTGCAGCGACAGAAGATGAAGAAGATATGTTGGATCTTGCATTTGGCCTAACTCATACATCACGTCTTGGTTGCCAAATTATCATCACCGAAGAATTAGATGGCTTAACGCTTAAGCTGCCAGCAGCAACGCGCAATATGATGGTTTAATATGAGTAGCTCTACATCTTTAGATTCAAAAGAAAGATTTGCTTTTGGCAAAAACTGGTCACGTTTTTTGTCACATCTAAATGATGAACGAATTGCAGAAGCAGAAAAAAGCTTACAAGAAAAGCTAGGTTTAAAAAGTTTAAAAGGAATGACGTTTTTAGATATAGGATCAGGAAGCGGATTATTTAGCTTAGCTGCCTATCGTCTCGGCGCTACTGTACATTCTTTTGACTACGATCAGGATTCTGTTAACTGCGCAAAATATTTGCATGAAAAGTATGCAGCTAACGATAAAAGGTGGACCGTTCAACAAGGTTCCGTTTTAGATAAGAAATTTTTAAAGCAATTTGGAAAAGTTGACATTTTATATTCTTGGGGCGTGTTGCACCATACAGGCCATATGTATACAGCATTTGAAAATATTGCAGGTATGGTTACCGATAATGGCTACCTTTTCATTTCAATTTATAATGATCAAGGTGGTGCTTCCAATCGCTGGAAATGGATTAAAAAGAAATATAACGAAGCAGCTTACCCCTTGAAACTTTTACTAACGTTATACACCCTATTCCGTCAATGGACTATCACCTTCATTAAAGACCTTTTGAAATCTGGTAATCCTTTTAAGTCGTGGATTAATTACGGAAAGAACAACCGTGGGATGTCTGCTTGGCATGATGTCGTGGATTGGGTTGGTGGTTATCCTTTCGAAGTTGCAAAGCCTGAAGAAGTTTTTGATTTCTTTAAAAAGAAAAACTTCACCCTCCTGTGTTTAAACACGTGCGCAGGTGGCTTAGGTTGTAACGAATACGTATTTCGTTTCGAAAAATAGAGAAGGCTTAAACTCAGGTCATTTATAATAAATAAAATATTTCACAATTAATATTTTATTTATCCAAAGCCTTTAACATATAGCTTATTTATATTTTTAAATAAGATTATATGTTCATTTTTTATCAGTTAATTTTTTTGTTCCTTAATCAGATTTTACATGCGGCAACGCTAATCAATGAATCAACATTAGATAGCTCTCGATTTCCTCAAATTCCTCCAAGTTGGCAAGAGCGTCACGATATATTCGATGCCGAAAGAGATTTAAAAGCTCTTTTCAAAAAGTCTCATGTTTCGGGCATTTTACCCATCACAAATAATACAAACGCGTCAGTAAGCATTCGAGTATCTGGAAAAACTGAAGCGTTTGGGGAAATTGAAGAAGTTGATATCACTCTCAATCCAAGTGAAATAACCACTGCCACTTTTTATTCTTATGAGAATGTACAAGTAAACACGACATCTTTAGGTTTTATAAACTTAACTTTTACCGATCATTTTGAGTTAAGTATAGAAAATAGCCCTGCGCTTCTATTTCCGCGAGTACTTGGGAACTTTTCTTTTATTCCCCCAAAAAAATCAAATACAGAAGCAATGAGCTCAGCTATCCAACAGTATTTTGGTGCAACCGATTTTCTTAGGGATTTTATTCTCCGTTTTGAAGAAATTCGTCCTGCAGATTTTTTTGCCCAACGCGAACGCTTGTACGCAAAATATTGCTTACAAGAGCTCCTTAAATTTCCCTTTCCTGTCGATCCACGTATCCCCTTCAATATCTTCAACATTTGGCTAACTGATGAAGAGACGCCTAGAGAGCTAGATCCTTTTTCTCTTGAAATTATCAAACATAATTCCAGAATACATCCACGCAGTGAAGGCTGGAATTATTATCTCTTAGTACAAAATCCAGACCTCTTGCTAGGGACCAAAGCAGCATTGGAAGAAACGGACATCCAGATAATTAGCTATATAGAGCTGATTGGTTCCTTAGAGTTAATAGCTGAATTCAACTCCGCTATTGCTCAAAAGAATTTTGGAAGAGCGAGCGATATTTTAAGAACCGAAGCTTTAAAACGCGGAGGATTTTATCTCGATAATGATTTGCAAGTTTTCCATTCTCTAAAGCCTTATTGCTATCTTTACGATGGTATTTTTGGTATACAGCCTATGGATGAATACCTTGGCAATGCTTTCATGGCTTGCTCTCCCGATCATCCTATCGTGAGCACACTTATCAATCTAATAAAAAGGAATTATGAGCTTTTACGTAACCCCGATACTTTTAAAAGCTTAAGTCTAAATCAACAAGACAGAGTTAAAAGATATTACGCCAACACATCAAATGACCAGAAAGCTAATACCGTCCACATTACGGGACCAAGTGCTCTAACAGTTGCTTTTTATAAAGCCGCTGAAATAGGAGGCAAAATAAATATTGCACTTCCTCCTGAAGCAATTTTCCCAGGAAAAACAAGCGTAAGGCCAACAAATGAAATACCCATCCCAGGAGACCCCTTAAGTATTAATTCATTGTGTGTACACTATTGGACAAAAACCTGGCTTTAAGCACTCTCACCTAAATTAATCATTGCATTTCTTGCAATTGCTTCCCATAAACTATACCATGTGCAAACAAGGTATAACCTTGTAAAGAGATATGTATGGTAAAGAGAGAAGAAAAATTAATTGCTCAGCACAAGCGAGCACGATATGACTACGAAATTCTAGAAACTCTAGAAGCAGGTATCGTTTTGCTTGGAAGTGAAGTGAAGTCCATGCGTATGGGAAAAACCAGCATTAATGAAGCTTATGCTGGAGAAATGGCCGATGATCCTTCTGCCATTTATTTATTCAATGCAAACATCGCCGAGTATGCTTTTGCAAACCGTTTCAGTCACGAAGCCAAACGTCCTAGAAAATTACTTTTAAGATCTCGTGAAGTAAAAAAGTTATTAGGCAACATTCGCAAAAAAGGCTATACGATAGTACCTCTTCGCTTATATTTTAATGCCTTTGGCAAAGCCAAACTTCAAATTGCTATGGCTAGAGGTAAGAACGTTGTCGATAAACGTGAAACTATTAAAGAACGCGATTGGAACCGCGATAAAGCAAGAATTTTAAGAGATAATAATCGATAAAACATTCTTCTCATCGCAAAGTAACAACATCAATATTTGGTCGACATACCATATTTTTTAGCTCCAACTCACTTAATGCAGTAAGAATTTGCTCTGTAGAATATTGGTTGAAATTTTTAAAAAGCTCATCAACTCTAATAGGCGTATGACTTAAAGCATTAAGAATTTCTTGAGATAATGCATTAACTTTGATCTTTTCTTGTGCGGTCTTTTCAATTGGTTTTACCATAGGTTGTTGTGGCAGGCCTACTTGATCTAAAATATCTTGGATATTCTCTAACAGATATGCACCATCTTTTATAAGCATATTGGCCCCTCTTGTCCGAGGATCATAAGGATGGCCAGGGCACGCGAAAATCGGTACGCCGATTTCAAGAGCGTATTTTGCCGTCAGCAATGAACCAGATTTCATGGCTGCTTCAATGACACAAATACCAGAGCTTAATGCTGCAATAATACGATTCCTTCTTGGAAATAATTCGGCTATTGGCTCTGTTCCTGGAGACATTTCTGAAATTATTAAATGATGGGCCAGCAATTCTTCATAAAGATCAGCATTTTCTTGAGGATATAATTTATCAACACCTCCCGCCAAAACAGCGATTGTATGATTTTTCAATGCTCCTTGGTGCGCTGCTTTATCAATACCCTTAGCAAGCCCTGACACAATAGTAAAACCAGAATTACTCAGAGATTCACTGATATCTTTGGCAAACTTTATTCCATGAAAAGAGGCATTACGTCCCCCAACAATTGCAATTTGTGGGTTTTTTAAAAGCTCAATCTTACCTTTTACCCACAGTAAAGGGGGCACATCATGTAAACGCTTTAGTTGCACAGGGTACTCTGATTGCCAAAAGCCAATACACGTTATTCCTTGCTGGCTATATTTTTCAATTATTTTCGCTGCATCTTCTGAAGTCTCTATAGAAAAGCGAGATTGAAAAGCCTTAAAAGTAGATTCAAAGTCTTGCGTTCTATTAAATTCTTTCCAAAAGCTTACCGGCCCAACTCCTTGGATTTTAAGAATTTGGTAAATAATTGCTTGTTTTTGCAGTTGCGTGATTGCCAAAGTAAGAAAAACTATCCTAGGATTAATTAGGCTAGTTTACAGATATTTCCCTAAAGAAGTTCTAATATGTTGCGTCGATTAATTTTTATGCGTCATGCAGAAGCCCAGATGCCCCAATTCGGGAAAACGGATAAAGACCGTGCTATTACCATAGAGGGAATGCAACAATTGGATATGCTGCGCTTAAAATTACATGGAAAGCTTTCAGGCGTTGACTATGTTGTCTGTTCCAATGCTAAGCGGACTCGACAAACACTCGAAGGCATCAAACCCCTTTTACCAGCTAATATAGAAGTTGTTTTTAATGATGGACTATATCAAAGCAAGCAAGAAATAATTTGGGACATGATAAATGCTGTTGATAGTAAATATAAAGGGATTATTTTAATTGCGCACAACCCTGGCTTATCTCAGGCAGTACAATGGATTGCAGATGTTAACGGACGCTCAGTGCGTCAACTTCCAACAAGCGGTGTCGTTATGTGCAGCACAAAGTCACCATGGAATGAACTTTCAGCCCCTAAATTATCCTTAGATGATTTTATCACCCCTTAAATATAGTACTTTTTCATTGACCAACAGATTTGGACACCTGTATAAAAGAGCTATGGCGGGTGTAGCTCAGTTGGTTAGAGCGCCAGGTTGTGGTTCTGGAAGTCGCCGGTTCGATCCCGGTCACTCGCCCCATTTTTTCTTTATTTTAAGTCTTACTTTTTTTCTCAAGTTTTTATACGCTGAAGCACCACCCGAAGAACAACTGAGTATTGTAAGCTCAGTTATTCCTGACCAAACAACTTTTCATATTGATCATAAAAGGCCTCAAATTACCATCATTCTTGATCAATTTGGCATGAGAAGCGATATTTCAGAAAAAATACTCGAGCAATTCACTGCAAAAGTTATTTTATGTGTACCCGCTCATTGTATCTCCTCAGAAAACCTCATTAAAAAAGCTCAAGAAAGGCATTTTAATCTAAGTCTTAGTATTGATTATTTAAATGAATTTCAGTGGCAAAAGATTCAAGAAATTATTGAAAAGAATCCTTGGATTAAAGGTTTAGTCATTTGGTCTGTTGATTCGAATTTAAAGCTCACGGATTTTTTAACTAAAGTAAAAACTTGGTTAAATACACGTAATATCTGGATGGTTTATGCAAACACCAATAACACCCTTCTAAATCCTGACATCCCAACAGGTATTTTTATGCCAGATGGATTCGCCAAAACAACAGATGACCCTTCTTATATAACTGAAATTTCAACGTTTGTTGTAGACCAAGCAAAACTTAAAAATAATGGATTGCTTCTTATAGAATTGGGCACACAACACATCAATCCATTATTAAAATGGCTGCAAGAAAATGGCGAGCACATTCATTTAAATAATTGGAAAAAATAATGAACAACCCAGAAGAATATAGAGCTTGTGTTGGCATTGTTGTTCTTAATAAAAACAGACACGTTTTTGTTGCAAAACGCCTTGATGGAGAGCGATCTGGATGGCCTAATAGTTGGCAATTCCCCCAAGGCGGTATTGATGAACGTGAAAATCCGCAAACAGCAGCACTTAGAGAACTCAACGAAGAAACAGGAATATCCAGCATTAAAATTCTCGATGAGATGCCAATCTGGCTTTATTACGATATTCCAGAGCATATCGCTGCCAGAAGCTGGACAGGCCAGTATAAAGGCCAACGTCAGAAATGGTTTTTAATGAAATTTACTGGCTCTGATGAAGAAATCAATCTAAAACAGCACGTACAAGAATTTTGCGACTGGGAATGGATTTCACCACATGACGTTATAAATAGGGTTGTGCCTTTTAAAATAGATGTCTATAAACAGGTCATCAGCTATTTTTCTAAGTGGTTTACGTGATTACGGCAGCAGTTCTTCTTATTGGCGACGAATTACTATCAGGTAGAACTCAAGATTTAAATTTAAATTACATTGCAAAGCGTCTCGTAGAGCATGGCATCGTTCTTCAGGAATGCAGAATGATACCCGATGTAGAATCAATGATTATCGAGACTGTAAAAACATTAAGAGCTAGAAACACTTACGTATTCACAACTGGTGGCATAGGCAGTACACATGATGACATTACTCAAGCAAGCATTGCCAAAGTTTTTGGTAAACCGCTAATCACGCACCCTGATGCCTTAAAACTATTAGAAGAATACTATGGACCACAGCTAAATGAAGCAAGAAAACGTATGGCTTGCGCTGCAGAAGGAGCCATTTTACATGCAAGAATGGTCTTTCAAATTAAAAATGTGTTTGTGATGGCGGGCATTCCCAAAGTTATGCAAGAAATGTTTGAATCCATTTTACCAACGCTAAAACATGATGAGCCTATCCAATCTGTTTCGGTAAAAGCCTACGTTTTTGAAAACGACATTGCCGATGAATTGGCGGCTCTTCAAGCTTCCATTCCTGATGTTGCTATAGGCAGCTATCCTTTTGATGAAGATGGTAAAGTGAAAGGCGTTTGCCTTGTAGCGCGTTCACGTGATGCAACAAAACTTGCAGCTGTTAAAGAACAACTGCAAGCGTTAGTGGAGGAAAAAATTAAAATAACCAATAAATAAAAAATTATAAATTATAGAGTCATTCCTGCAGGTGTCGCTGAGCTCACTGGTTTATGCCAAATATCAGAAAGAGCCTCTGTGCTTACAGCAACAACATCTGCACTAAAGCACGCAGAACCCTCAGAGAATACGCTGGAAATACCTTTTGCTGAAAGATAGGTATTTCCTAATGTTTGGTGTTCTCCTCTTCCCCTTGTGTACCCTTCAAAAGGGAACCATGATGGACGTGGGAAAGATCTCACATCGCTTTCACTTACCGCCAGTTTCCAAGTATTCGGATCACGATTATCGAGAGGGAACCGGCTATGCGTATGTGGTGGTGGATTTATGTAATATGTTCTTTGTGCATACACCATATCACATGGAATCCAGATAGATTTTCCCTGTATTAATTTCTCTGCCATTATACTGGCCACTAAAGGTGTAGGCCTTGTGATCATGTGTGATTTATCCATGCCATAATGCTGTTGCGCCATGGTTACTGCTGATCCATGCATCTGCAGAACCATTTCTTTATGAGGCTTATTTTCTGAAAGAGAAAAGAGATAACTTTTGGAAATTCCAATATCAGTAATAAATGGACAACTTTGATTAGCAAATACACTCATCGTCATTTCTATATCATCGTTACTAATGCTTGTAACCCTTGGGTCTCTATGGGTAGCAAATGATATCCAAATGTCATAAGATGTATCTTTACGAGTTAAGTACTGCCAGCTCCAAGAAAAGAAACCTCGAGGACACAAACTTAAAGAAAACAAAAAAGGATCTAACCCATCAGAAATTTTTTCTGAAAGCTTAAGATCTGCATTTTCAGTATCCTTTGCTGCTGCTCCTTGCTTTTGT
>VFQS010002454.1_pt1 | contig 15225 bp, 15 predicted proteins | sample 3512361 | NCBI WGS metagenome assembly VFQS01 (sample SAMN10412375, study PRJNA504923) | tailings metagenome | isolation source: Relicate 1 Philex TSF3 active mining | place: Philippines
TAAAATATGGATGTATTGAATTATACCTTTATACTGGAATGACTGTTCCATATGAAATCTTCAAAATCTTTTTAAATGATCCACTCTACAACAAAATAACTTTTTATCCTATATAAAAGTTTTTGAATAATCATTATTACAATAAATAATAATAATTATTATAAATAAAGCCTCCTATGGGAATCGAACCCATGACCTTCAGTTTTCGTGCTTCTATAACAATATATTTTACTACACTGTTATTATTTGGACGAGTGTATCACATGATCTAACTTATTATTACGATTATACTCACATTCAAATGCGTCCACTTGAACTATATGATGAATCCGTCGACTCTTAAATAACCATTTGTGTAATACCATTAATGTCAAATCGTGTACCTGTAGTCCAAACCCGAAATTTACAAGACTGATGCTCTACCCCTGAGCTAAAGAGGCGCTCATAGGATTTTACTCCTACAATATTATTAGTTTACTTGTCTTTAAGTTGTTTTTTTGTTAAATTATATATTCTATAAAATTTTCATAATATATATTACAATCAATATTTTGTTGAGCTTCTTTGTTTTTCCTTGAAATCATTACAACTTTACATATAAGTCGAAACATAATTTGGCAAATTCTGAAACTGATCCTTTGCTATTATAATATATTTTTTTCATTTTTTATATAATATAAAATATGAAATCAAGTTTTACACCTTTTATTTATTTGCATCCGCCGGGAATCGAACCCGGGGCCTCCGGATGGCAACCGAAGATTTTACCACTAAACCACGAATGCGGAGACAGAATAGAAACAATAATATTCAAATGATTATTTCCACCGTCTTTAAAAATCAACATACCTCAATTGATATGTATAATGCCCTCCAACCCACCCAAAATCTAAAAATAAATACTCAATATAAATTAATTATATAATGTTAAAAAATACAAATAAAATAAATATATAATTCGGCTTACCTTAACTATTTCCAATATATCTATTGGTCTGCGCAGTGTAGGAACATTATTAACTCAACCTACATGCCACGTGTTTGGTGTGGTCTTATTTCACGAGTTAACTTTTTTCATTCTGATAAATGAATCAGTCAGGAAAACACCTTACTATTTATAGCCATAAATAGATGACTGCTATTGGTTCCAGTACCATCTGGTACTACCCCTCAGGTTTCAAGACTCTTCTTGTTACCAATATATATTGGAACGTTGTCTTTAAATTGTTTTTTCATTAATATAATTATTCAAAAAATCATAGCCTTTTTTATTATTGTCTTCGCAAATTTTACCAGTACTTTTATCAATAAATGCTAAATTCGTCGCACATCCATTAGATTTACTACAAACATAATAACAATTCATATATTTTTTTATCCAAACAATATGTTCTAAATTTACATAACGATGGTTGTCAGTTTCAATAAATCTTGTTTTATCCATTACTCTTTTATAAGTGTATACTCTTGTATTGTTTTTAAATCGTTTTGTTATAATGTTTTTTCACATTTTCCTAATTCTGCACCTGAAAATAGAATATAATCATTAAAATCGCATTTTTTCAAATTTTTGTTTTTACAAGTTTTACATTTATTCATTTGTTTTACTAATTTTTCTGTATCACGATTAAGTAAAATCGTTGTTAAAGGAATTTTTAGGGTTTTATAGGCAGATTTTTCAGTATTCTTAAAATCTTGGAAAACCTCCTTTTTCTTTTTTCCTATTTATATATTTACTGAATATTTTATCTTTAACTTATTTTAGTTAAAATTAGTTAAATAAAAAATTGATTTAAAAAAATAATAATAATATATATTATAAACAACAATGAGTAAATATACTTGTGAAAAGTGTGGTAAGGAGTTTAAACAAAAGGGACATTACACAACTCATCTAAACAAGAAAAATCCTTGTGTAAATGAATTAAAAATAAAAGAAATTGTTGATAAAGCTGTTGAAGAAAAAATTTCAAAAATTAAAAATAACATAATATTTGACATTGTGGAAGATGAAACTATTATAGAACCATTTGAACCAGAAGATACTAAAAGTAGTAAAACTAATATTATTGAAACTAAAAATGCTAAAGTAGTCCGTGAAGAAGGTTTGGATAAATTTTATACCATACCAAGTTATGCAAAAAAATGTATTGATAAAGTATTTGAATTATATGATAAAACCAAATTTGATTTAATTGTTGAACCCAGTGCTGGCAATGGTAGTTTCTTTAATCAGTTAGAATTTGAAAACAAAGTTGGAATAGACATATCTCCTGAAAATGAAAATATTGTAAAAATGGATTTCTTTGATTACCATCCCCCAACACATAAAAATAATATATTAGTTATTGGTAATCCTCCTTTTGGGAAAGTAAGCTCAATAGCAATTAAATTCTTCAATCATTCTTCCAAATGGTCTAATGTTATTGCGTTTATTATTCCAAGAACTTTTAGACGACCAAGCGTTCAAAATAAACTAAATAAAATGTTTCATTTAACTTATGATGAGGATGTTTCAACTAAACCCTGTTGTTTTAGTCCTCAAATGATGGTAAAATGTTGTTTTCAAATATGGGAAAAAAAAGAAGTTGAAAGACCTTTTATTGATTTGCCAACAAAACACGAAGATTGGGAGTTCTTGTCATTTGGACCAATTGATGAATATGGACAACCTACACCACCAAATGGCGCTGATTTTGCTATGAGAGCTTATGGTGGTAAAATTGGCGAAATAGTAAAAATTAAATTAGATGAATTAAGACCAAAAAGTTGGCATTGGATTAAAAGCAATATAAACAAAGAAGAATTAATAAATAGATTTAATAAATTAGATTATTCAGATAGTTTAAACACTGCAAGACAAAATTCAATGGGACGAGGCGAACTTGTAAGGTTATATAGTGATTTCACTAACTCTATAATCTAATAGTTCAATCCAACATTTATCACCATATTTTGGACGAAGAGCATATTCTTTTGGATTATCAATATCGTTTAAATCGTCCATAGTTATTTCACCAAGCTCTCCAATTGTTCCGTGAGCATATCCACCATATTTTACTATTAGTGGTTTTATATTTTCTTTATTTAATTTGAAAATATATAATTCGCCTAAATTATCTAAATTGGTATAATCAATGTGATATGCTGTCAATATATATTCGCAATTGTGGTTCATTCGTAATTGAACAAAATTAAATTTATTATTTTCTTTTCCTCCATTTGAGGCTTTTATTTCAACATTTGTTTCATTACATTTTAAATCACCATTACACAAAGAAGCATTATTTTTTGTCATTTTATATTTTATTTTAATGTATTTTTCTAATACTGGACCTGTAAATTGACCTGACAAATTATTATATTTACAATAAATATGTGCGTCTTTTAATGTTGGTAGTGTCATTATAGTTTCTGTGTGTATTTTATTTGAACGAGAACTATCTAACAATTGTTTTAATTTAATTTTAGTTTCATTGTGATATTTAGTATTTTTTTTTGGAATAATATATATTTCTTCTTCCAAATTTTCATTAATAATAGAATTATTTTCAAGAGTGGCTTCCATTTCTTATTGTAATATAATAACTATTTTATTTATAAAAAGCAATTCAATTTTTTATTATCCAATAAAAACTCATTTATATATTTTACTAAATATATAAATAGGAAAACGATGAATCAGCATACAATAGCTCCATATATCTTACAATAGCTCCATATATCTTACAATAGCTCCTTCAACTTTGCAATTTTTTCATTATCCAATTGTGTCGGGAATTCCACCTCAAAAACAATTATCAAATTACCCTGATGTTCCTCCCGTTTTAACCCCATATTTGGTATAACTTTGCGATATCCTGGAACAATAATACTCCCTGCATTATTATTAATCGTATAACTCTTTCCATTTATATATTTCATATCAAAAGTAAGCCCACATAACGCTTCTTTGAGAGAAATCTTCTTATCCAAAATAAGGTCCAATCCATACCTTTTAAAATCGGTGTTATTTTCTATTTTAATGAAAATCTTTATATCTCCTTTCTCTCCATTTTCACTTATATTACCCTTTTCTCTTAACATTATAATCTCATTCTCATCAATACCCTTTGGTATTTGTATATAAATAGTTTCATGTTCGAAAAGTTTGTTCCCATTTTCTACAAGCCATCTCTCCACTTCTATTGGTATATTGGCACCATTTAAAACTTGTTCCATATTTAATGTAACATTTTTCACAATTGGTGTGGGTTTTTCTATTCCATTAAATGGCACACCATTTCTAAACATACGAATATTTACCCCCGGACCACCATGATGCATAAATACCCCTGGTTGTTGAAATGGATTTGCACCAAATAATGCACTAAAAATGTTGTCTACATTCGCGAAGTCATTTGGGTTAGGACCTGGACCCATCCCCATTTTCATGAATGGATTATTAGACATCGCATCATATTCGTGCCTTTTCTGTTCATCTCCAAGAGTCTCATATGCTTCATTAATTTTTTGATATTTATCCAATAATTCAGGATTATTTTGTGTTTTATCAGGATGATATTTGAGAGAAAGTGTTCTATATGCCTTTTTAATTTCGTCTTGTGAAGATTTTTCTTGAACCCCTAATATTTCATAATAATTAGAAGACATTTTAAATTTTATATTATTGTTTGAGATAAACTTAAATACTTATTAACGAATATATAATATAGTTAAAATCTCTCTATGAACGATTTATTCATTTATAAATATCAGCCTCTTTTTTTCAAAGATTTCGAAATCGATACAGAAATTATTACTATTCTCGAAACACTCATAAATATTGACAACCTAAATCTAATATTTATTGGAGATATTGGTTCCGGAAAAACCGCCTTATTATATGCACTCATCCGTGAATATTATTGCGGTTATACATCACAACAATACAGCGATAATATTTTACATATCAATAGTCTTAAAGAACAAGGTATTAACTATTATCGTAATGATGTAAAAATATTTTGTCAAACTTGTTCAACTATTAAAAATAAAAAGAAAATTGTAATATTAGACGATATCGATTATATCAACGAACAAAGTCAACAAGTTTTTAGAAATTGCATCGACAAATACAGTCACAACGTCCATTTCATCGCATCTTGTTCTAACACCCAGAAAGTAATTGAAAGTCTTCAATCTAGACTCAATATTATTAAACTGAAACCTTTACAACGCGTTAATCTTAAAAATATAATGCAAAAAATTAAAACCAAGGAAAATATTGAAATCGATAAAGATGCCGAAGATTTTATACTCAACGTATGTAATAACACAGCGAAAATTCTCATTAATTATATGGAAAAATTTAAACTATTAAATATGCCAATTACTCTCGATTTAGCAAATAGCGTTTGCACAAATATTAGTTTCTACATTTTCGATGATTATACTAAGTTGATAAAAGAACAAAATCTTCAACAAGCTATCAAACTTTTATACAACGTTTATGACAAAGGGTACTCTGTAATGGACATATTGGATAATTATTTTCTTTTCGTAAAAAACACGAAAATGTTGGATGAAAATGAAAAATACAACATTATTCCACTCATTTGCAAATACATCACCATGTTCCATAATATACACGAAGATGAAATTGAATTGTCGCTTTTCACAAATAATTTAATGCAAACAATTAAACCTTAATTCATTTATTTACAAAATATTTTATTCTGGATTCGTTCAAAATATAATATTTATTTATATTAGTTGCAAAAAATGTCAAATCAAATATTCAAGAGTAAAGTTCCACGAGAATTGTTCTATAATTTTCTGGACTCTGTCTCCTCTAAAAACGATAAATACTACATATTTAATAAGAATTCTTATAAAAAAGGGGTTTTTAATGGTATCATTAACTCTTTTTTAGAAGAATTAGTGGAATATTATCACATATCTAAGAGGAAATATATCGAACGTAAATTGACATACACTTCCTTCACTACTGTTATTCGTCAAGTTTGTAATTTGCTTAAAATCGAGTACACCTATAAAATAAAATATGATAAATCTTCGTATGAAATCGAATATTATATCTGTTTTTAATATTGGATTTATTTGATATTTTTGATTTTATTTGATTTTTTTCTTTATTTTCTAGAACCTCTAATTATGATTTAGAGAGAATTATAATTAGTTTTTACTATTTTGAATGTAAAATCTAATATTTTGGCGCATCTAATTTAATTAAGTTGTTACCCAAATAATTTGGTTTTATTTGCCATGATGCCTGTAATGGTGTCTTCCAAAAACCAACCCAATCTGGTCTGTTCGTTTTTCTGTCCTCTTCTATTCTTCCCAAACCTTCTTGGAAACCTTCTTTTCCCTTTGTTTTCGGTGCTGTTGCCAATATCATATATTTGCTTAAAATAGTATCACCTTCTAAAACTTGTTCTACTGACATTCTAGGAAACCATTCATAACTAACGCGATTTAAAATATCCTTGGCCGGAATATATATACCATATGCGTTGTCATATAATTTAATATAATCTTGACCCAACAAATGCTCCATCATTATTGGCATCTCATCCATGTCTTTAACACCTATTTCCATTCCATCTATTATATTTACCTTTGAAGAACGAACCTTGGAATCAACCCAACGATCAAAATCACCCAAAAATTCACTCTGGGCTGTAAAATCTGTCGAAATGATTCTTTGCATAAAATCTATTAACTCTCCAACAACAGGACACTCCTTGGGTGCTCCCATAAAAGTTATATCGGGATAATATTTGTAACTGGTAGATGTTATGTTTTTATCAATATTTTCACACACAAACATCTTTTCATTTCTTGTTCCCTTTTCATACATAGATATTAAATCGCGGAAACATAAGAATGATATTGGTACTCTCATACCACCATACATATAAATCAATTTGGTAATAGCCATTTCCCTTATTTTACAACTGATTGGATTACCTATTTTGTCTATATGGATTTTCCAGTCAGGAATGAGTTTTTCGAACGACGCATCATCAATAAGACAAATATGGAAACTGTCACCACATCTTTCTAGTATACTCTTAACTGTCAAATATAAATATGGTTGATTTAATTCAAAAGAACTACGTGAACCGAATGATATCCAATTGCGCGAATTGTATTCATAAGGAATATGGATCCACATTATAGGTTTCTTCGAAGTCGCTAAATCTTCAGTGTCATTTAATAAATATTTTCTAATAGCATCATAATTGTCTATATTTTCTTCTCTCATTAATTTGTCTTCATATCTTCTATATAAAAAACCGACGACCATTAAAATAATAAAAAGTATTATATAATTAGTTAATGGAAACATATATAATATTAGAATATTTTTTATTATTTTATTATTTCATTTTTCATTTGATAATTACTATTTGTTATCTATATATTTTATCGAACCCATGAACTCCTGATTTCGTCTTTTTGCTTCTTCCATTTGTCTCGCTAATGTGAATGCCCTCTGACTAGACTCTTGTTCTGTCATTTTGTCCTTATTCCTTAAATATTCTATTGTCTGTTGTTCTGACATCGGTGCGAATTTTTGACTATCTCTATAAATAGCATATTCATTAACATTCTTGAACTTTTGCCTTTTTTCATAGTCTTCTTGCGTAACAGGAATTACAGATTCTCTATGCGCTTGCCTCAAATCTTGATATGTCAAGCTACTAAACATACCTGAACTATATTCTTGCGGAGCATTTCCACCCAATAAAGATCCACTTGTGTTACTATACATTTCGCCAATATCCTTTTTCACAATTAAATCCCTTTCCCTAACTTGTCTTTTTTTCTTTTCTATCTCTTGTTGCATTTCACCCATAGACACATATCTCTCTTCTTCACAATCTTCGTTCGATTTTAACCATTCACCATATCCACTTTCATCCTCTTCTGTTTGTATTCTATATTTTTCGAATTGCGAATTGAACCATTCGTTGAATTCTTTTGGATTTTTTAATTTGTCGTTACTATTAAAATACTTATTTAAACTACGTTTCATATCTTCTTTGTCTGTTTCTTCTGTATCATATTGTACACTTTCTAAATTCTTTTTTTCAGTATTGTTTTTAAAAGAATAAATCGAAAAAAGTGTTTTGTATGCCTTCGAAAAAAAGAGAAAATATTTGGGCTCTAATCCTGATTTGTCCGGATGTGTTTTTAAGACTATTTGTTTGGCTTTTTTCAATTCAATCTCGTTAAAATCCATATCCAGTTTGAATAAATTTAATATATCTTCCAAATTATAATTATTGATATCTAAATCTAATTGATCCATTATTTCAAATTTTGTGGCGAATTTATTATTATAATTACTGTTATTTTAATTATTATAATTAAACTATAATAATTAAACTATAATAATTAAACTATAATAATTAAACTATAATAATATTAAACACTATTTTATAATATTAATAAATCTTTCTTGAAAATATGATAACACTAATTACAAACATCTATAATGAAGAATACTATTTACCCTTTTGGCTCGATTATCATCGTAAATTATTCGACCACGGTATTGTTATAGACTACGACTCTACCGACAAATCAATCGAAATTATTAAATCGATGTGTCCTACTTGGGAAATAAGGAGAACCGAAAATATTGTCGAAGGAAAACCCTTGTTCGAAACATATCGCATCGAAAACGAATGCAAGAAAATTGAATGTTCTATTACAGAGGGTTATAAAATATATTTAAACACTACCGAATGGCTTGTTGTTGAACGTCCATTAAAAGAAATCCTCGATTTTAATGCTGTAAATAAATGTTATTTAATGAATGTTTATTTACCATTATTTTATTGTAAAGACTATTATCCAGTCGACACAAAAGAATTTATTAGAGGATTTGATAATAAAATTGTCTCAGCAAAGGAAATAAGAGGTCACCGATTTATTTTCAATAGGGATTGCGGACATTATTATATAGGGCGACATTTTACAAGTGTTGACAGCGATTATCATGTTAACGTTAATGTGTCTAGTCAAACAAGAATTGGTATGTCCGTATTTTGGTGCGGTTATTATCCTCTAAATGATCTTGTTTTCGAAAGAAAATTGCAAATTAAAAATAATATGAAGAGAGAAATAGAACACCAACCAGAAATTGGTCGCAACAGCTCGTTTCAACATTTTTTCTCAAAAGAAGAAATGATAAATGAATTTTATGAATATTACTCGTTCGACGATTTAAATAATTCAAATATTGACTTCAAAAAAGCATTTGAATATATGAGGTCTATTTTATAACTTGCGACGGAGGATTCATTCTTTTCGCATACTCCAAGTGTTCGCCGCATCTTTTAAAAAAAGCATTTAAACCATTTGGCTCTATCCCTGTGAAACTGTCATCCGGAATATAACTTAAATTACCCTTGCGATAACACATTATTACTGGTATACCATTTACCATTCTCTTGCTCTTAAAATATGCATATAAATCAAAACTCTCGTCTACATCGATGTCGGCGCAAATGACTTCGGGTGGAGACGAGCCGAAAAATGCGTCTATTACATGTGCGATTTTTTTACAAGGTCCACACCATTCGGCGCCCAATTTTATAACTATGAGTCCTGGATTGACTTTCAACAGGTTCAAAAAATGATCCCTACTCTCAAATAGCGTTACTACTTGTTTTTTTGACATTTGTTATATATTAGATTTTAAATTCTATTATATAACATATTTTTTATAAATTATTCATTCACGCATTTTTCTTCTTTCCATCTTCCTTGATATCATTCACAAATGAAGAAACGTATGTGATAAAAAAATAGGTTACTAAAATACTTATAACCAATGAAACCGTGCTTTGGAAAAAATTCCTAAAATGGAAATTTGTGTTGTTTGATATTGGAACCTGTAAAAACTTTATATGCGTCATACGCATAAGTAAAACGAGTAATGGGAAAATGATGTCGCTTACAAGCGATTTTATGAAATCACTACTCACTAACCCAACTGTGACACTTGCCATAGTTGTAAGCAAGTTATTTTTTATTATAAAATCTTTGATACCTTCTCCTGTAACCATTCCTTGTGTACTCAATAAGCTCATTATATATTTGTTGGATATTTTTATTGAAATTATTAATATTTATATGAAAAACTACCTGTATAAATACATCTAGGTGGCTTAATTTCTTTTTCATATACATATAAGTAAAATCCTTGGTAAAATATATGTGTGTTTTCGTAATGATAATTCCACATATAACATCTATGGAAATCGTAAAAATTTTCTTCGAAAAAGTAGATATATTTATTGTACCAGTTTGGAAATCGGCTTACATCAACCTTATATACTAATTTATTTGATGCATAAGTGATGGAAATATATATTATTAAAAATATGAATGCGAATATTGTCATTTATGTGTTTGTTGGATCTAATGGAAGCCGAGTTTGGCGTCAATTTTATTATAATATATTTTATAATGTTATGTTGAATTTTTGTCTATAATGACTTCTTTCGCGATGTTTTTTACAATTTTTGCATAACATTGTTCCTCCTCTTCTTTATTGTATGGACCTGCTGCACCAATAAGTATTTTTAGGTACTGGTCGTTTTTCTTTGATTCTAAATCATTATACTGTGGATATGCTTCTTTCCAATCCTTAACTTTTAACATGTTTTTATGTGATATCATTTTCACCACTTTTCTTAGCTTATCCTTGTTTTCATTATCCTTTTCCCAGACATTCAATTCTTTAAGATACATAGTTTCTCTCTTCAAATCACTACAATGAATGGGTCTTTTATAAACATCCAAGTTTTTAAGTCCATTAACAAAAATTCTCGAAACACCATTAACAAACCCATTTTCACCCAAATTTTCAAGGTCCGCCAATGATATTTTGAGAGAATCCACAAACTCATCTATATTCAAAGCATCTTTACATTTTTCATTAAGAAACATATTCAAGTTAAATGTTTTGTTGTTGGAATTATTATTAATAGTGTTATTAATATTATTAACCGTGTTATTAGAGTTCTTCGCCAAATCAGCTATAATTTTATTTTGTTCTAATATTAAATCCTTGAATTCATTATTTTGTTTCATTAGTTCCATAAAATTTTCAATACTTAAAAGCTCATGAAGTGTTTGCACTTTTTCATCTTCTACAACACAAGTATTAATATCACCTTTTTTATAATCACAGTTTTTTTTGTGACGATACATACTAGAATGATGTTTGAAAGTCTTATAACAAATTTCACACGATATGGGGATTTTTGTGTAGCATTTTGTAGCTTTTCCCCCGGTTTTATGTTTTATCGTTTCAAGATGTTTTAAAAAATCTTTATTTTTGTTAGTGTAATAGTCACATTTTTCGCAACAGAATTTTGGTTCATTTTTTTCATTTAAAAATATAGCTTCTCCCTCCATATAAAAGCTACATAAAAAATCCCCTTAAATAAAAACGGAAAATTTTATCGTCACAAATTTTGAATGAAATATTTTGTGATGAGACGCTAAAAATTCAAGTCAGTCACAATTTTGCGAATTTGTCCATTTTTATTGCCCATTTTGAAAATTGGACAAAAATAAATGTCCAAAATCGGAAAAAGTTCCCGGAATTGGAACAATAAAAAACGTTCAAAAATATAATAAATTGAAAAAGGTACTTAAAGAGAATTTTTTTCGATAATGACTTCTTTCGCGATGTTTTTTATAATTTTGTCATAACAATTTTCCTCCTCTTCTTTATTGTATGGACCTGCTGCACCAATAAGTATTTTTAGGTACTGGTCGTTTTTCTTTGATTCTAAATCATTATACTGTGGATATGCTTCTTTCCAATCCTTAACTTTTAACATGTTTTTATGTGATATCATTTTCACCACTTTTCTTAGCTTATCCTTGTTTTCATTATCCTTTTCCCAGACATTCAATTCTTTAAGATACATAGTTTCTCTCTTCAAATCACTACAATGAATGGGTCTTTTATAAACATCCAAGTTTTTAAGTCCATTAACAAAAATTCTCGAAACACCATTAACAAACCCATTTTCACCCAAATTTTCAAGGTCCGCCAATGATATTTTGAGAGAATCCACAAACTCATCTATATTCAAAGCATCTTTACATTTTTCGTTTAGAAACATATTCAAGTTGAATGTTTTGTTATGTGAATTTATATTATTATTTGCTATAAAATTGCTTTTTCCGGATAATTCTATAATTTGCTTATTCTGTTCCATTAACTGTTTATTTTGTTCTAAAATTAAATCCTTGAAATCCTGGTTTTGTTTGAGTATTTCAAAAAATATATCTGTATTTACTGTGTCTTTTATGATTTGCATTTTATATTCATCATCTTCTTTTTCGAAATTATTGTCTGGTATACATTTTTTTTTATGATACCATAGAGAGTTTCTTGCGGTGAAATTTTTGTCACAAAATGGACACATATATATTTTGGCGTTTAATTCGTTCTGTTTTGTTCTATTTTGATGTTTTGCTGTCAAAATATGTCTTTCCCAGTCACTATGTTTACTGCATTTAAAGTCACATTTTTCACAATTATATTTTATGGCGTTTTTTATGCTTAATTTGTTCATAAATGTTCTATATATATAGAACAGAAAAAACGCCTTAAAAAAACATAAAAAATTTTATCGTCACAAATTTTGAATGAAATATTTTGTGATGAGACGCTAAAAATTCAAGTCAGTCACAATTTTGCGAATTTGTCCATTTTTATTGCCCATTTTGAAAATTGGACAAAAATAAATGTCCAAAATCGGAAAAAGTTCCCGGAATTGGAACAATAAAAAATGACCCAAAATATAATAAATTGAAAAAGGTACTTAAAGCCGTGACTGGTTGATCTATAAAGTATGTTTACCAGCACATTTTCACATCTAATTACGTAATATATAAATGGTTTATGTATTTTATTTTATGAAACATACTTAAAAATATCTTAATAAACTAAATAAAGCTAACCTTATAAAATCTAAACGAATAAATGTTACAAGAACCAATTTACAAAAAACATATAATAGATAAATTAGATTGGAACATATTGTCTTCTAATGAAAACGCAATTCCGTTGCTTGAAAAAAACCTTGACAAGATAAGTTGGAGATGGTTATCAGGAAATCCAAATGCAACACATATTTTAGAAAGAAATCCAGAAAAAATTTTTTTTGACTGGCAATTGTCAAGAAATCAAAATGCTATTCATATTTTAGAAAAAAATTTGAATAAGATTGATTATTGGGGGCTGTCTATGAATCCAAATGCGATTCCACTACTCGAAAAAAATAATAGAAAAATCCACTGGTCTACATTATGTGGAAACCCTAGTGCTGTTCATATAATAGAACAAAACATGGATAAAATAGATTGGGTTATGCTATCATCCAATCCAAATGCGATTCATGTTTTAGAAAAAAATTTGAATAAGATTGATTATTGGGGGCTGTCTATGAATCCAAATGCGATTCATATTATAGAAAAAAATTTGAATAGTATTAGTTGGAATGTATTATCATCAAATCCAAATGCGATTCATATTATAGAAAAAAATTTGAATAAGATTAGATGGAGAGAATTATCAGGAAACATTAATGCGATCCATATTCTGGAAAAAAATTTAGATAAAGTTAATTGGAATTATTTATCAAGAAATCCAAATGCTATTCATATTTTAAAAAAGAATTTGGATAAGGTTGATTGGATAAATTTGTCGCAAAATCCTAATATTATGCAAATGATTCCATTAGATTATGAGGCTATGAAGGAACGCAACAAATTATTTGCAGAAGAATTAACAAGCAAAGTGTTTAATCCGTTGAGATTGATGAATATATGTGAGACATACAATTATGAATTTGAAGATTTGATCGATAATGTGTATTAGAAAACATATTTAAAGACATAGTATATATGTTATTTATAAATAAATGTTACAACAACCAATTTATAATTTAGAACGTGTTATCAGTAAAGAAGTATTAAATGATAAAACTTTAAGTGAAATCGTCTGGAAACAATTATCAGAAAATCCAAATGCGATTCCTCTTTTAGAACAGAATATGGATAAAATTGATTGGGTTGGATTATCAAAAAACAAAAATGCGATTGATATTTTAGAAAAGAATTTGGATAAGTTGAATAAAGATTCTTGGTTTTTTTTATCAAGAAATCCAAACGCTATTCCAATTTTAGAAAAGAATTTAGATAAAGTTGATTGGAGTAGATTATCATATAATCCAAATGCTATTCCAATTTTAGAAAAGAATTTAGATAAGATTGATTGGCAACAATTATTCCTTAATCCAAATGCTATTCCAATTATAGAAAAGAATTTTGATAAGATAAAAATTTTTAATAATGTGTTTTTATCAGGTTGGGGTTGTTTATCATTTAATGAAAATGCTATTTCAATTATAGAAAAGAATTTAGATAAGTTGAATGGAAATGATTGGAGTCGTTTATCAAGTAATTCAAACGCGATTCATATCCTAGAAAAGAATTTAGATAAAGTTGATTGGAGTGGATTATCAAGAAATCCAAACGCTATTCCAATTTTAGAAAAGAATTTAGATAAAGTTGATTGGGCTAATTTATCAAGAAATCCAAACGCTATTCCACTTTTAGAAAAGAATTTAGATAAGGTTGATTGGAATGAATTATCCGGAAATCCAAACGCGATTCCAATCTTAGAAAAGAATTTAGATAAAGTTAATTGGCACGTTCTATCAGATAATCCAAACGCGATTCACATGATAAAATATAATATGGATAAAATTGATGGGAACAGATTATTAAGTAATTTAAATATTATGCAATTGTTTGAATTAGATAATGAAGAAATGATTAACAATCAAAGTATTGAGGTTGTATAATTGTGAGTTTAGCGAACTGATTGATGATGTGTATTAGGAACCCTTTACAAATTTATATATATTTATTCATATTTATATATATATATATATATATATATAATGGCAAAAAGTGTTAAAAGGAGAAGTAAAAAAGTTAAGACACGTTCCAGAAAAACACGTGGAGGTATGGATAATAACAATAACAATATAAATAATATTAATGAAATTGATGAAATTGATGTTGATATTATGGAGGATGGTAGTGAAGATGGTTTTGATTGGGGTGATGATATGAATGAATTCGATGGAGATGAAGGCGTACATTTTATGATTG
>VFQS010002455.1_pt1 | contig 15225 bp, 13 predicted proteins | sample 3512361 | NCBI WGS metagenome assembly VFQS01 (sample SAMN10412375, study PRJNA504923) | tailings metagenome | isolation source: Relicate 1 Philex TSF3 active mining | place: Philippines
GTTTTCTACTTTTTGATTTATTTTAGCTAATTGTTCTCTATCAGCAGTTTTATGATCAAATGTACAATTGTGTTCATTATGATATCTGTGTTTATAACATAAAAGTTGATTACATTTACATGTAATACTGTTAGTAATATTTAATTTAATATTACACATATCACAACGCATTTTTGATTTTTTATTTACTTTATTTTCTATTTCAATTTTATTATTATTTGATAAAATTAATGATTCAATAAAAGTAGAATCATTATTCACAATATTATCAATATTAGTTGTCTCGAGATACATTATATAATATATAATATGATTATATAATAAATTTATTTATTAAATAATAAATAAATCAAATTTTTTTATGCAATATTCCAAATTGTATCACAACTACAACATATATAATATGTTACATATGAATCACGATTTGGTCGAAACCATTTAGCATCTTTTAATTTACTATCATTATGTGATTTACAAGATTTATTTTTACAAACATAATCTCTAGTATGAGGTAAAGTATTATCATATTTCATATATTTATATTTTGAAAAATCATCAAAACTACTATTACGCGATGAACTCATTTTACTTAAAACCATAATTCTTTTTGTAATTTTTTCTGAATAAGTACAATTTTTACAAATTAGAAATGCATTTAATGATTCATCTTCTATACTTTTAATAGTTTTTATATATTCTTTTCTTTCTTTTTCTTTTATATTAGTAAATTCTTTATGGTTCATCAAGTCAGTCCAATTTACTTTTTCAGTTGTTACATCAATATTATTTTTTAACATATTAATTACACGAATTATATTATCATCGTCACGAACAACAGATTTTTCTGTTTTATTTTCAGTACCTGTTACACTTAATGATGTGGGTTCAGCATCAAGCATTACTTTTGGAACAGAGCGTCCAATATCCATAATATTATCGCATTTAGGGCAGTATTGCATATATTATATTATAGTATTATATATTAGTTAACTAATTATAATTTATATAACTATTAATAGTTAACCCGTTTATAATTCATTTTTTTATTTTGTATATTATATCACTTTTTGTATTTTATATATACACATATAAATGGTATTAGTGCTATAAATTTGTATCCTTGTTTCCTCAAAAAATTGATTTTAAAATATTTTAATATATAAAATATATATTTTAAGAATATATTAATATATTAAATTATGCAGGAAAAAAATAAATCTTATGAGTGTAATTGTGAAGGTAGTAATAAAAACTGCGATTGTGTATCAAAATCGTGTAAAGCCTGTATATCTTGTAATACTATAATTAAAAATAATTTTAGACGTTTTATGACTAATCATAAGAAAAAAGAAGATGAAACACCAACACATACATCAATTGGAGGAAATGGATGTTATGGTGGTTCATGGCATATATCTAAAGATGATTATCCAGAATTCTGTAGAAATTATAAAAAGATGGCAAAGAAAAAACTATTTATGGATAATGATATGAAATTAGCATTAGTTGAGAGATCGCCTGATATAGCTCCATATTATTTGGATGTTGATATTCATTCTAATTCTCCAGATAGAGTATATGATGATGATTTTATAATAGAAACAATAAAGAGAACAAATTATATCATTAAAAAGAATTTTATGATAGAAAATCCATCTACATTAACTGCGTATGTATTTGAAAAAGATGAACCAACCGAAGATAAAAATGATTATAAAGATGGATTTCATATAATGTATCCAGAATTAATATTAGATGTTAAATCAAGATATTATATTTATGATAGATTTATGGAAGTATTAAAAGTAAATAATTATGTTGATGATTTTAATATCAAACATAATAATTCACTAGAAGAGATTTTTGATAAATGTGTTATTATTGATAATGGTGTATTAATGTATGGTTCTGCAAAAGGAGGAAGAAAACCATATCAGCTAACACAAGTTTATAATTCATCATATAAAAAAATATTACCTGATTATTATGATGAAAGTGATTATAATGGAGAGATTATGGATATTAATGAGATATTAGATAATACTTTTATGCGAACACATGAAGATGAAGAAGATGATACTATAAAACCATTAACAGAAACAATAGAAGAAAGTATTAATGAAAATTATAAAAATAATCATGATACATCAAATGGAAAAAAAAGAAAAAAAAATAATAATAATAATAATAACGAAGGGGATTCAGATAATGAAACAGCTGTTGAAGAAGATTCAGATGATAAAATATTGCGAGAACGCAATCGTAAACGCGTTGATCCACTTCAACAAAAAAAAGAAATAGCAATTGCAAAGGAATTATGTAAAGTATTTAAAAATGAACGTGCAATTAATTATGATTCATGGAGTAAGGTTGGATGGGCATTACATAATATTTGTCCAAATGAACTTTTGGATACTTGGATTACTTTTTCCCGAAAGGCTGGGTCAAAATATGATAAAGATGGATGTCTTAAATTATGGAAAGAAGCAAGAGATGAAGGTTATGGTCTTGGTTCTTTACGTATGTGGGCACGACAAGATGATGAAAAAAAATATATTGAAGCATTAAATTCGTATAGTCAAAATATTCTTGAAAAAGTATGCACTGGAACACATGTACAGATTGCAGAATATTTACATATATTGTATGGTCATATGTTTGTATGTACTGATATTAAAAAAAAAGAATGGTTTGAATTTAAAAATCATCGATGGGTATCATCTGATGAAGGTAAAGGATTATGGATGTTAATGACTGGTCCATTTTTAAGTATATTACGCGAAGCATTAAATGATAATAGATTTATAAATAAAATGGAAAAAAATCATTGTGTAATGGATGAAGAAATTAATAAGAAAATGAATATACGCACAGATCATTATGCAAAAATGTCAAAAGTATTAGACAATCTAAATAATGTATCATTTGTAAATAATATTATGACAGCTTGTTGTCGTATATTTCATGATTCTGGTTTTAAAGAAAAATTAGATTCAAATCCACATTATCTAGGTTTTGAAAATGGTATTTATGATTTAGTAAATTTCCGTTTTAGACAAGGTGCACCAGAAGATTATATTTCAAAATCTACAGGTTATGATTATTTAGATAAAAAGAAACTTACAAAATATGATTTAGATTATCAAAAGAGAATTAAAAAATTCTTTGAATCTTGTATTCCAAAAGAAAAAGTTAGAACATATGTATTAAGATTTATTGCCAGTTGTTTGGATGGTGTATCAAAAGAACAGCAGTTCCCATTTTGGGTAGGTAAAGGTGGTAATGGTAAATCTGTAACAATTAGTATGATTCAAAATGCTTTTGGTAGTTATTGGTCATCTATGAGTTCTGCATATCTAACTAAGAAACGTAATGATTCAAGTGCAGCATCTCCTGATTTAGCAGATAAAGTTGGTGTCCGTGTAATTACATTTCAAGAGACAGAAGATAATGAAACTATCCAAGTTAGTAAATTAAAAGAATTATGCGGCAATGATACTATGCCAGCACGTGGATTATTTGAAAAACAAATGTATTTTAAACCTCAAGCAAAATATTTATTATGTACAAATAAATTGCCAGATTTAAAGGTTGATGGTGGTGTTAAACGTCGTATCCGCTGTGTAAGATGGGAGATGATGTTCAAAGATCCAAAAGAATTAGATCCAACAAATGCAAGACATGCATTAAAAGATCCAACTCTAGAAGAAGCAATTAAGAAATTAGAATGGAAACAAAATTTCATGTATCTATTAATTAATGAATATTTTCCACAATATGTTAAGGAAGGATTATGTGAACCCGATGAGGTAACTGAAGATACAACACGTTATATGGAAGACAATGATGAGTTTGCCAGATATCTTAATAGTTGTACAGAACGTATCGATCCTAAGAAACGTACCAAACTTGATTTGTTATTTGATTCATATCAAGAATTCTTTGATAAATATTATGGTAAAAAAGGATTAAATAGAGCTCGTTTTATCAGATTACTTACTGAACATGATTTTAGAGTAGAATCTAAGAATAAGAATGATTATATTTTTGGATTACAACTAAATATGAATATCGATGAAGATGATAATACAGAAATGAATGATTAAATAAATGGTTAAATAATTAACTTTAATAAATAAAAAATATTTTTTTATAATATATAAATGTCAAATGAACAAAAATTTTTACGTGGAGATTATTTAGGATTTAATGAAATATATAAAAAAGAAAAAGAATCATATTTAGGAAATATAGGCGAACCATTAAAGAATTTTAAATTTGAATCTCCAGATATGATAAATGTATTTAAAACACAAGTAAACAAAGAAATAATTACCAAGATTAATGATAAAATTAAGACTTCAAAAGATAAAGAATATTTAGAAAAAATTAAAAAAAATTAGAAGCTGAATTAGATACACCTCTATCAAATGATATTAATAAATATGATAAATATATATATAATGTATGTACAAACATACCATTTGATGATAATATAAATATTATTGATAAAACATCAAAAAAAATAGGTAGACTAGATGAAATGCCACATGAAATAATAAATTTAATGAATAAAGAAAATGATAAAGATAAATCGCAATATATAATTGGTAGAATTAATACAATTAATGAAATAAATGCATATAATATAACTGCATTCAAAACATTGTTTTTACAAGGACAAACATTTGAATGGAGTATGGTCGTTAATGATTTATTTATAACTTGTTTATACTCATATGCAAAACATATACAAAATTTTCATAAAACAGATACAGATAAACTATCATTATATTTTCCATTAATGTTAATAATAAATAAAGAATGTGTGTTTTATCCAAAATCACTAAAAATTTCAAAAGATAAACATCCACCAATAATTAAAAAAGCTTCATTTAAAAAAGATGAAATTGAAGAATATAATAAACAACAAACTGAAAAAAAAACAACTTGTATATTACCAATAAATAAAGATGATTTATCATTTTATCCATCAGTAACATTTCGTGAAATTATGATATTAAGTGATATACTTGGAATGAAAATGTATCATTTAGAAACACCATCATATGAAGGTGTTATTGGAGAGAAACATTTAGTTTATTATTTTTCAGTAGAATCTGATATTGATGAATCTGGTAAATTAACTAAGTTTGGAGAAAAAATTAAAAAATATAATGAAACTAATGAAAAAAATGGATACAAATTAGAAAGAGTTAAAATAGAATGGTCTATTGAGGGAAAAAGAGAAAATCAAAAAGGAGGATATTATGATAAATATATGAAATATAAAAGTAAATATTTAAAATTAAAACAAAATATTAAATTAATTTAATTTCTTCTAACAATTCTATATTCGTTTGTAGGTATTTGATATTGTTTTCTTTCTTTAATAAATATATCAGCTGATCCATAAGTATTTGTAATATTTTTATTATATAAATAATTCATACAATTTAAAATATAAACATCTTGTTTAAAAGGATTATTATGTTTATAAATTTTTTCTAATTTTTGTATAAATTTTTCTGTTAGATAACATTTATTTTCTATAATCCAAACTAAATAATCAGATATCTTTTTATCGGGAAAATTTATTTTATAATACTTTACATATAATTGATATAATTCATCATCAACTTTTGTAAATATTTTTTCTATTTCAAGTTCCTTTAATAAATCCAAATCATAATAATCAAATAATGGTTTTAATTCTATTATATTTAGGTCTTTCATAAAGAATCTCTTTTGATTATTTTTAAGATAATTATAAAAATCAATACAATAATTTCCAGTTAACTGTACTTTATTATTTTTTAATAAAATACATGGCTTATATTCAGGATAAATGAATACTTTATCTATCCCAAAATAATATCCAATAGAAGAAATAAAATCAATAAATTCTTTTTGTGAATATATTTCTTCTTTATTTAATGTATTATATTTAACATAATAATTTACATGAATTTCTGGTATATCATTATTTATTCCTATTTCAATAAAGAATAATAAATAATTATTATAAATTGAATAAAATGAATAACCATTATTAGTTTCCATAGCATAAAAATTTTTATATGCACCAATACTATTATATTTTTCTATTGTTGTTAAGAAATTTTTATCACCAATTTTACAATATATTTGATTTAAATCGTTGGCATTATTTTCAATAAAATTATCTATTTTATAATAAATATTATCAGATACAATTGGTGTTAAATTTAAAAAATTTATTTCATTGGTCTTACCAGTATATATTTTTTTATCGATTTGTGGTTTTTCTACTCCAACCCATTCAAATTCATACCTAGTTTTAACATTTGTAGTAATATTAAGATCAGTATGATAATAAACAATATCTGAATCTCTAGATATTAATTTAAATTTTGTTTTTGGTGCAAATAATATTTCTTGTTCTTGAGGAAAATGTGAAATATTTTCAACACATAAACCTGTACCTTTCTGTCCTTTAGGAATTTTTATTTTTATTAAAATAAAACCAAATTGATAATCTTCTGATTTATAAAATGGATCACGTGTTGTACTCATAAATCCATCATCATAAAATATATCACCAATATTTAAACTATCTAAATAATAATCATTACTTACAAATCTATAAACAATATAATCTTTATCAAATGCTGGTGATTCTATACATAATTTCCATAAAGGATTTATAATATTATCTAAAAAGGAATTATTATAATTATAATTCACTAGTCCACGAAGATATTGATTAATAAAATAACTACCTTGAACAGAATAATATTGGATTAATCCCATCATATCATTATCAATAATATATTTTTGATGTGATTCAATAATTTTATAACTGATATCATTTTTACGAACAGTTTCGCATAATTTATCGATATCTAAATTTTTATCTTTAATATCTACTTTGATACCCATATTTAATGCCATATTAATAATTTCAATAGATGAATAATATGGTTTTGAATTATGTATATATTTATTAAATGATGGTCTCTTACAAAATATAATATTTTTACCAAGTTCATCCGAATGTTTATAAATTGTTCTATAAAATGTATCTTCTAAAATATCTATATCAAAATTATCAAAAAACTCTAACATTAATTCATATTTTCGTTTTTTTCTATTTTCTAATATATCATCTGTGTTTATATTTTTTATTTTATCATACTCAATTTTTAATTCTTGTATTACATTCTTATTTGGAAATCTATAGTGATTTAAATTTATTCGTAAAAATAAATTTTCTCTATTAATTAAATAAATATTATTTGTATAGACATCATATAATGGTATTTTGTAATTAATTTTTGATATATATTTTTTTATATTTTCAATAAAAGTATCATCTAATTTATATTTTTTAAATTCTTCACTTTTTGTTATTTTTTGTAATTCAGATATTGATGGTACCTTATAATCTAAAAAATATATATTATCAAAAATATCTTTAGGTTCAATAAATTCTAAAATTTTTTTATTAATATTATAGAGTATATTATATTCCATAATATTATATTATATTTTATTATTCGTTATTTTGTTTGTAATATAAAATCAACAACGTTTATTTTTATAATAATTATATACAAGCAATAATATAATAAGAACAATCATAATAATAATAATATAATCGGCATTTGTATTATCATCATTATTTTTTTCAGTAAATTTCTCAATAATTGCATTTTTTCTATCTGAATATGAATAACCATATCCTAAATTTGGACTAGTTGTATTATATACAGTATTTGATTTGAATACAGCACCTTCTGGATATTTTTCACGTTTTCCAAAATAATTTTGATTATTAATATATTTTAATTCTATTACATTTTCTTTATTAACGTACCATGGATTATCAGATTCTACAAGAACAAGTCTTTTACCTTTATATATATTTAAATTTTGATGATTATTTTCCATATCAGAATCTAAACTATAATCTTCATATTGGTTTTCGTCGGTACACGATTTTTGTTCATTATCATTGGTAAAATGTTCTATATTCTTTACTTTTTTATTATTTAAAATCTTTATTGATAATATTTTTCTTTTATTATTTTTAATTGATCCTAATATAGAATATTCATTTTCAAATAATGCATCATTATTTATACTAATTGGCGTAGATAATTTTACATATTCTGAATTGATTGTACCTATTCTCTCAGTTGGAGGATTTTCATCTGTTGTAACAACGACCCCGAAATTAGTATGACTTGTATATTTATATATTGGTTTCCATATATACAAACTACCAACAACATCAATTAAACCATAAGTATATGTTGAGCCGCCAACTTGTTTATTTATTAATAATATTTGTATATTATTTTTATCATAAATAATATAATTACCTAATTCATCATAATCATTTATATTAAATATATTTTTTGAATATAATTTATCAAAATAATTACTTTTTTTATTTAATTTATATATATAATTCCCGTTATATTGATTAATAGGAATTAATAAATCATCAATATTATCACTAGATAGATGTAGTACTATATAGTCTTTATTAATATCATAATTAGAATCTTTATTTGATAATATGTTTATACCAAATAAATCGGTTATTTTTATACTATTATTCATATAATATTATATTATATTATATAAAAAAAATTGAAAATCTAAACTCTTTGATATTTTCATTAAAAAGTTATTAATTAATTTCAGAATGTCCTTTTACGGTTATTCTTCTTCTCATTCATCGTCATCTCTTGATGCTCGTCTTGACGCTCTTAAGCGTCAGATGTATCGTGATACTAGTGTATCGCGACAATCTACGAATGAATATCAAACCGCAGCGTATTATACAGCGCTGTGTAATTCCAGCCAAGGGTATGGTTATGGGAATAGATGCAATACATCATCTATGAACAATAGGGGTGTGTATCATAATGCAAGTTGGTCTTCAGATTATCTCATTTAGTTTATTTATTGTCTTGTTTGTTTGAAGTTTTGTTAAATTAGTCAACGGATTTAAAACTTTAAAAATTTTGTAATAAATAATAGTAATTCATATATATTTTTTTTATTTGATTCATTTATTAAGTTTAATATATTTTGTATATATGGTATATGTATTAATTTATTATAAAATCTAATTGTTTTTTTATCAAATGAAAAATATATATCAGATAATTTTGATTCATTTATAAGTTGAATGGGAGGCATTCCTAAAGCAGAAATTATTAAAAACATTAGATTAAAATCTTCAATATCATCATATTTTTCAATTAAATTTTCCTCAAATGGATCAAATAACACTGTTGATGTTATTAATTCATAAATTGTACATCCTAAAGACCAAAAATCATATCTATTATCTAAAGGATATTTTAATATTATGTGTGGTGATTTATAATATGACGTATGTTTTTTATATATTTCTTTTGAATTAAATTCCATAGTTGTTCCCATATCACATAATTTAATATCAAAATTAAATTCATTTAAATAATTACATACATCATTTTGTGTAATAGATAATTTTTCTAAAAATTCTTCTGCTTTTTGTTTTAATATATTTATTAATTTTTTATTATTAAATTTTTTTTTATTTTTATTATGTAAATCTTTAATTTGTTCTATTAATATTAAAGTATCTAATCTGGGAATATCAATTAATATATTTTCTGGTTTTATATCGGTATGTGCAATATTATGAGAATGCATAATGATTAATATATTTTCTAGTTTATTTTTGATTTTATTTATAAAATCGATGTATCTATTAAATATATGTTGATTTTCTGGTAAATAAATAGTATCTCTAAATATTTTTTTAATATCATTTAAAGAATATCCATACTGTGGCATAATATCAATAATATATTCATCATCATTATATTTATATACAAAACTTTTTTCATATAATACAATATCTGGTATCTTAAATTTACGTAGATTATCCATTATCTTTTTTTCTTCAATAGCATCATCTGTATCTTCTGTATTATATATTTTAAATGCAATATATCTTTTATTTAAAATATCATATACATTCCATACAGTACAATATGAACCAGAACCAAGTTTATTTAAAATAATATATTGATTATTTACGACATGTGTTTGCCAATTAATATCACTAGATTCTTCAGAATAATTTGAACTATTTGAATCTGAATTATAAGAACTATATGAATTATTAGATTTTGTAGACATATATAATATATCATAAAGATGAAAATCTTAAATCATTTATATTAATTTGTATATTGTATTTTATTTTTTTTAAGTAAAGATTCATAATATTTTACTTTTTTTTTTAATTCGTTTATTATATGACCATTTTCATTTATTGTTAAATATAAACCATTAATAATTGCTTGTTTATCAAGTAAGGTTTTTTCTACTTCTTGTTTATATTCTTTTAATGTAACACGTCTGAAAAATATAGAGGTACTTGTCTGAACCGACCACGATATATGACCACTACTCAAGATAATATAATCTGGTAATCCACTATTCACAATTAATACTCCTCCAGTTCTAAATTTCATATCATTATCTTTTTTATCAAAATATCTAATATGTGTACCAATAGGTACATGTTTTAATTCATCTATATTTTTTATTTGTTCATAATCTTCTAATAATTTTTGTATTTGTTGTTTAGATAATTTTTCGGTATGTGTAATTATAGGACGTTCATAATCTGTTTCAGTAATTCTTAAATTTTTTTTTTTATCTATTGATACATTATTAATATTGTTGGGATCAGATGATTTTTTTATATTTTTTGATTTATTAGATAATTTATTAGATAATTTATTTGAATCTTTATTTGAATATTTATTTAAATCTTTATTTGAATTCTTATTAGTTATATCCACTGGTTTAGTTGGTATTAAATTATTATTTTTTTTATTATTATTTTTTTTAGGTTTATTTGATTGTGATAATTTTATAATTTTTGTTGTACTATCATTCATCTATATAATAATAATATAAATATTACCTTAAGATTTTTTATTATTTTTTGTATATAAATTTTTAATAATTTTTGTATTTTTCTTTGATTCCATTTCAGATAGTTTATACATTTTAAAAATATAATATTTATCTGGATTTACTGACCAATATATATCAATCGCTGGATTAAATAGAACAAGTATACCAATATCACGAGATGATGTACTTTTTATATTAACCACGATACCAGGCATATATATTTTTTCCAAATCTAAATCAACTAAACGTACCATAATACCAATTTCTAATTCTTCAGTTCTAATAAAATCATATTTTAGAGTATCCGGATATAGTTTATTTATTTTTTTAATAATATATGTTGGTATATCTAGTTCTTTAAAATCTTGTAAAAATTTATCTATATTATTTATACGTTTACGTTGATTATCAGTATATGCATCCTTATTCATTATATATTATAATAGAAGATATTATAATGTTATATAATAAAAAATTGAAATTTTAAATATCTTAATGTCTCCTTTAAAAACCTATTTTATTATTCAGACAATGTCCGGATCAACTATTTTTGTTTCTACATCTGTCGTCGCTTCTAGCGATGATATCGTCGCTTCTAGCGATGTTCCGCAGAATCCTGCGACGTCATCGTGGTGGTGGAATGATGGTGAGGATCAGACCACTGCTATTGATGATGTACCAATGACCGTCGAGGAATGGGCTTCCTCTTTTCTCCCAAAAGAGGTTCCTGATGAATCGAAAAAAGAAGATAGTTCGCCCCGAGTGATCATTGTACGTCCATACCGCAAGCTTGTTGGGGAGATTTATGATGCTCTTCTCTACAAAAAGGCTGCGATTTTTGGATATGCGAGTGCATTCGGTGCAAACGCATCACGGTCCAAATTTTCTCCCGACGAGGAGTTCGGTAATCTTTCCGAATTCTTGTGGAAGGCTGTAAAGTATTTTGGTGTAAATGAACAGACTGACACGCTTCCTGTTTTGAAGGCTGAACGTTTTAAAATCAAAGCAAATTTGGCAACATTGATGGACACTTTGGAAAATATGGACATCGATGTTCAACCAGAGAAGGCGTTGAGTTTTATCGCCGATGCTGAGAAGCTTGAAATACGCCTAGCAAAGCTTGAGAAACGCATCATTAGCCTCGAGGAGTATGGCCAAAAGCGTAAGAACAAAACGAGTCTGTTCGACAAGATCATGCACGCAAAGGAAATTATCCGAGGACCAAACGGACACGAACTGGCAAACGAGTTTGCAACTGTTCGTCGCGAGCGTAACGCATCCAAAGTGGCTAATACCATTACAGCCATTATTACCAAGGCCCCCGTTGTTCCCATCATCCCTGTCACCCCCGTTGTTCCCATCGTTCCCTCCGTCCCCACTGCTTCTGTCAATGGCCTTTCAAATGCCCCTTCTGCCACAAAACAGGGTGTGGTGCCTGTTGCTTTGCCTGCTGCTGTGCCTGCGACGGTACCTGTTGCGGCGCCTGCAAAGAAGACACTCGCTTCCCTGATGGGAAAGAAGGTTGGAAAGAAGTAAACACTTTCCACATAGGAAAAAAATAGAAAAAGTTTTGTCTCTTTTGTTTATGTTTTAAGAAAAAGAAGAAATATATATTATTTTTTTATCACTGTATCATAAAATTTTTAAATTCTTTTATATCTTCATCAAATGCATCAATTATTTCAGTAGGAATATTTTTTTTATTTAAAATATCGTTTAATAATTCATATAAATATACACAATCATTAATACTTTCTTCTAGATCAGTTAAATCTAAATGCCCAAATTTAAATAAATATTTAATTATATTATATTTATCAATAAAATCATTTGAAGGATTTTGATTTTCTTTAATTAAAAGTCTATAATTTTCTATTGATTTTTTGAAATCATTAATTAATTCATTTTCGATATATTCAGAATCTATAGATTTATTTTCTATATCTTCCTCTAATTCTGATTTAGTATCAGAATTAGTATCAGAATTAGTATCTGATTCTGTATCGGAATTTAAATCTGATTCATATCCTGTTTTTTCTTTAAACATATCATTATCTCCTTTAATATTAATATTTTTCATTATATGTTTATCTGTTATAATTTCTCTATCATTTGGCAAGAAATCAATAAACTCATTAAATATATCATTATATGTACTATCTATATCATCAAAATCATTATCTTCATGATGTTTATCATTTTTTTTCTTTAATTCTAAATCATTATCAATAGTATCTTTTTGATTATCATCATCTGTATTATATTTATTAAGATATACATATAAAAATCGATATAAAGTAAATAATTCTTCAGATGGTTTATTAATATCTTCATTATCGAAATAATTATTAGTAAATAGATATTTTAATATATAATATTTTGCACAAAACAAATGGGGTATAAAATCTTCTGAAAAATTTTCTTCAGCTTTGAGCTTATTATAGATATTAATATCATTTAAAAATATATTATATTTTTCTTTTAATCTTTCTTCTCGTTTACGTAATTGCATTTTATCAAATTTAATATTACAATCATTATCCATCCATTCTTCTTCTCTTTTTTTAATATTTTTTTCGACATCCGCCTTTTCTTTTTCCAATATTGTTATCATTTTTTTAATCTCATCAGATGTCATATTATTATATTCACTATTATTTATTAATTGTGATTGAGTTTGAGTTTGTTGAGTTTGAATTGGTTGAGTTTGAATTGGTTGAGTTTGAATTGGTTGAGTTGGTTGAGTTTGAGTTGGTTGAGTTGGTTGAGTTTGAGTTGGTTGAGATGTTTGTAAATGAGTTTTATTATATATTTTTTGATATAGTAATGATAATTCTAATTTATTAAAATAATCCATATCATATGGTGAATAGATTGTTAAGATGTTATTATTTGATTCAACAAGATTATTATATTTAACTAATCTATTATTTACAATTTTAATAGATTCAAATGGAAAATCATCTAATTGTGTATTTACAATATCAATATGTAAATTTGTATTTGGTGAATTAATAAAATTATTTAATATCCAAAAAAAAGCATAATCAATAGATCCTGTTTGTTTAACTAAATGTTCATTTATGTATAGATAATATTTTTTTGAACAATTTCCTGTCATATATAGATTATATAAATTAATCTATTTTTAAATGTGTTTTTATTTACATAAATAAAAATTGAAAATAAAGTATTTTCAATATTAATATAAAGTTATATTAATATTATTAATATAAAATGAATAATAATTCTACAAATAATATATCAAATAATAATCAAATATATCAAGAATCTCAATCAACTCAATCAACTCAACCAACTCAATCAACTCAACCAACTCAATCAACTCAATCAACTCAATCATATCCAACACAACCAAATCAATCATATCCAATACAACCAATTTATCATCCACATTCTCCTAATTTTATGCCACAAATGATTCCACCAAATAATTATAATCATATTAATAATGCACATAATGCATATAATGGATATAATGCATATAACGGATATAATGGATATAATGGATATAATGAAAATTTTGTAAATATAGATATGATAATACAAGATTTAATTCAACTAAAAGCTTTGAATTATCATAATAGAACAGATATTAATATAGCAAATCATTATATTGATACAAGTGTAAAAGAAATAAATAAATTAAAATCTGATATATCGGAAATTAAATTAAATTACAATAGACAATTTACTAATTATAATTTTAGAATAAATAATGCATTTAAAAAAATAGAAAAATTAAATAAATTAATAGATAAAACCGATGATAATTCAAATGAACCTGAAATACAAACTAAAATTATACGTATTGGTGGGGATAATATGTCAAGTATGCCTCCAATCTTTCCTCTTTTAAGTATGTTAGGTGGTATGAATAATAAAGAAAAAGATAAAGAAAAATCAAATGATTTAATTGATAGTGAAGATGAATATAATGAAAATATCGATGTTTATGATATTACATCAGAAAACGATGAAGAAAATATTATCGAAATTGATATGATAATATAGATGACTTAATTAATATTGGATTAAAATATAAAGATATTTTTAATAAAGATAAAAATAATAAAAATGACAAAAATGACAAAAATGACAACGTTGATGAAATGGAAAATACTGATAAAATAGTAGATGATATATGTAAAAAAGTTTTTTCAGATATGTTTAAAACTAATAATTTAAAAAAGTCATTTATTATAAAAAATAAAGATAATAAAACTA
>VFQS010002457.1_pt1 | contig 15211 bp, 13 predicted proteins | sample 3512361 | NCBI WGS metagenome assembly VFQS01 (sample SAMN10412375, study PRJNA504923) | tailings metagenome | isolation source: Relicate 1 Philex TSF3 active mining | place: Philippines
ATGTTATTCTGAAGCGAATCGACAACTTTTTTTTGACCAATTTTTTTTCTTTCAACTTTTCTTCATAACTTCCAATTGCAAGATCAATCACATTTTCTGAATCTTTTGAAGTAAAAGTTTTAGTTCCAATAAGTTTATCATTTTCTTTTTTTAAACTTAATGAAGCTGTGTGGTAAGACTCTCTGCTAGACCATCCCTTTATATTAGATGTTTTTTTAATAGTAATATCAAGATTTATTTCATCATTGCTAATAACCATATTTGGGGTACCATATATTTCATAGCTTGGAGTATAGGTTAACTTATCAATTAAAATTTCTTTTATATTTAAATCAAGGCATAAATCAGCTAACTCAACATTCTCATCAATTGGAATAATAACAGATTTTACTTTGTCTTTTTCCTCTTTTTCATTATTCTTTTCATACAAATAAATAAACTCTTCTCGCGAAAGTAAAAGTGACATATAGATAGGAAATGAAGCATTTCTATCAGAATTTTGAGTTATAATGCCTTTATCCCTTAATAACTTGTTTAGGTAAGTTGTTGTTAAAAATGAGTTAGAAAGCAAATCTCTTAACTCTGTACCGTTTGGAAGTATATTATTCATTATTTCTAAAATCTATATTATGTTTTACTACTTTTATTTGACTTCTTAAATTTTCATCTATTTCATTAAGTGCTAAAACTTTATCAATAATTTGTTTATGGTCAAACTTATTAAAGTTAGGAAATGAAAATATTGTAGAGTTTGTTGTTTGTAAAGAATTTAAGTTTTTTGCCAAATTAATTAAACTAATAAAACTTTCTTCTGAAAAATTATCCTTAATTAACATAAATAAATACTTTTCACTTTTGTCCTCAATTCTAATGGGTATCACGTTAGAATTTAAATACAATAATGGAAGTTTGCTACCATAACCTAAATTACTACTTGAAATATTAAAACCTGTTTTTGGATAAATAAAATCCACTTTTTCATAAGTCTTTTTTATATGTAAAATATTATTAAATAAAAATTCAAAAATATCATTATCAATTATTAGTACTTTGTCATAAACTTCATTTTCAATTGTTGTTAGTTTAGTGTTTATTTTAGTTCTAATATTCCATTCATCATCTTGCTTTTTGTCTTTATTAGATAGCCAAAAAATAATACCAACATAATCTGTAGTTTTTACTTCTTCAGCGGTTACGGATTGATTAATTTCAGAACTTAACGGATGTTTTTTAAAGCAATTTATTGTAAAAACTAATTCTTTAAAATATTCTTGAAATTTTGTTTCAAATGTTGTTAGTGTTGGATAATGGTCTATAGTATGTTTTATTGAAACAATACCAACTTCTAAGTTATCATCTTTTAAATTATTCTTGCCATATACAATCGCGTCAATTCCGTGTGTTAGTCTATTGTTTGAAGTAGAAATTACATGTTTTTTATTATAAACACATTCAATTTTTCTATTTGTTTGAATATTTGAATAACCAATTATCTCTTTTAGAAATTTTTCTACTATTTCTTCGCCGTGTTCACCGCTTCTTTTTGATGTTTCTCCCATGTTATGTTTTTTAATTTATATTAATTTTCTAACTATTCTCAACAATACCTATCTACTTATCACTTAAACCAAAACTCATAAACTATAAAATTTATCTCAAGCCCAAAAGCTCTAGTTTTATTAAATGCGAAAGGAATTGCCAATGACATTGGTTGTAAAAATTAATTTTTAACTTTGTTTATCGTCAGAGTTTACTTTTACTTTTCTAATATCTAAACTCTTTGCCAAAGTTTCAAATTCTGAATTATTTTCACGCTTTTCATTCAATAAATTTCTAAAACCTTCTTTATCAAAAGGTAAAGCATTTTTATATAATTTCTTTATATGTTCAGAATTAGATGTAAGTAATCTAATAAAATCTGAACTTGATAGAAATTCATTTTTAATTAATAATCTAAAAATATCATTGCGACCATTTAATAAATCATATTTAATGAAATATGAAACCAATTTTATGGCAGTATCTACCTTCAACACTATTTTTGAAGTTAAAATTTCATCTAAAATATTTTTAAATGTATTTACAACAGATAATGAAGAATTGTTAGAGTCATAAATATCTAATATATTCCATCTCTGTACATCAATTGGATAATTGGATTTCAATACTTCAATAAATTTGCTTTCAAATACGTCTAATGATGTTTGAGTGAGACTTTTTAAATTTAAGTATTTAAAGTATTTAAAATGTACATCCGTTCCATCATCAAAAACTGTATTATAATCCGAAATATCAAGAGCTTTAAAGTCTTCATTAAAAACCATAAAAAAATCCTTAGAGATATTCAAACTAGAAAAACTTATACAATCATCTATAAACACATCGCTTAACTTATTAATATCAAATTTAGATTTGTCAACTATAAATTTATTTAATTCTGATAGAAGTAAATCATCTTCAATATCTAAGCTATCTTTGATTTCAGAATAATTCTCAAATAAAGCTATTATGTTAGCGGACTTACCTAAATCAGATTTATCAAACATTTTTAAAATGATTTGTTTAAACAACAAAGAATCTTTAAATTTTTTTGACAAGAGAAGTAAATCTCCATAATTAATGTACTTTAATATTAATTTTGAAATTTCTTCAGCACGATTATCGTCTTCCGAATTTAAAACATTTGTAAATTGACTAACATAAGATGAATGAAAATCTGAACCTTTTGCAATCCTCATCGCTATTAATTCATTAATTATAGGTAAATCAGATGATGAAAAATTAATATATAAAGAATATATTCTTGATTCTTCTAACAAATCTTTCAAATCTTCATTATTTTTATATCTCTCTTTAATCTTAATTAAAACATCATTTGCAGATTGAATATCATTTTGATCAATTAAAGAATTTAAATTCGATTTTAATAGCCCCACATAACTTTTAAAGTCATATTCTTCGGGTAAAAATTCAGTATTCTTAAGTTTTAAGATTTCATTAATATTAAATTTAGAAATATGTTGATCCAACAATTTATAGTCAGTAAAAAGATTGTATTTTTTATAACTTTTGCCGGAATATTCAATCAATTTAATAAAGTTTTCAGGAGAAATATCCCGTTTCACTAATTGACCTAAAACCCTATCCTCTTTCAAATCAATAATTAAATCGTCAACTAAATCAATATAGTGTTCAATATTAGAATCATTAATTATTTTGAAATATCCATCTAATAGTTTAGCTAAGTATTGGTTATCAGGTACACTTTTAATTAAATTTATTTGCCATTCATCAATTTTAAGTTTACTTATTGAAGAATCTAAATGAAGTACTCTGTAATTAAATAATTCCCAAGTTTTTTTAATGTTATATTGTGAGACATTAGATTCGACATTTATCGAAGCTAATGTCAAAACTGGATTTTCAAAAGTATCAATATCTAACATTGTAGAATAAAACATAGCATTAATAAAATCAGAATTACATATTTCATTAAATCGTTCTACATCATTTTTAAGCATTGATTCTTTTAGCTCTTGTGTGTAAATTAATTCTAATGCTTTGTCAACCTCAATATGATAAATTATAGCAGTCAATTGTTTTGCATAATTTGGATCATTCGAATAAATATGAAACAAACCTCCTAATAATTCTTTAAAATTAGTAACTGCTTTCAAAGTGTCTTTTAGAATTTCATCCTTCCTTAGAACAAAAATAGCTATATATCTTTCCTTAAATTTTTCATCTAAAAGTTTAATTGTTAATATTTCATTTATGAATGAAATAATTTCACGAGGTGTTATTCTACGATTTAGAAATTCATAAACCTGAACAACAAATCTAAGTTCCTCTTCTTCATAATTTACAAAAGCTTTTTTCCATTGTTCTTCAAAAAATTCTTTCCAATTAGACATAATTGGCTTAGTTACTCTAAAAACAATATCAAATGTCTTATTCACATAATCATCACCAAATTTAGTATCTACACTTCCATTTAACTCTTTAAAAGCATTTTGAACATGTTCTCTATCAAATGGTATTATAACTTTAATATTTTCATAAGGTTCTTCAGCAAAGAAAATATGAATTGAAGACCAAATACTTTGAATATGTTTTTTAGGTAGTCTATCAAAATTATCAAATACAATTACTACTTTCTTTTTAAGATCATTATCAATTTGTTTCATCCAACTTCTAAACTCTTTAACAGTTGGCTCATTTTCACTTATTATTTCAATTTTAGTTTCTGCTTTTTTTTGACTGTGATATACTTTGAATAGTTCCTGGGCAGCTTCTTGACCATACTTTTTAAATCTATCCCATCTATTCAAACCATTATGCAATATAATCTTACCTTCATTTCTATATTGTATGTAAAATTTAATATATAAACCTAATAGTAATATAATAGGTAAAAGTACGATTGGAATTTTAAACCAAGTATCCAAATCCTTAGCAAAAGCATTTACTGTAGGAACATATATGATGAGTAATAAAGATATTATAAACCCTATACTAAGATGAGGAATATTTGTTGTTGTAGTATTCTTTTGCTTACTAGTAAGAACTTTTAGCTTTTCTTTCCAGTCACTATTACCCTTGACAATATTTTGTCTAGTAATAAATTCTGTGAGCTCTGATAATATTGAATGTCTTTGCTCATCTTCTTGATGACCCCAAACATCATAAACAAAAAATTTATGTGAATTTTCTAACTTATTTTCAATTAACCTAACTAGATTACTCTTACCGGAACCCCATTCTCCATCAATTCCTATAATTTTAAAATCAGGTTCATTAATTATCTTTTCACTGATAACTACAGCTATTTTATCTTGTGATTTATTTTTAAATAAATCTTCTCCTAGTGGAAGATTTTTGATAAAATTATACTTGTTTGTTTCAATTGAATTTTCATTCATAATTTATTGATTCTTTATATTTAGTAATTTTATTATTTACTTTAGCCCGTTTCATGATAACAAATCGTTAATTCATCTTATAATTTCATGAGTTTTTTAAAAATCTGTTTATCTCTTCCCCTTCTTCTCCTTCACAAACAACCCGGCTGTATATTTCTCATATAACTCAAATAAAAACTCCATGCGTTTGGCTTCGCTGGTGAAGGCTTGTTTGCTGTAGGCGGCATCCACGGCTTTATCTAATTCATTGTGGGCTTTTACTAGAGATGGAGGCATTGAGTTTTGGTCATATAATTCGGCAAGAGAATTAGTAGGAAATTCTGCTCTTACATCTAACACTTTTTGAGCTTTTTCTTTTATTATTTCAACTTGTTTCTCTGAAGGATTCTCAGGAAATGGATAATTATTATATCCCAATGTATTAGAATATCTAATATCACTTTTTAACTTTCCACAAATGAATTTAGTCCAAACATTATGCATAAAAGAAGTTATTATTCCAAATTCGAAAACTGTTGCATTTGGTAAAATAAAAGAAGAATAATTTGCAATAATTTCATTACTTAGAAAACCGACAGGAATATATTTTCTAAATTCCGATGATACTACAGGAATCATCAAATAATCAGATTTAGGTTGTCTATCTTCCATAAATAAAGTAGGAGTTTCTGACCATTTTCTTGTTGCTACCTTAGGGCTTCCTTCTCTAAATTTTCTGATTCTATCAACTCTTTCTTTTATTTCAGAATTATTTTTAATATCATTTGGTTGTGCATCTTTTAACCACAAACAATATCTATGATAATTATTAATTAATTCGTCAGAACCAATAAACTTTCTTACTAAATATGCTTGTTCAGGATATTTTCTAATAAAATCATCAGCTTCAATTTGTGTCTTAAATATAAAGTTACCATCATCAATAGCTGCATTACCTTTCATCATTGGAGAACCATTTCTAATAAGCTTCGTTCTTGATTCGATAAAAATATTCTTTGCTTCTAATAAATAAGGATTTATCTGAGAAACTATTCTTTCAGTTGGATTGCTTTTAATATTTTCATATTCAAAGAGCCTCTTTTTAGGAATGTCATATTTTGCAAATCCAATAATCACACAGTATACAGCTGCATTTCCTTTTGCCTCATTACTCCAACCAAATGTTTGGTGAGCAAAATGGATGTAGTTTTTTTCTATATTTATAAGTAATTGCCATAGTGTTGGTACTTGAATACCTTGACAAATTGAATTTGTAGAGACAAAACCAACTTTAATTTTTGTTCCTTCAATATATAAACTTGCTTTGTAATACCAACAAGCTACATAATCTAAAACTCCACTGTTTATTTTATTTTGAAAAACATATAATGTATCTTCTTTTTGTTCTTTTGTTTGATTTCTTGAACCATAAAATGGGGGATTTCCAATGATATGAGTTAAGTTTTTACTTGATATAACTTCTTCCCAATCCACTCTTAATGCATTTCCATGCACAATTTTAGCTGATTTTTTTAATGGTAAACGGGCAAAGTATTGTCCAAATTCATTGCTAATAAGCATGTTCATTTGATGGTCTATTAACCACATGGCTACTTCGGCAATACGTGCTGGAAATTCTTCATATTCAATACCGCACATCATGTCAACGTCGAGCCAAATGATATCGCTGATGTCTAAAACTCCTTGTCCAGATTTGTAGGTAGCTCGTAACACTTCTAATTCTAATAAACGTAATTCACGATAAGTGATTACTAAGAAGTTCCCACAACCACAAGCAGGGTCTAAAAATTTAAGTTGGCTAATCTTTTTATGGAATTCGGGTAATTTGTTTTTGTTTCCTTTGATGCTTTCAAATTCTGCCCACAATTCATCTAAAAATAATGGCTTTATTAATTTTAAGATATTGCTTTCACTGGTGTAATGCGCTCCTAAGTTTCTACGTTCTTTTGGATTCATTACACTTTGAAACATGGAACCAAAAATAGCCGGTGAAATTTTACTCCAATCGATGTAACAACAATCTAATAAAGCTTGGCGCATTTTGCTATCAAAACTTGCCATTGGTAAAATTTCTTCAAACAGTTTTCCATTCACATACGGAAAGTCGTTTAATTGCTCGTCTAAGTTTTTGAATCGTTTGTCTTTTGCTGTGTTTAACACCTGGAACAATTCTTGAATTTTTGAAGCTAAATCACTTCCATCTTCAGCTGTTCTGTTTTCTATGTAATCTTGAAATTGCTGTTTATCAAAAATAGTAGTGTCTTCCGCAAACAAACAGAATAAAATTCGAACCAAATATACTTCTAACGGATGCCCTTCATACCCAATTTCTTCTAATCGGTCGTGTATTTTTCCCATTAGTTCGGCTGCTTTGATATTAGCAGGGTCTTGTTCTTTGTATGTTTTCTTCTGATACCCTAAAAGATAGCCAAAGCTTTGCACGTTTAGTACTAATTCGTCTAAAGTAAAGGATAAAGTGGTTTGCTCTTCGGTATCGTATAATCTGAAAAAGTGAAAATCGCACACCAAAACATATTTTGGGAGTTCGTTTTGTTTTAAGCCGTGTGTATAATCAATGGCTTGTTGAAAGGCTTTGTCTAAGTTTTTACCTCGACTTTTCATTTCTACTAAAATAGTTCCTTTCCAAAGTAAGTCGATATAACCATCGGCATCCGAAAGTTTCTTAACTCTGTGTTCAAAGGTTCCAATCTTTTTACGAGTGATTCCAAAGACATCAAAAAAAGCGTCTAAGAAAGGTTTTGCATCGGCTTCTTCATTGGTGGTATCTTTCCATTCTTTAGCAAATTTTACTGCTCTATCTTTTATCTCATTCCAGCTTAACGCCATTTGTATTTTGTTTTAATTGTAGTATAATTCCCAAATATATCGAAAATAAAATATTTGTACAACCCGTAAAAATACCTGATTTTCAAACCAGGTATTTCTACGTAGGAAAATACAACCGCTAAGGTAAATAAAGGTAGTGAGATAAAAATGTGGAAAACCGCAAAACGGAAGAAAAGAGTCTTGGTAGTTCAATAAAAAAAGTAGAAAATTGAATTTATCGCTAAACAATTTATATAAAACCTTGAAATTATTTTTTCAAGGTTACTGCTTTCTGAATATAATCATCAATTAAATTCAAATAAATTTCATTGATGTTTTCTTCATTAAACTCTAAATGAGGATATTCTTCTTGATTTTCCGTTGGGTCTTTGGAATCAATTAGTTCCTTTAAGTTTTTGATGTGAAAGGTTATTGTATTTTCAGCTTCCCATTTTTCATATACTTCTGACCAATTTTCTTCTAAAGCCTTATAAATAAAGTCTATGATTTCTAATTTATAATTTGAAACAACAAATCCGTAAAAAGAAATTTCATCCAAAGATAATTTATTGTTAGCTTGAAGAAATTCTTGATGTAGACCTTCAACAAAATCTTCATCAACTGTCATATCTGGTCTAAAATTCCATAACCAATTGAGCACATCCTTTTTTTCTATTTCCATATTAAATTCTATTTAAAAGTTGGTTCTTTGAAACTACCTAATCTATCAATTATGTTATTATATTCTATTTTGGTAATAATTTTAGAATCTGAAAATTCATAATAAAAAATAAATTCAAATTGTAAAATAAAATACAGGACTAGGGTTCTACTAAATTTTGCTTCCTCTCTATAATTCAATAAATCAATTAGAATTTTATTTTGGATTGATAATGTGTTTTTTTCATCTGGTGACAAACCATTTTCTAGCAAATTACCAATAGTCAAAGTACTAATAAAAATATCATTATTAAAAATAACATTAAATAAATGTTCTCTTCCTTTGGGTGACAATTCTTTTAAATAAAAGTAAACTCTTTTTGTAAAAAAGTTATCCTCTATTTCAGTAGGATTAGCTGTATCAATAGCCTCAATAAAATTATCCGATAATTTTTCATAATTAGATTCGAAATCTAAAGAATCAGAACTATCAAATAATAATAAATTAACTAATGGAATAAGCACTTCGTACTTATGTGCTGGGTTTGATTTGGTGTTTTTCATAAGTGCTAAAAAAATGCGTGAGACAATAGCCAGCAGACTCAGAGGCACTAGGAAGCCCGACATCCAGAAGACTACGCCCACGCAAGTATTTTGCACAGGCGTAAGTCTATTAAATTTGGATGTCTTGTACGGAAGTTCCTAGTTTCCTGAGTTCCTATTTAATAGCTTACGCGATTAATATTATTTTTGTTATTGTAAAATTAGATTAATCTTTTGAAATAAAATTATTGTTTAATTAAAATTAAAGTTTATTTTCTAAGAGTATCTTTTTAACTTTTTAAGTAAATATTCTGTTGCTTCTGCATCTGTAATTAATGGTTTCTTTTTAGATTTATTAGGTTTAGAATGAAAAGGAGACTGCACACCCAGCATTTTATACAAGCGAGCTACTTCCGTTTCTGGAAGGGCTTGTATTACGCTATATGCAGTCTCTGCTTTCATGGTTATCTTCTAAATCTAAGTCTTGGTTTGTTTTTTATTTCTTCGTTAGTTGGTCGATTTTGTTTGATATTTTCACTTGATTCTCTGTTATGAGTTCGTGAGATTTTACTAATAAGTTTTTCATCTCCAACTGTTTTTGCTTTAGTTGCTCCAATTCCAGCATTATCTTCTGGAATAATAGAATGGTTTCTGTTTTGTTCATCTGTTATTATTTTAGTTTTGATATTATTCCATGAAAAGTTTTTATGTATTTTACTTCCTTTGTAGAAAGTTCCTTTATATTCAAATGATATTCCTGAAATAAATCCAGTTGTTAAACTTTGATTGATTTTGACATTAACTCCTTTTAACTTCAGCTTATCAATAAAATCTTTCATCAACAAATTTTGATTTAGAATTTCTATTAAAATATTTTGCAATTCTAAACGCTCTGGAACATCACCAGTTCGTAAACATTTTTCAATTTCTCCTTTTGATAAAACATTAGATTGTTCCTTTCGAACGAATTCGGTTAAATTATATTTCTGCTCTAATTTTCTAATTAATGCTTCACTTCGTTTATAATCTTGCGAATCGCTTACAACATTTCCAGAAAAATTAACCCGATTTGCCACTATGTGAATGTGCGAGTGATCTTGGTCAAAATGCTTGTAGATTATATAATTATTTTGATAAAATCCCATTCCTTCTAAATAATCTCTTGCTAAGTTTGCGAATTTCTCATCAGATAACTTATTAGAGTCTTCATAGGGTAAATTCAAACTCACATGATAAACCGCTTTTGATAAGTTGGGCTTAAGCTGCCGAATCACGTTAAACTCTTTGGTTTGTTTTATAACCGAACTAGATGCTAAATTGGAATCCAATATAATAGCTTCACCTTTATCTACTTTACCTTGGTTATATTTCAAAACCCCAAAAAAATCAGCGCCTTTCGCTTGTTTCGCGATCATATCAAATTAGTAATTGATTTTTAATTTCGTTTAATTTTTCATTCAATTTCAACAACTCTTCTTCTAATCCCTTCAGATTAGGATTCCCTTGATTGACTTTTTTAGACATTTGGTTAATGTTGTTCCCAATTCTAGAAAGCTCAATAAGTAAATCTCTTTGTAATCCAGACATTGTGAATTTTGGCAACTGCTTTTGTAAAGCTCTTCTTCTTACATATTCCACAACATTTAATCCATAATTCTTGGCGAATGTTTCTAATTGAATTTGCTCATTTAAAGTGATCCTAAAATTTATTTGGAATATTTTAATTTGTTCAATTGTCTTTCTCGGTCTAGCCATATTATTTTAATTTGAAAAAGGTTGATGGAATTACAAATAAAAAACCCACTTAAATTCGTTCAACAAGACAAATTTAAGTGGGTGTAAAAAGATAAACTAGAGTTAGAAAACAGGTTAGGTGTTCTCTAAAATAAAGTTCCTAAGATTTTATTCGATCATATAACTTAACAAGGTGACTAATTGCTTCATCATCATAAATATATATTTTAGGAAATGCTAATAGGTGTTCTAATGCAGCTCTGTAATGATTCAGACTATGAATATCATTGCCATAGTACTGAAATGGGTTTTTAGGATGAATAACTTCTGGGTGATTAAATTTAGATTTATCACGGTTTGTGAATTTAAATCTTTCTTTTGCAAGAATTTCAATTTTTTCAATATCTATATCAGCTTGAGAATAGGATGTCAGTTTATAATACTTCTCTTGTAAAATAACCAACAATCCATTTCTTCTACATAAACTGACCACAATTCGAAAATCCTTTAATTTATCTGCAATATCCATCATATCTTTAAAAAAGATATAAAAACTATCGGGATCAAAAACCTGATTATGTCTTATAATTTTATAATCCTTTCTATAATAAGGTTTCAAAATATTCAAAATTTCTTGTAGATTATAATTCATATTCCTAAACCTCTATTTAATTTCCACTTTTTATTAAGACTTTTATTTAATACTTCTTTATATATATTGAGATTATTGGACAACTTATACATATTTTCTTTTACAATAAAACTCACTAATCCAAGCTGTAATGCATTGGTATTAGTTTTAAATAAATATTCATCTAAAACAAATGATAATAGTAATCCTTCTTGAGTTGATAAATTTGAATTTGAATCTGTAATTTGTTTGGCAATTGTTTTTAAAGGGTACTTATCTTTTTTTAGAGCATCGTTAATCTGGATGGAATTCAAACTATGTTCATTATAATTTAAAACTTTATTTGAAAAATTTTTCAAAAAGAAACTACCATATTCTATGCTTCTTAAATTCATATCGCTAATGAGATTTCTCTCAACAAAGTCATCTAGAGTGTCATTCTTGAAAATCATATTCATATCGTAATCTTGATTTGCTAATGATAGTAATTCTTCCTTTTTAAAGCCATCTAAATTTTCCATTAATTGTCTTCCAAAATCTCTTGTAATATTAACTAAATCATCATCCTCAAATATTACTTTTTTATAAAGATTTTTGTCTTGAGTGATACTATCATTGAAATGAAATTGAATTGAAAAAAATACTGATAGTACAGATTTTATTTCATCTAACGATAATTTAATAGCCAATTGATCTTTTATTTTTATTTGTTTACCAATGACATTTTTTAATGTAATGTGGTTGCAATCTTTAAATTCTAAGGCAAATAATTCCATATTTTATCAAAATTTTATTGTTTTATTTTGGATAAAAATAGAAATTAGAAATGAATAAAAAAGCTTTTTCTAAGAAAAATTTAAACATAAGTTGCTGATATAGAATAACTTAATATTTTGAGAGGTAATATAGAGAATTTAGATATTTTTTAAATTTTATAGCTTTAACTTTTTTAAAATCAATAATTTATAAAACAATTACATTTTAAAAAATTAATGGAAAAACATAATTTTCTATCAATTAAAAATCGATAATATCCTGTAAACTAATATCATAACAAAATTAAAATTTGGTCTGCCATAATAAACGAATTCAAAGCGGGGTGTGGGGTGCAACCCTGCCAAGCCATGCGACCAAAGGGAGGTTTTTGCTATCAAAAACATGGCTTGCTTCATGACAACTAATTTTTTTTTTTCAAACTCATTTATAAATAAAACTAAATTATAGAAAAGATTAAAAAATGAATTTTCCTATTCATCGAAATTTGATTTTCAATAAGTTTCTTAAGGGTAAAGAAAACGGTTTTTTTATAATTATAAGAAATTACAATGGGTTTGAGAAATAATTAAAAAATATACATATATACATATATACATATATACATATATACAAAAATATATTTTTGTATTAGTATATTTTTGTATTAATACATTTTTGTACTCCTTTATGCTAAATGTAATTCTATTCCATTTCTCCCCACTTAGGATTTAATCTTTTCATTTCCTTTTAAAGTTGGATTTGGTCAATTCTAAGCTAAAGCTATTTTTTCGATAAGGTTTAGATTAAACTCATTAAGATTCTTAATTTATTTTAAACCTAATATCCTTGTTTTGAATGCTTTCAATTTTGAGTAAAACATGAAAAATAATTTATTAATCAGTTCTGCATGATTAATATTTGAACTGTTTTAATAGAAATGTTAGAACTGCAATATAAATGAATATTATTATCACAAAATATGATGCAAAAGATATTATTTTTTTAATTTACTTTAAATTTAAAAAGTAGACCTATAGCAAATAGATTTTTCATTTAAATTAATTATCAATACATCAGACAATCCAAAGACTTTTATGACTGAATCTGAAAATTAGTCATTACCCCCCTTTTTTAATTTCTTCTAACGAATAATTGCTTTTTATTAAACGAAATTAAAATTGAATCTTTAAAAACTTTATTAACCTTAACCCCTTCAAATTCTGAATTTAATCTCATTTTTTTGACAACATTATTGATTTTAACTATTATCAATTCATCTTTTTTACTACTCGATTTAATGACGCCAAAATATTGAATTGTCGGAATAGATGTTGGTAATTTACTTGAGATTGGTTTTGAAATTTCATTCCTTACCTTACCCGATGAATTATTATTAATTGAAATTACTCTATGCCTCTTTGTTGATTTATCAAGAAAGGGATCTCTGTTTAAATTTGCTAGATTAAAGGTATCTCTTTTATTAATTTTAATTAATGAATATTGATTATAATCCTCTTGAATTATTAGGTTTTGGGAGTAAAAATAATTATTCACATACCTATAAATAATAGTCCCCCAAAGAACTAAAACAAAAACTATTAATCCAATATTAATTATTTTTTTCATTCTAATTGATAGAGAATTTAAAAGTATTACTAAAAGGTCCGTTATTACCAGCAGCATCAACCGCTCTTACCCTCCAATAATAATCTCCAGTTGAATTAAATAATTGTTGAAATGAATTTGTACTACTATTTGAAGCTTGTAAAATAGTAGTGAAATTAACATCATTTGAAATTTCAATTCTATAAGAAATTGTAGATTGAATAGTTCCAGAATCAGCTGCTATTGACCAATTGAAATTAATATTCTGATTAATTGTCTGTATTGAATTATTTGCTGGCAGACCATTTACAGGCTGATTTGGCAAAGTTGTATCTAAAGAAAAATCTCTTGATGAAAACACAGTCTCACTTAATCCATTTAGACCTTTTATTTTCCAAGTGTAACTTCCATCTTGACTTATAATTGTATTATTTAAGGTTAAAGTATTAGTCAAAATATTATTTTGTTGAAAAACTATTGTACCGCCTAATGTATTATTTACCAACTGAAAATTGTAATAATCTGCCGCCGAAAGTGAATTCCAACTTAGAGTAAAACTGTTACTGTTTGTCATAAAATTATTTACAGGACTCGATAATATAACTTGTTGAGAAGCCAAATCTTCTGATTCATTAACAACAAAAGAAACAGGTAAAGAATAAGTTGACTGGTATGCAGAATTTTCTCCTCTTACCCTCCATTGATAGTTTCCTTCTGATAAAGGTATTGTAACTTGAGTTTGCGAAATCAATGTATCTACTAATTTCACTTGACTTGTGTTAAAAATTTGAAGACGATAGTCATCCGCTCCTTCCAGAGTATTCCATTGAAAGTTAACCACATTACTTTCAATTGTTACATTTTGAGTAGGGTAAATTGTATATACTATATCGTTACTAATATCCTCTTCTAGAATATCTTCACAGCTATAAAATGTCAGGAATAGAATACCAAATAAAACTTTACTTATTGTTTTCATAATTTTGAAATATTATTTTTAGATGTAGTTCTTCGCTACTATTATTCTTTTTTTTAACATAAAAACTAACGCTTATAACTCTTGAAAAACTAAATTTTGTTTCAAAATCATAAGTCAATTTTAGTAATTCATTTATATTTCCAATGACGTCTAATTGATTCGTTAAAACTCTGTAATTTTCTTTTTCAAATACATGAGTAGTTTGTAGCTCATGAATAGAAATTCCTTTGTGAGATGTTGCAAAAGCAATTATTTCTTGTTGAATAACATCGTTCGAAACGTTTTGATTACCTAAAAATTTATCATATTGATAAACTTTATTTCTCAAATCATCAATATTATCCGTTTTGCTTTTGATATTATTTGATAATTCTTTCAATTCTTTATTTTCTGCATATACCTCCATTAAACCTTTAAAAGATCTTCTGTAAGCAGCAACAGAAAGCATGCAAAAAATTAAAATTAATGCAATAAATTTTTTCTTATATGAATAATTTTCGAACATTACTTTTAATCAATTGTAATTATTAATTCAAACATTGTATTGTTTTTCTT